>Ga0307430_1002167_pt1 | contig 13368 bp, 15 predicted proteins | sample SalMarWE160130MG_FD_202159 | JGI IMG/M metagenome (GOLD analysis project Ga0307430, IMG submission 202159) | Salt marsh sediment microbial communities from the Plum Island Ecosystem LTER, Massachusetts, United States - WE1603-130 | ecosystem: Environmental > Aquatic > Marine > Intertidal zone >... | reverse complement strand
TCAGCGCGGTTATCAAGTTTATATGCCGCATGATTCGATCCAGGAGCCCGTACGGGTTTCCTGATCCGGAAGGCTTGACAAAGAAAGTCTGCGTTCGCTTCTGCGAAGCTCACTCCGCTCAGGATGAATAAATCATGTAGGTTGGGTTGAGGGGGACCGAAACCCAACACCTCACTTTCTGTTGGTTGCGGATATTCATCCGTAACCGGTAAAGGGCAGAAATGTATCTGTCAATCCTCAATTCACGATGCGATGTCTTTGGCTTGCAACCTTTCAACCCCCGATTTTTATTCTCGTGTGAGCACAGGTGGATACACATCCGTCGCCAACACAATGAGTGAAGTCGAAGGATCCTTCGACTACGTTCGATTCATCGAAGCTCACTCCGCTCAGGATGAATATATAGTAGATGTTTTGCTTGTTACTACGCGCAGAGTGTAATCTATGTTCTTTCAGCCGACGTGAGGGTGATATTTTTGCCACGTTGTTTGCTGGTATACAACAATTCATCCGCCCTTTTCAGCAGACTGGCGGGTGTGTCGCCGGGTTGTTTGATCGTCGCGCCGCCGGATATGGTCACCTGAATGAGTTTTCCATTGTAGGGGAGGTCGGATTCGGCGATGATGCGGCGAAATCGTTCCGCGGCGACGTGCAGCCCGTTTTCATCTACGTCCAGCATGGTCACGATGAATTCCTCGCCGCCCCAGCGGGAGATCATGTCGATGGCGCGCGCGGCGCCACGCAGCGCATTGGCCGTCATCACCAGCACCCGGTCACCGACTTCGTGGCCGTAATGATCGTTTATTTCTTTGAAATCATCGACATCCAGGAGAATCAAACCGAAGTCACTTCCATAGGAGTTGTTTCTGGTGAATAAACTGTTTATATACATCTCCCCAAAGCGGCGATTGGCGAGTCCGGTCAGGGAGTCGATGTAGGCCTTCTGGCGCAGGTCCTTAATTTTCTCAAGGGTAGCGATTCTGGGTGTGAGGTCGTTGAAGATTTCCGCCGCGCCGACAATCTCCCCACTTGCATCCCGGATGGGTGTGGCACGCACACGCACGGGGACCCGGTGGCCATTTTTATGATGCAGGAATACATCCACACTGCGGTCTTTCCCATCCTGGATGGTATGCAGGAGGGGACATTCATCGCCGCAGAGCAGAGTGCCCTGTTCGTCGATGTGTTTCAGTTTCGCTTCCGGACAGCGGGTGCCAACGATTTCGCCGGCAACATACCCGGAGATTTTTTCCGAGCCCTGATTCCAGTAGGTAATGCGCCGATCCCGATCTACGAAGTAGACACCTTCGGCGATGAAATCAAGGATTTGTTTGAGTAAATCTTGGTTTGACATATATTCGTAGCACTCTCACAATTACAGGCGATAGTCGGTCTTAATTATCTACATTGTATCCCATCGGACTCGTTTTCATTGTTGATCGTCAGTCAATTCATTCTGTCTACAGTTTGTGAAATGATGTATCCTTCTTGATAATTGGACCAACGGCTTTCCGGATCTCAATAAATCTAATAGGATTTCCAACAATGGCATACAAGGATTCTGACGCAATCTCTGTAGACGTAGGGAACAAACTGCGCCAGATGCGCGAGGCGCGAGGTTTGTCGATTCGGGCTCTAGCTCGCCAGTGTGGGCTTTCCGCAAATGCCTTGAGTATGATCAAGCGTGGGCGCAGCTCGCCGTCAGTGAGTACGTTGTATAAAGTCGCTGCTGCGCTGGACGTTCCGATAACCGATTTATTCCGCAGCCAATTCAAACCAGCGACGAAGATCCGTTAAAGGACTGATTCGCTATGCCTTTACAGCCTTAAACGGCAGCCATCCGGCTGCCGTTTTTGTGTAAATTCTGATTGGGGAAGATCAAACGAAGACGACCTGGGCGCCGTCGGCGAGGTCCAACATCTCCATCGCACCAAGTATTTCTGCACCCTCGACGAGATCTTCCTGCGTCAAACCCATCATGTCCATCGACATCTTGCAGCCGTAGACCTTGGCACCCGAGTCGATGATCGTCTGGATGAACTCATCCACGGGTGGGAAATCCAATTTGTCGATCTCACGCCGCATCATCCAGGACGCGGCGGCCGACATGCCCGGAAGTGCACCGAGCAGTGTGGGAATGTGAAACCAGGGATGCATGTTCGGATTCCCCACGGTGGCAACGTTGAGTTTCTTCATCTTCTTTTTGGTGATGATGTCCAATCCCCAGAAGGTGAAGAACAGATCGACCTCGATACCGCCCATGCGGGCTGAGTTGGCCAGGATCAGCGGCGGGTAGGCCATATCCAGTGAACCTTTTGAAGCGATCAGACAGAGTTTGCGGTTTCCGTTTGTCATTTTACGATCCTCACTTTTCTACCAGCATTAGTTAGATACAACCGGTCGGTTTTCCCAGTCCGGATATTTTCGCCGCCATCTTCGCCGGCCCGCCAGGAAAGAGGCTGTAGATCTCCTTGGTATCCACCTCGGTATTTTTAGTAATGCGGCGCAGGGTGGGCGCTTCACCATTTGCTTCGAACTCCTCGCGGTTGAAGTTGATCACGATCCAGTGACGCTCGGTGAGGGATATCCCTTCTCGAGCAGCAATTGCAGAGGCGATCTCTGGCGTCCATGCGCCGGGATCGGTCATGAACCCTTCGTCGTCGAATTCGATCTTCGTCAGGATGTCCTGAGATACTTGGTCCGTCATGTCTAATACTCCTTTCAGGTATTGATTTTGGCTAATTCAGATTTTTTCCACCTGGCGTTTCAGCGAGTGATTTCACCAGGTTGAGTATTCGCGCCAGACCTTTGCGGACTTCTGGCTGGCGTAGTTCACGTATTAATGCCACCGCAGAGGGCGCTTTGCCGTCACCTGCTGGTTCGTCGAGTATGGAGCTGATGGCATTGTTGGCCAATGAAAGCACTTCGGGTTGGGTCAAATTACGCACGGTCGTTAGAATGGTGACGATGTTGTCGCCGAGGGCTTGCAGGTCATCTTCGTCGAATTCCTGCACGATGCGATCGAGGATCTGCCAGCCGCCGCGAGCGAAAGTAAAGTAGCCCTGGTGTTCGAGGTGGTCGAGATTCTCGATGGCGTTGTTAAAAGCCTGCTTGCCGATCAGGCCAGCCTCGCTGCCCAGATCCATGATCGAGTCAACTTGATCCAGAAGCACGACGAGACGGCGCGAACTACGCAGCAAGCGTTTGACCAGGAAGAGCAGGTCTTCCAATTCGAAATCGGAGCCAATCTCGGCCAGCTCGTCGATGGTGAGTTTGATCAACTGGTTGGCGATGGGCAGCATGTCATCCTTGAGTTCGTTCAACTCCATGCGTTGTCTTTTCTGTGACTCGATCTCCTGTGTCAGGTAATCGATCTTCTCGTGCAGCAGCGCGATTTGGTTTTCCATTTCGGCCTCCTCTACGCCCATTTACCGGCCATGCTCATCTGGGATTCAAACGGCATTTCCAGGCCTTTGAGCATCACGTGCCAATAGACCCATCTGAAACCCATCTTGCCCCAATGGTTGGCCGGGGATTCTTTCAACAAGGAAAACGGGCCCAAGCCTGGCAGAGGAAATTTCCCCGGCAGGGGTTCGACATCGTAATTGAAGTCGATGAGGATCCCGTTTTCGAAACCCGATTCGATGAAACAATTGGCGTGGCCGTCGAATTTCGGCAGCGGTTCGAGACCTTCCATGTGGCGTAAGATGTTCTCAACCAGTACGTCGAGCATGAAATGCGCTACGGAGCCGGCTTTCGATGTAGGGACGTTTGCCGCGTCGCCGATCACCCATACGTTTTCCCATTTCTTCGATTGCAGGGTGTGTTTGTCCGTCGGGATGAAGCCGAGTTCATCGCCCATACTGGAGCGTTCGATGGCTTCCGATCCCATATTGGTAGGAACTGTGACGAGTACGTCGAAGGGGACTTCGCGTCCATCGTAGGATCGAATGACGTTCTTCTCGTGATCGACGGCTTCGATATTGAAGTCGGGCTCGATGAGAATGTTCTTCCTTTCCAGCATATCCCCGAGAATTGCAGAGGCACGTGGTTTGGTGAAAGCGCCCGGCAGGGGTGTGACGTAGACCAGTTCGACTTTTTCGCGAATGCTGCGTTCGTGAAAGAACCAATCGGCGAGGAAAAGAAATTCGAGCGGCGCAACCGGGCATTTGATCGGCATTTCCACCACGTTGAGTACCAGGCGCCCTCCTTTCCAGAATTTTAGGAAGTGGCCCAGGGCGGTAGCGCCTTCGTGCGTGTAGAAATCGAAGACGTTCTTGTGCCAGCCGTTGTCAAGCAGGCCGGGGGTTTCGTCGGGAACGATGCGGCTGCCTGTTGCGATGACCAGGTAGTCGTATTTGATCGCCCGTTTTTTCCCTGTCAGGTAAACGCGATTGGATTCGGGATCGATGCGTTCGACCGAGCCCAAGATGAACTCCACGCTGCGCGAGATGAAGTCGCGCTTGGGTTTTACGACATCATTGGGACTGTAGATGCCGAACGGAATGAAAAGAAATCCGGGTTGATAGTAATGGTTTTCATCTTCGTCGATGATGGTAATCTTCCATTCCTGCGGGTCGAGTAGTTCGGCCATTTTGTTGGCGACCATCGTACCTGCGGTACCAGCGCCAAGAATGAGAAATGATTTCATCGGATAACTCCTTATTATTGACCATCGATTCGTACCGAGAGAGAAGCGGAGCGGGCCAGATCGGCTTGTGATTTGAGCACGTCCGCTAATACGGCGCGCAGCAGATCGAGCGCCTGAATGACGCGTTCGTCTGCGAGTTCGTAAAACACGGATTGACCTTTCCGGTGTGCGTGTACTAAACCGCGTTCACGCAGCAGTTTCAGATGGCGGGAGGTGGAACTTTGCGAGAGTTCGATGGTTTCGTTGAGTTCCGTTACGTTCATCGATTTCTTCGCCAGTATATAGAGGATCAGGATGCGTTTGGGATCCGCCAGGCTGGCACACAACTGGGAATGAAGCTGATAGATCTCTTCTTCAAAAGGGTGGGGCATGATTGCTGACCTTTCGTTACTATTGCTTATATACACATATCCGCATATTTTCATATCGAAGTATATCGCGATACCTTCCGCAGCCTTAGTGACGCGCGTCACAGACGAGGCATGATAGATGTCACGATGTAATTAGGATATATTAAGGCTAATTACAATATAGCCTTCATGCTGTATGCTTGCCCCGCAATTCTTTAGAGGGAACCATTGAGATTCCCAATTTCAGTATAGCAGCAAAATGATAAAAAATGATGCTTCTTTTATTAAGTTAACACCATATCGTTGGGGAACAAACGTTCGAAAGGATTGACGAAACGAACAAATGTGCTATACTATATCAGAACGAATGTTCTCATTTTCGAGAGGGAGGGTGTATCGTGGCGAAGTCAAGTAGTCGAAACGGATCGGGAGATATGCAAGTTGAGCGTGCGGAAGTACTATCAAAGGCCATTCAAGAGATCACGAAGCGATATGGGGACGGTGCCGTCATGCGTTTGGGAGAATCGAAACATCTGTCCGTAGAAACGATCCCGACAGGATCGTTAGCGTTGGACCTGGCGTTGGGTGTCGGGGGAATACCTCGTGGGCGAGTGACGGAGATTTTTGGGCCGGAATCATCTGGAAAGACGACGTTGTGCCAACACATCGTGGCGGAAGCACAACGCCAGGGTGGTGTGTGTGCCTATATCGACATGGAGCATGCCCTCGATCCGCAGTACGCCGCAAGATGTGGTGTGGACGTGGATAACTTGTATATATCACAACCCGACATGGGTGAGCAGGCGTTGGAAATTACCGAAACTCTGGTGCGAAGCGGCGCGGTAGACCTCGTTGTGATCGACAGTGTCGCAGCACTCGTACCGCGCGCCGAGATCGAAGGTGACATGGGCGACGCGCACATGGGTATGCAGGCGCGATTAATGAGCCAGGCATTACGTAAATTAAGCGGCGCCATCAAACAAACGAATACAGCCGTGATTTTCACCAATCAGTTGCGGCAGAAAATTGGGATGGTTTTCGGGAACCCAGAGACCACAACGGGCGGCCGGGCGTTGAAATTCTACGCCTCGGTTCGTCTGGATATCCGCCGGGCAGAAAGCATCAAGGTCGGCCAGGATATCGTCGGAAATCGAGCGCGCGTCCGCGTGGTGAAGAATAAAGTTGCCCCACCGTTCAAGGCCGCCGAATTCGACATCATGTATGACGAGGGCATCTCCAAGGTGGGTGGCATCCTGGACCTGGGCGTGGAACTGGATTTAATCGACAAACGAGGCTCGTACTATTCCTACGGCGAAACGCGTTTGGGTCAGGGACGGGAGAACGCAAAGGTTTTTCTGCGTGAGAATCACGAGATGGCTCAGGCGCTGGAATTCGAGATTCGCAAAGCTGCTGGTCTCGAATCTTCTATCGAGCCTATCGCCGTTGAAGAACTTGCGCTGGAAGAAGCCCTGCCGCTCGAAGAACTTAATGTGTGATTGTGTCGGGTATCTTTTGTGCGTCTGAAGAAAAACAAGATCGTATTGAGAGAAAGGTGAAAATGGACCAAGAATCGGCATTAATCATCATTGATTTTCAAAAAGGATTGTTTGGGGTATTTGATACCCCTTATCAAGATAAGGAATTAATCGAGACGGTAAAAGAGTTGATCGGAAAGGCAAGGCTATCTGACATACCTATTTTTTTGGTGCAGCACAATGGGGTGGGAAAAGATAGTCCATTGAGCCCAAATACAGATGGATGGAAAATCCACCCTGCATTAAAGATCGAAAAAGAGGACATCTATATTCAGAAAGACCATCCTGATTCTTTTCAGGATACGCAATTCGAGAAGGAATTGAAATCACGTGGGATCCGGAAATTATTCATTGCCGGACTGCAAACTGAATACTGCATTGATACGACATGCAGAAGGGCATACAGCCTTGGCTATGAAGTAATCCTCATCGAAAACGGTCATAGCACCTATGATACGGAGTATCTTCGTGCCGAACAGATCATTAACCATCATAATCAAGTATTGGGGAGCTGGTTTGTAACCTTGAAAAAATCAACGGAAGTTATTTTTACGGAGTAATAAAGTTTTGAGGGATCAAAACCTGTCGCGTGCACATGTTGTCCTTGCTGTGTGGCGGTGAAGTGTGTCGTTCGATCCAAATAATGGATCGGACGACCGCTTTTAATCGTGCGACTACCCGATATCGACGTGCAGAAGTGTCTTGCCGGACGAGGTGTTAAATCGAATGCCTGGGCTTGGGTGAAAACCGCTCCTTGACTATAATCATTTCCATGAAGAAGGAACCGTATCCGCGACCCTTTCTTGTGATTGTGCTCTTGCTTGCGTTTGTGCTTACATCTTGTGCCTCGAAGCCCGAAGTGAGTCTGCCGTTTGGAGGGACACCGCAGCCGCTTCCCACGCTGACGCCAAACCCCACTTTTATAATCTCCTCTGAATCATCTTCCGGAGTTAAATCGTCTGGGCTTGATTGTGAGAACGATGCGCGGTTTCTCGAAGATCTAACTTTCCCCGATGGCGAGATCGTCACGCCAGGGCAGACGATCGATAAACGCTGGTCCGTTCAAAATCTTGGCACCTGCGATTGGACTTCGGGTTACCGTTTAATCCATCTAGGGAAAGATGATTTTGAGGCACCTGAGACTGTGGCACTCTTTCCTGCACGGGCGGGCACGAACGCCGTCTGGCAAGTTGAGCTTCGAGCGCCGCAGGAAGTTGGACAGTATATTAGCCAATGGCAGGCGCAGGCGCCGGATGGCTCGAAGTTTGGCGACGTCGTCTACATTCTCATCACCGTGGAAAAGGCAACCCCCACGCCGACGGCCACACCACTCATTTCCTCCACGCCGACTCCTTAAAATGAAACCGACTTCCCGGGTATGGGAAGTCGATTTGTAATTATCTCTATTTGGCAGACTATCTTTACGTTCCCTCTTTCCAGGAAGAAAGGTACTTCTCTTGATCCTTGGTCAATGTATCGATATTTATGTTCATCGACTCCAACTTCAAGCGGGCGATTTCGCGATCGATGTCTTCCGGGATGGTGTAGACACGATTTTCGAGTTCATCTCCGTGCTGGATGATGTATTCCAACGATAGCGCCTGGTTAGCGAAGGACAGGTCCATTACGCTGGCAGGATGCCCCTCGGCTGCGGCCAGATTGATCAGGCGACCTTCACCGAGTAAGTTGATCACTCGCCCATCGCTGAGTACGTAGGAGTCGACAAATTCACGAGGCTTATGAACTTCGCTGGCCATTTTTTCCAGGGCGGGGATATTGATCTCCACGTTGAAATGACCGGAGTTGGCCACGATGGCGCCATCCTTCATTGCCTCGAAATGGTGTTTATCGATGACGTTGATATCACCGGTGAGCGTGCAGAAAATATCTCCGATAGCTGCCGCTTCGATCATGGGCATCAACCGGAAGCCGTCCATCACCGCTTCGAGAGCCGCCAGGGGTTGGACTTCCGTGACGATTACGTTGGCGCCCATGCCGCGCGCACGCATGGCCAGACCGCGACCGCACCAACCATAACCGGCGACAACGAAAGTCTTGCCAGCCAGGAGGATATTCGTGGCGCGTACGATGCCGTCCACCGTGGATTGGCCGGTTCCATAGCGATTGTCGAAAAAGTGCTTGGTCATGGCGTCGTTGACGGCGATGACCGGGTATTTCAGTGCACCTTCCTTGGCCATGGCGCGCAGGCGAATGACTCCCGTGGTGGTTTCTTCCGTTCCGCCTCGCAGATCGGCGAGTAATTCGTTGCGATCCTTATGCAGCGTACTGAGCAGATCGGCCCCGTCGTCCATGGTCATCTGGGGTTTGGCGTCCAGTGCAGCGTGGATATGCTCGTAGTAGGTGTCGTTGTCCTCGCCCTTGATGGCGTAAACCGGGATCTCGTCGTACGTGACTAATGATGCGGCGACGTCGTCCTGTGTGGAAAGGGGATTGGAGGCACAAAGAACCACTTCCGCGCCGCCTTTTTGCAGTGTGCGCATCAGATTTGCGGTTTCCGTGGTGACGTGCAAACAACCTGAAACGCGCGCACCCTTGAGCGGTTGTTCCTTCTCGAACCGTTCACGCACTTGGCGAAGAACGGGCATTTCCTGATCGGCCCAGTTAATTCGCCGACGGCCGCCTTCGGCCAGTTTGATGTCTTTGATATCGAACTCCGAACTCATGTTACTCTCCGTCTATTGAAATTACATCGAAGCGAAAATGGCTACTTGCGACGCCCGACTATCTTACCACGCATATGCTTCGGGAGCCTCGCCACCTGGGCCGGGCCAAATATCGTCCAATTTCTCGAGTGTTTCGGAATCCAACCTGATCGAGAGTGAATGAATGTTCCCTTTCAACTGTCCCGAGGTGCGCGGTCCGATGATTGGCGCGGTAACGACGGGATTGTGCAGCAGCCAGGCCAAAGCCACGTCGGCGGGTTCTTCTCCCAGGTCTTTACAAAGCGCTTCGTATTTTTCCAGCGCTTCCCGATTTTTCTCGATCGACTTCTGCACGTGTTCCGCCGTGCGACGACCTTCCTTGGTCTTTTTCAGCGCGCCGCCCAGCATACCGCCGGCGAGCGGACTCCAGGGGATGAGGCCCAGTCCATACTCGCGGCAGGCGGGGATCACCTCCAGTTCGATCATGCGGTCCTTGAGGTTGTACAGGCTTTGTTCCGAGACCAGTCCCATGAAATTGCGCGCCCGCGCCGTGTGATGCGCATCAGCGATGTGCCATCCGGCGAAGTTGCTGCTACCCACGTAGAGCACCTTGCCTTCCCGCACCAGCTGTTCCATCGCCTGCCAGATCTCCTCCCAGGGCGTGTCACGGTCAATGTGGTGCATCTGGTAGAGATCGATGTGGTCCGTCTGCATTCGTTGCAGGCTTTCTTCGCAGGCGCGTCGGATGTGGTAAGCGGAGAGACGACCGTCGTTGGGCCAATCGCCCATCTTCCCGTAGACCTTCGTGGCCAGTACGATTTTTTCACGGCGGCCACCGCCCTGCGCCAACCAGCGTCCGACAATTTGTTCCGTGATCCCTTCGCCGGTCTTCCAGCCGTACACGTTGGCCGTGTCAAAGAAGTTAATCCCAGCCTCGAGTGCTTCATCCATGATCTTGAAGCTGGGCGCCTCATCCGTTTCGGGGCCGAAGTTCATCGTGCCCAGGCACAGGCGGCTGACCTTGAGCCCCGTGCGTCCGAGTTTCGTGTATTCCATGGTCATTCCCTCCTTGTGATGCTCTGTTGCGTGGTGTACTACTTCATTGTACCTGAAGCGAGTTCGCTTTCGGTTGTGCATTCCATCATACTAAGCGATGTCGCGGGGCTATATTTGCGCCAATGTGATCATTGCGTTGATCCGCATATTACGAGAGTATAATATCCAGGGTTTTATAGGAGGGATATGATGTCTTCACGAAGTGGGCTGTTCAGAATTTCATTCATAATGATGTTGGTCATGATCCTGATCGCCTGTTCGCCTTCTGCGGAACTGCGTGCCAGCCAGACGGCGAGCAAACAAACTGAAATTGCCGTTTCCTGGACGGAAACGCCCACAATCACCGTAACGGCCACGGCAACACAAACGGCAACAATCACGCCTCCTCCTCTGCCCAGGCCAGAGATCGTCGATCCGAGTTGGGAATTATTGCTTTTTGACACATTTGATCGCAGTTCAAAGATTTTTCCAGAGCGCGAGGTAGGCGGCGGTACGATTTCTCTTACAAATAGCAAATCGGTGTGGAAATATCTTTCTAATGGTAACTTCAGTGGTTTAGGGCTAAACGCATCCAGCGTTGGTGACCTCAGTGATTTCTTTATGTCTGTGGAAGGAAATCAAATTGTATGTCCTGGCAACTGTTCCTATGGTTTGAAATTTCGATCGGGGAGTGAGTTTGGTTACTTTTTTTCAATCTTCGAGCGTAAACAAACATTCAATTTCCAATTGATAGATTTCTCTGGGACAGGCAGATATTTTAATCTGGAAACTTATGCTTCTTCAATAAACCCGGATGGCCCCAATGTACTTGCAGTTTTGGCAGAAGGTAGTGAAATCTCAATATATATCAATGATGTCCTGGTAACCCAGGTGCAGGATAGCACCAGTCTGATGGGTTATGTAGGAATAATTATCACCTCATCGACAGGAGGTAGTGAGGCAGAATTTGAGTTCGATAATTTCCAAGTGTACGTTGAGTAAAAGCCATTAATTTGGGGTGACGGATGCATATCCATTACCATAAAGAGAGTTTCCCAATCCCCTCGTGATACTGGCAGTGGGGTTCGAAGCCCAGCTTCGAATAGCAACGGATCGCGGCTTGATTTTCCGTAGAGACGTTGAGCACGATGGTCTTGAATCCCGAATCCAGCAAATCCTGAACCAGGGCACCTGTTGCACGGGTGCCTAAGCCCTCTCCTCGCAGGTCGGGTCGGGTGAACACGTTGCCGACGGCAGCGATTCCCGCCCACTCGGAGATGATGTGAATCCCCGCCACCGATACCAGCTCGTCCCCTTCCCAAATTCCAAAAAACGGACGATCGTGTAATTGCCTCGGATGGTAAGCGTCCGGTCGATCGGGGTGCTCGGCGAAGAGTGCTTCGATGGCAGGTTGATCTGCACTGGTTAACGCCGCGACCTCACCGGCGGGAACGCCCGAGAAAGCTTTCGGCTGCAGGATCATGCGGTGCATGATCAGTTCTTCCTCGATTTGTAACCGCTCGCCAAGCAGATCCTTGTGTTCTTCCTTTAGTAAATAAATATATCGCTCGGAGGGAATGTCGGCGATCAATGGTTGGAGCGGCTGCGGATCACCGGTGGTGAAAAGCACTGAAGGATTCAAGCCACTGTAGATCAAGACCACCGCTTCCTGGTTGAACAACCAGCTGCTCTTCTCGTCTTCCTTGGGATCGAGATCGGCGAGCGCATAGGCCGACCAGACTCGATCGCGTTCCAGTAGCGCACGCAGCTGCGACCTGGCGATGGGGTCGATCACGTCAATCGATCCAGATCGCCCTGGTCGTCGAAGTGCTTGCGGAAGCGGGTGATGAATTCCTGCAGATTATAGGCGTGCGATTGGGGGCCGTCGGATTCGAGGCAGTAGGTGGCGGCCAGGGCACCCATCTGCCCGCAGCGCTCGAAGCTCAAATCGTGGGCGTATCCTTTCAGAAAACCGCTGCGGAAAGCGTCGCCCACGCCCGTGGGATCGAGGATCGCATCTGGCGGGACGATGGGGATGGACACCTCGCCCTCATCGCTGTGGATCTGGGTGCCGTGCTCGCCGCGAGTGATCACGACGAATTGGCAGCATTCGAGCATCTTCTGCAGATTGAATTCGGTCTTTTCTTCGATCAGGCTGAATTCGTATTCATTGGCGAAGAAAGCCATTGCGCCTTCGATGCCTTTTTTAAGATCACCCTCATCCAGACGCACGATTTGCTGGCTGGGGTCGTAAATGTAGGGGATTTCGAGATCGCGGCATTCCCGGGCGTAGTTCGCCATGGCCTGGGGATCGTTGGGCGAGATCACCACCAGATCGGGCTTTTCGGGGAGCTGGGCGAAGGTAAGTTTGGATGCATGTGCCATGGCACCGGTGAAGAAACTGGCGATCTGGGCGTTGCTTTGGTCGGTGTTGACGAAGAACGAAGCCGTGGCTACGCCGGGTATTGTGCGAATAGCGCTGGTATCGACCCCCTGATCTTCGAGCCACAGACGCTGCGCTTCAAAATCTTCACCGACGGTTGCCATCACAGTAGGGCGTTCACCCAGCAGCGCCAGGTTGTATGCAATGTTGGCGGCATTACCGCCCGGCCGGCGCTCAAGGGTGTCGACTAAAAAGGAAAGGCTGATGCAATCCAGTTTTTCGACTAAAATGTGATCCTGGAATTTTCCCGGGAAGGTCATTAAATAATCAAACGCAATAGAGCCGGTTAGCATGATCTTCATGGTCTCTCCTTAACAGCATTCTTTAATGAGTTGGAATAGGGGGGTCGCAGGACTCCAACCTCCGTGATGAAAGCGGTTATCAGCCGCTGGGGTGTGATATCAAAAGCTGGATTGCGCGCTTTACTCTCGGCGGGTGCCAGTCGCTGCCCGTTTCTTTCCAGATCGAGCACTTCCGCAGGATCGCGTTCCTCGATGGGAATCCGATCACCACTGGGGAGCTGCAGGTCGATGGTCGATGTGGGCACGGCGCAGTAAAACGGAACGTTGTTATCATGTGCGGCTAGCGCGAGCATGTAGGTGCCGATCTTGTTGGCCACGTCGCCGTTGGCTGCCACCCGGTCGGCACCGACGAAAACGCTGGATACCTCACCGCTGCGCAGGAAATGCCC
>Ga0307430_1002166_pt1 | contig 13370 bp, 9 predicted proteins | sample SalMarWE160130MG_FD_202159 | JGI IMG/M metagenome (GOLD analysis project Ga0307430, IMG submission 202159) | Salt marsh sediment microbial communities from the Plum Island Ecosystem LTER, Massachusetts, United States - WE1603-130 | ecosystem: Environmental > Aquatic > Marine > Intertidal zone >... | reverse complement strand
CGCTGAAAAACTGTTCCAGTCTGTCTCGCTCTTCGGTCTTGAGCCGGGCCTTGTAAATAGTCCCTGCCTCTTTGCCGGCTCTCAGTGCGTCAATGACCACGAGTTTCTCTATACCCGGCTCCAACAAAAGGACGTCGAGGCTGGCGGTTCCGCCGTCCATAACTTCTACGTTGTCAGCCAGGGCCAATTCCTGCAACCTCTGAGCTATGTGTACACCGATTCCTTCGTCCTTAAGCAGTATATTACCGAGACCAAGGACCAAAACACGTCCGGCGCCGTAACGGCTCGACTGAGCTCGCCGAAGTCTTTTCTCCGAACTTACCCCGTTAGAAATCTTCGCTTTTTGTCCCATATTCTTGTCCCTTCTGGAATTTCTAACGGGGCTCATCACCAGACTGGCATCTGTCTTGATACGCATATCAAACTACTCTAAATACACCTAACTCACTTCCCTTGGCGTCGAGCAAGTGAACCGAGCAGGCAAGGCAAGGGTCAAATGCGCGTACAATTCGTACGATTTCGAAAGGATTGTCTTTGTCCTTAACTTTAGTACCCATTATTGCCTGTTCCACTGCTCCTGGTCGGCCTTTATCATCTTTAGGTGAAGCGTTCCAAGCTGTGGGCGTAATAACCTGGTAGCGGTCAATTTTCTTATCCTTGATGGTTATCCAGTGTCCGAGAGAGCCTCGCGGAGCTTCCGTAAGGCCGGCACCGTTGGCGTGCTCAGGGATCTCGCTGCCGACGATAATTGGCTCGTCAGGCTTTAGGCTTGTGAGCCAATCGACCATAGCATCGGCGACAAACTTAGCTTCCAAAGCCCTCGCGGCGTGTCGGCCAAGAACGGAATACAAAGCATCCACGCCGGCACTGAATTCACCGAGTACCGAATCGACTAACTCTTTTGTTATCGTCTCGCCCTGCACATAATTGCTTACCATGCGTGCCAGAGGACCCAATTCGTAAACATTGCCTTTATATCTTGGAGACTTGATAAATGAGTAACCCCTTTGCTTATTAGGATTGGGCTTTGTCTGACTTTGAGCCGGGTTTTTCCCCGAACTGGAATCCGCATACCAGGAATGCTTTACATCCTCCGTGATATTCTCCTTGGCGAACGGCTCCAGTTGCAAATCGGGAGAAACGACACCGGTCTTGAATAGCTTTCCGGCTGGCAAGTCAAAGCCACCATAAGTAAGAAGCCTTCTACAGCCTTTGCCAATCTCGAAATAGTCGCTGTAGGCTTTTGCTACAGCTATTACGTCCGGAATGTAGGTATTATCAACAAAGTCACGTACTTCATTCAATCGCCACAGAAAATTGGTTATTTTGTCCTCAGTAGGCTTTTCGGTAACTCCACCAGGCACAATACCCACATTATGCGGCATTTTCCCGCCGAAGATCGCAAGCATCTCCTGACACTTTCGTCTGATATCCAGCGCCCTTACGTAATGGTTCACCAATTCGGCATTTTCCTGGCCGGTTACACGATAATCGCCCTCATAGCGTGGCACAAAAGGTGCTGTGTCACCGAGAGCGCCTACTGCATCCACATAATCCAGCGCTGCAAGATGATAAAAATGAAGGATATGCGACTGAAGAAAGTTGGAGCCGAGTATAAGGTAGCGGATAATCTTACTGTTATCCGGGATTTTATCCGTTAAACCAAATGCATCGTCGATGCACAAAGCCGACGCGGTGGCGTGAGAAGCAGGACAGACTCCGCAGATTCGCTGGGTCAAGCGATTCGCATCACGAGGGTCCCTTCCTTGCAGGATTATCTCAAAACCTCGAAAAAGGGTACCGGCACTTTTGGCCTCTTTCACCACGCCGTCATCTATTACAGCTTCAACGGCCATATGGCCTTCTATCCTTGTTATTGGATCAATCTTTACTTTTGTGACCATGTTAGCTCCTGGAAAGCAATCTTTTCATACATTGGGGACGTGCCGTCTGGAAATTCCGGCTCAACACACCCAAGACAGGGAGAGCCCGCCTTAACGCACCAGTTCAGACCATTATTCCACTGTCTCAGAGGGCAATCCGCATAAGTGTAATGGCCCTTACATCCTAAGTTGTAGAGGCAGCCCGTATCGCCCAATTCTTGAGCAAATTTTCCCTTATCGAAGTCGGCTCTTCTCGGGCAGTTCTCGTGAATGAGCTGCCCGTAGAAAAGCTTTGGCCGAGCCAGATCGTCTAAATCCAAGGCCTGCATTCCTGAAAACAGAACCACAGATATCGTCCCTATAAACCAATCCGGGTGCAAAGGGCAACCAGGCAGATTGACCACCGGTGTGCTGATTCCATTCTCATTGAATACTTCTTTTACCCCTTTGCAACCGGTCGGATTAGGCTTGGCCGCAGGAATCCCGCCAAAAGCGGCACACGTGCCTATTGCAAGAGTCAGCAGGGCATTGCTTCCGAGTTCTTGCACGCTTTTTAGAATAGTAAGATGCTTGCCATCTTCTTTGCCGATGCTGCCGTAGATGCCATTCTCAGCGGTCGGAATTGCTCCTTCCACAACTAATACGTAGCCGTCCTTCCTGTTCTTTTCGGTATCCTTCAAAACCTCTATGACCCGCTCCCCCTGACCGGCCATTATTGTTTCATGGAACAACAAATTAAGTTGTTGGCCGGGTACCAGCTCGTCCAGCAAAAGGTTCTGTATCCTAGGACTGACCGCGTTCAAAATAGATACGGAACAGCCCGTACAGCCTGCCCCTTGTAACCAAATTACCGGATATTTTTTGGTAGCCACTTCTGTTCCTTTCTATGTAACAATACCGGCGGCTCTTTTGGCCGATTCCACTGTGTTGTAAAGCAGCATAGTTATTGTCATTGGGCCTACACCGCCCGGAACGGGTGTAATAAATGAGGCTTTTTCCTTGACGGCCTCGAAATCCACATCGCCGACGAGACGATAGCCTTTTTTCTTTGTTGCGTCCTCGACACGGTTGACGCCAACATCAATTACCACCACACCTTCTTTGACCATATCCGCGGTGACAGTATTTGGCCGACCGGCGGCGGCGATGACAATATCTGCTCGCTTTGTGTGAGAGAGAAGGTCCTTGGTGCGTGTATGGCAGACGGTTACGGTGGCATTTGCATTGGGCTTTTTCTGGATGAGCATATTTGCCAGGGGCTTGCCGACTATGTTGCTTCTTCCGACGATTACTACCTCAGCCCCCTCAATGGTTACACCGCTGCGTATCAATAGCTGAATAATGCCGTGCGGCGTGCAGGGCAGAAACGCCTTCTCACCTACCATCATTTTGCCTACATTTATCGGATGAAATCCATCGACGTCTTTGGCAGGATCAATTGCGAGAAGGATCTCAGCCTCATTAAGGCCCTTTGGTAAGGGTAACTGAACGAGGATGCCGTTAATTTTCGCATCGTTGTTCATTTTCTCAACCAGTGCCATCAATTCTTCCTGGGTGGTTTCGGCGGGCAAGCGGTTGTCATCGGAATAAATCCCTATATTTTCGCAGGCACGCTCTTTAGCGGTAACATAAGACTGTGAGGCGGGGTCTTCACCGACTAAGATGACTCCCAGTCCGGGAACAATGCCCTGCTCTTTTAGTTTGGCCGCTTCAGCTTTTAATTCCGCCCGCATATCGGCGGCTACTTGTTTTCCGTCTATTATTTGTGCTGCCATCGGTCACTCCTAAAATCCAACAGGCTTTTTCTCCAATGTCGCTGCCTGACTAATAAAACCCGGCTCCTCATAAGAATCGGATTCCCCTGCCATACTGGGCTTTTCGTTGGCCAGCTCTAAACCACTACATAATGTAGCGTAGGCTCTGCCGGTAAGCAACAAAATTATCGCAAATGCGCAAAAGCCCAAAATATCCTCTTCTGCGTGTTTAGAATAAACCTTGAACCTTTCCGGTGTTTACATCCACATCGATGCGACGGAAAGCTGGATTCGATGCCGTGCCGGGCATCAATTTTATCGCCCCCGCTACGGGCACGATAAAGCCGGCACCTTTATAGACAAGAATATCGCGGATTGGAAGCTCCCAGTCGGTGGGTCTGCCTTTTATGTCCGGGTCGTGCGATAAACTAAGGTGGGTCTTGACCATACAGGTTCCTAAAGTCTTGCTGACTGGGTCGGCCTCCATAGCCTTGGCTTTTTCCAGTGCTTCATCAGTATAAGTTACGCCGTTAGCTCCATAAACTTCCTTGGCGATTAGTTCAATACGTTTTCTGAGCGGTGTCTCCAGCTCATAAAGGAATTTGAAGTGGTTTGTTTCGCTGCAGGCCTCGATCACTGCCTCTGCTAGCTCGATTGCGCCGTCGCCGCCCTTGAGCCAGTGTTCGGAGACCGCAGCCAAAGCTCCATTTTGTTCGGCGATTTTGCGGACAAGGGCGATTTCGGCCTCGGTGTCGGTGTGGAAGCTGTTTATGCAAACGACCGGCCGGACGCCGCTTATCTTGACGGTCTCAATATGAGCGACGAGGTTCTCACAGCCCTTTTCGACCAATTCGAGATTTTCGCTGGTATATTCCTCGCTTAAAGGTATGCCGGGCTTCACTGCAGGTCCTCCACCGTGCATCTTTAGAGCGCGAACGGTGGCGACAATAACTACCGCGTTGGGTACCAGGCCGGACATACGGCACTTTATATTCCAGAATTTCTCAAAACCAATGTCGGCTCCGAATCCACTTTCAGTAACATGGTATTCGCCTAATTTCGTGCCGAGCATATCAGCGATAATAGAGCTTTGGCCAACGGCAATATTCGCAAACGGGCCGGCGTGGACAAACACGGGTTGGCCTTCAACGGTCTGCAGCAAATTCGGGTTTATCGCATCGGCCATCCATGCGGTCATAGCACCGTCAACTTCGAGGTCGGCAGCGGTAACTTCGTTGCCTTTTTTATCATAGGCCACGACGATTTTGGCTATGCGCTCTCGCAGGTCTTTTAAGTCCTTGGCGACCGCGAGTATGGCCATAACCTCGCTTGAGACTGTAATCTGGAATCCCGAGTCCATTTCATAGCCATCCATTTTTCCTCCCTGGCCAATCCTGATGTTGCGCAGGGCCTGGGCACAGAAGTCCATTGCCCATTTCATTTGCACACTTTCCGGGTCGATATCTATTCGTGTTAGCTTGCTTTTTGCCAGGCGGGCATCGTCGTAATTTCTTTCGTGCTGCAAACGCGAAGTAAGGGCAACCATAGCGAGGTTGTGGGCGTTTGTTATACAGTCGATATCACCTGTAAGGCGGATAGAAAAAGGCGTCAAGGGAATACATTGGGCAAGGCCTCCGCCGGCAGCGGAACCCTTTATATTAAAGGTTGGTCCGCCGCTGGGCTGGCGTATGGCCCCGACCACGCGTTTTCCCAGCTTGCCCAGACCTTCAATCAAACCCATGGCAGTAGTAGTTTTACCCTCGCCCAAAGGCGTCGGCGTAATGGCAGTAACGTTAATGTACTTTGCTGTGGGAGTATCCTGGAGGCGACTGAGGGCTTGTTGATAATCGACTTTGGCCAATCTGCGGCCCATGGGTATCAATTCGCTATCCTGCAAACCCATCTCCTGGGCCAGTTGGCTAACAGGTTTCATTTCTTCCTCGGCAGCTTCTGCAACCTGCCAATCCTTCATTTTTGTTGGGTCAAGTTTCATAGGTCTTTCCTTGTATATCGTATTGGTTAAATATTTCACACGGCGTTTTTTACGCTCCTGCCTGTGGATACAGCGGATTTTACAAAAGTCTCGTATTATCCTCGAAAACTGCCGAAGCAGGTATAACCGTAGGGCTTTTTTTTTGCACTATTTTGCTATTTGGTGAGTGGTTAATTAGTTAATTGGTTAATTAGTGAGTTGAATACTAACTACTTACCACTCACTACTCACCACTCACCAGGTTATTGTTTCATGCTTTTATCACGTTAAGCTTTCTATGCCGAGCTATAGACCTTCAGGAAAGAGTCTGAATATATTTGCTTGTTCATCAGCATTTCAGCGGTAGCTACTATGTTCATCAGGTCCTGGTCGAAGACATCGGCAATAGCCGAGTTCAGGCCGCGAGAAATGGCCATAGCGAGGAATACTCGGTTTATCAGGCTTCTTTCCGAAGCTCCCTGAGAAAGATTCGACAGGCCTATTGTCATATGCGGGGCCGGGTCTGACATATATTTTATCTGATCCATCGCAGATAAGATATTGCTTGGCTGGATCTGGGCGTCCGGCACTTTTACCGGCAAAACTATAGTGTCAATGAACAACCGCTGGGTGTCAAATCCCTTTTCCATTGCCTTTGATACGATTTCTGCGGCTATGGCTACGCGGGTATTGATATCCTGGGGGACACCGTTTTTGTCCATAGTAAGGGCGATAATGCTCGCTTTCGGGCCTGCCTGGTTTGCCATTTCTATGTATTTGTCTAATATTTCTTCGTCGCTTTTCCTATTCAAGGGCGTTGAGTTCAGGATAACACCATTCTGGGCGTTAATGACCTTTAATCCCGCTGCGATAACAGCCGGTTTCTGGGAATCGAGGCACAGAGGAGTAGAGCAGGTTTCCTGGATGGTTTCGACCAGCCACTGCATAGTGCCTTCCTGGTCCGCCGCGGCGGTACCTACGTTCACATCCAGATATGCAGCACCTGCGTCGGTCTGCTTTTTGGCTAATTCCTGAATGACTTTCTTGTCTTTATCTGCGATAGCGTGCTTGACGTCGGTGAACATGCCATTTATTCGTTCTGCAATTAATATCATAGTAAACATCTTTCTTTTTTGTTTATGCGTGAATGCGTTGATGAGTAGATGAGTTCACGCATTTACCCATCCACTCATTCAGTTTTCAATACCTGATTGATGAAGTTTTTGACGGTAGTGACGGCTTTGGGATGGCGCATACGAATTATATCAGCACCGGCCTGCAGCAAACAGATGGCGGTGGCCGTCTCCCACATCGGGCCTCGTTTTTCGGCAGGTCCCCACTCCGGAATCTCAGTCTGCTTGGCCTCTTTGGCACGCCAGGACTCGTAGCCTACGTCACAGATGGCCGGCATTGCCATCATTTTATCGCCGGTCAGCGCTGCGATACGCTGCCGTTCCTGAATCGAATATGAATACTCTATTCCATACCCCAACGCCCCTGTATCCTGAAACGTTACTATTCGTTCCAGAGGAAAACCCATATCAGAGGCGAGAATGTTAATCTGTTTTCCAATGTTGATATCCAGCGGAGCTTCAGTGATGAGATGATGCCCGTCGGCCAGGGCGATGGCGGTTAAGGATTTGTAATTGTCCTCTGTAACGGTTCCGATGAGGCATTTTTCTCCTTTTGCAGCACCGCTGACTTTTGGCATAACCTGGTTGTCTTTTTCGTCGTTTCCGCAGCCCCAGAGTATGAGAGGTACGCCAACTGCTTTTAAGACTTCCTCGGTAACCTTGACGGCGTGAGTGGCGTCTCTATCATTCTTGTCGGGGTGAATGCCGTCGAATTTTATACAAATTAACTCTGCTCCGAACTCTTCTATGCACTTTTTGGCCCAGTCGCCGGGGCTGTCCAACACATCTTTATAAGGTTCAAGCAGGACGTCGGACCAATTATCCGGCTTGCTGTCCAGGACGTCCATAGCAATAACTGGTTTTTTACCGGCATCGGCTGCGGAGCCGCCATAGACAACATTACGCGCTCCGCCCACGGTTACCGTTGAGGTTCGAGTGCCTCCATCGTCTTTGGTTGCCCCAAGAGTAAGGCGGTTTACTGAGCCGGTAAATCTTCCTGCAACTTCAGGAACTGGCATTTTAAGACCTCCAAAAATAGTTCATCGTTTATAGTTCGGGGTTCGTAGTCTGCGGACTCAAAACTAAAATATCTTCGAATATTTTACGCGCCGCTGAAAAAGCGGGGCTGTCATTTGCAAGGTCAAAGACTGTTCTGCCCTGCATTGAGGCGCCGGAGACAGCTTTGTCATAAGGTATATGCCCAAAGATGTCTATCCCGTTAATTTCTTTACTGTTCTCGGCTCTGTTCCATATAACGCCGATTTGCCTTACAACAATTGGCAATTGTTTTGCAAGGTCGAAAATCCTGTGGGCGGTAAGGGCGCCGATGGACGTTGGTTCTGCTGCGATACACAGTAGGTCAACATTATTGGTGGTTCGGCGGGACAGGTGCTCCATCCCAGCCTCGTTGTCTATAACCATGAATTCGTATGCTGAGCTTAGCTTATCCAAGAATATTCGTAGAAGGTTATTTGCAGCGCAGTAGCAGCCCGGTCCCTCCGGCCGGCCCATGGTAAGCAAATCGAAACCATTAGATTCCGTAATAGCTTGCTGGATACCATATTCAAATGACCGTACTCGGTCTACGCCCGAATTGCTCGGCTGCTTTTGGGCAGCTTTTTCCCGAACTTCAGCAATGGTTCCCACTGGTTCAACTCCACAGATCTGGCCTAAGCAAGAGTTTGAATCAGCATCAACTGCAAGTACAGCCTTTCTGTTGGCCTGCTCGAGCAGGAACCTGATAATCATAGCGGCTAAAGTTGTCTTGCCTGAGCCGCCTTTTCCGCTTATTGCAATAGTTGTTGCCATATATCGTATCTCGTATAAATCATCCAGTATGTCATTCTGAGCGGAACGAAGTGGAGCGAAGAATCTCTTGCCTTATGTAATGGCAGCTTGTTCCTATTTTCTGGCCAGTTCCTTCGCTTCGCTCAGGATGACAGAATACTATAATTTCACGCTTTAGGTTTCATATTTTAGGGCTGATACCGATGGGAACAGCGATAAATCCGTGTGCGGTAAGAAATTAGCTCTGGTAAATTCCTCCATATATCTCGGATGGCTCATCAAATCGAAATAAGTCATACTTTCGGCGATTTTTTCCGCGGTCTTGAGGGCTTTTCGGCTCAGAAGGACGGTCTTTGCTCCTGCAATTGATGTGTTTCCAACAAATTGAATCTTCTCCGAAGGCACATCAGGTAACATTCCGATAGTAACAGCCTGGCGAACATTCAGGAAGTTCCCGAATCCCCCGGCAAGATAAATCGCATCCAGGTCTTCGAGCTTTGTCTGGGTTGACTCCATAAGGACCCTGATGGCGGCGAAGACACCCGCTTTGGAACGAACCAAATTGTCGATATCCGCCTGTGTGATTACTATTTCCTGGTGCTCGTTAGCTACAGGGACTATTTGGAACTGCCGGCCCTCGTCACCTTCGGTTAATCTTGGCTGGCCGTTAGCTTTGAGTCGCCCCGTTCGGTCTATGATGCCGTGGGTAAATAATTCGGCAAGGGTATCCAAAAGCCCTGAGCCGCAGATGCCGACAGGATGGGTATCGGCGATTGTCTTAAGTTCGATAGAACCATCGTCGAGAATAGTTAGTTTTTCAATAGCGCCGGCACCGGCCCTCATGCCGTGCTTGACTCCACTTCCTTCAAACGCAGGGCCTGCCGAGCTTGAGGCGCAGACCAGCCAATCCTGATTACCGAGAACCACCTCACCGTTTGTTCCAATATCAGCAAAAAGTGAGATACCTTTTTTGGTAAAGATTCGCGTGGTTAGAACGCCGGCTACTATGTCACTGCCTACATAAGCAGCTACACTTGGCAGACAATATAATAGACCTCGCTTGTTGATCTGAACGCCTGCTTCTGCCGCCCGGATTGGCGGCACAAAGCCGGCTGAGGCGACATACGGCTCTCTGCGGATACGCTTTGGGTCCAGGTTCAGCAAAAAATGCACCATTGCGGTGTTGCCGGCACATATTACGGCGGTTATGTCATGCAAATCGATTTTTTGCCTCGTTGCCAGTGTTACAATAAGGTTGTTCACATCATGTACGATGCGATTCTGCATCTCATCGAAAGCGTTGTTCTCTTCTGCGTAGATAATTCGGCGAATATAGTCCTCGCCAAAATTTATCTGGCTGTTATACGTAGCTTCCGTATCTATTGTGTTGGCTTTTGTCAAATTGATAAGATGAGCTACCACGGTAGTTGTACCTAAATCCACAGCGACAGCGAAATTCATTTCACACCGCTTGCCTGGCTCAACCTCTATAACTTCCGTAGTTTCACCGCGTTGACCGATTGTCGCCGCAACCTTGTAATTCGCTTCGCAAAGCACCCTCGAGAGTTGTTGCAGAATGCGAAAGCCCGTTTGCATTGTAGGAGCATTGACCTTTTCCCGTATTGCCAGGTACAGACGTTCGTGGTCAGCGGTGTGGTCTTGTACACTCGGGGGTGTCATTTCGAGACAAAGCTTTTGAACTAACGGGTCAAACTCAAACAGCCCTGCTTCAGGCTCACCGGTCAGTTCGCTGAATCTGCGGGCGTCCGTGTCCATAAGAATTTGACTTGTTTCCAAGGTGTGAGACTTTGGAACGGTTATGGTCATATCTGAAAGGACTTTTGTCTGGCAGGCAAGAACGACATTTTCGCGTGTTTCGTCCGGTGTAAGTAAAGCGGTGGGATTGCTTTGAAATTGTCCTTCATCAATTATTACTTTGCATTTTCCGCAATATCCATCCCCGCCACAGATGCTGCTTAAATAAATACCGGCTTTGTGGGCGGCCTCGAGCAGAACCGTCCCGGCCGGCACGTTTATCTTAAGGCCGCTTGGTTCAAAACGGACTGTAAATTCTTTTTTCTTTTTCTTGCTCTCTTTCATTCTTGATACTCCCAATCGAAGTGCCTAAAATTTAGAGTGACTAAAGTGCCTAAAGTTATGGATTTTTTTTTTACTTTAGTTCACTTTAGCTCACTTTAGTCACTTCTAATTCCAGACTTCCTGGAGAAATTTAGGTAGCATCGAACATTCTCTTGGGCCAACCATAACCTCCCAGTTTGTGGCCTCTTCGAGTTTGCCGCTCATTACTGCAACGTAGCCGGGGATTATTATTTTGCGGTGTTTAACCAGTTCTTCCACACCGTTTTTGGTCATAGCATCAGCTACCGTTTTTTCGTTGAGCTTGTCTCCGGAATAAGCCGTCAAGACACTTGTGCCTTCGGTATCGACCACGAGGATATAGCTTGGTACCCTGCTGGCCTCGACGTCCGATTCCACTGTGTAGTATGTCAGTGAAAAGTTCGTCGTGAACATCATCGGTGAATTCTCATTTGGTTCGCCGATACGATAGACTTTCGGCTCTACCTGGACAGGCTTCTGCGGGTCGGTGAAGATATTCATCACCGCGGTCAGCATGGGCAAAAGCGCATAGGGTTCGACAGTGTCGAGGACTACGATGCCGGCATACTTGCAAATTAGACTTATGGCGGAAGCTACCTGTGTATCGGCGTCGCCGTCGGTTACGAAGGATATTGTCGGATAGCCTAATGGTCGGAATACTTTTTTCAGAGCCAGGGCCCGTATCTTTGACAGATTAAGTAATTGGTCCCGCAGGCTGGGGGTCTGGAGGTTTAATACAATATCTTCGAGGCCTTCGGCCTTAATTTTTTCTGTGAGGTCGGCCAGGGCGTCAACTGATTCGGCTTTTGCAACGATTGGGCAGCCATTTTCCTTGGCGATTTTTGCCATTTCCTGAGCAGTATCGGGCGTGGCCGAGGCAAGTAAAGGTACAGATTCTTTAGTTTTAGCTACCGCTGCGGCCATTGCATCGGGTGATTGGGTTACTAAGATTAAAGCAAAATCGCTGGCGTCTTGTACTACTGCGGCAGCCTGTGCGAAAGACTCAGACGAGCCGCTGTCGTTGACGAGAGCTATTGCCTTGGCTGCGATTTTGGTCCCGACCCGCTCAAACTGGAGTGCATTTACGGCCTCGATGCGTTTGGTTAAATCCTCGCCGGTAAGCTTGTCCGAGACGGTTGCAGCCAGGACGGTCGGATTATAAAATTTTTCTTCATGTCGGAACATTACGGTTTCCTGTCCAATCTGGACCTGATTGTCTTCGGTGCCGAATAAAATTTTTCGCATTGGTGGAACCGATGCAGCGGCAAGTTTTTCTTTGGCTTCTTCAGAGACGTCGGGGCAGTCTTCGAGTTTGGCGCGTTTCTGAGCAAGAGCCATAGCAAAGGCCAAGCAAGTAGGCATGCCGCACTTTTTGCAGTTGGTTTTCGGCAGGAGTTTAAATATATCCAATCCTGTCAGCGCCATAATATTTTCCCTTTCTTCGTATTTTGTATTTCGTATCTCTTATTTGTTATAAATCCGAAACAAATTAAAAAATTAAACAAATTAGAAAGTGCCTAAAGCGCCTAAAGTGACAGCAAAGCTGTCATTCTGAGCGAAGCGAAGAATCTCTTTTTCGCTGGCCAGATCCTTCGGCTTCGCCTCAGGATGACACGTAAGTGTCACTTTAGGCACTTCAAACTTTAGGCACTTCAGTTCACTTGATTTCGTTCCCTATTTCGTGCTTTTTAGAACATAGGCTCTAAAGTGGTTACGGGATGCTCGTTTTTGGTAATAAATTCCAAAACCCCTTCTTCGGTTGTGGCTGTGGTTTCATCGGCAATCTTGGCTAAGAATTCTTCGGTAGTCAGTCCTATTTCATTGACTCTTTCGGCGATAGCATCCTTAATTTCTTCTTTGAGCATCTTAGGCATCCATACAATCCGCTTAATTCCGTCTTCAGCAGCAATAAATTTTCTTGAGCAGATATAATGCTTTGAATGGCCAATGAACCCCGGCGTCTGCTGTCCGCCGCCGACAGTGCCGGCGAGCGTCGAAAACTTCATTCCGCAAGGCGTCATCTCAGGAAACTCCCTGTTGACAATCATTATTCCTCCTGTTGAGGGCAGCACTGCAGCGATACATTCGAAGCAGCCGCACGAGGTCATTGGATCGGTAATCATACTATACTGGCTCATTCGCTCGATGTTACCACCGCTGGCCTTGAGGACAAATGCGTTCACCTTGTCCCATTGGCCGATGGTCGTCTCGATACAATTTCCTTTAGAAATGGGCTGATTGGGCCCTGATGGAGTTATCTCGAATGCCGCCCGGCAGTCCAGCCAACTATAAGCGCCGCACAAGCCCGGACGTTCCGGCGAAACTACACAGACGTGGTTCGGGGCGAAACTCTGGCAGAGCGTGCAAGAGTAAAAAGTATCGATATCTTCATCGGTCATACCCGCAATACGTTTATCGCGCTCGGCGAATACCTTGCGGGCCGTCCCACGAAGTTCTACAACCTTCTGCTCATCAGTTAAAATCTTAACCTGTACCTTATCCAAAATGTTAGAATATTGGTCGTGATACAGCCCATGGAGCAGCGTGCCTATATGTTCGAGTCTGAAGCCTGCCCTAAAAGCATCCTTGGAGATTCGTACCCAGCTTATGTCTCGCTGGCCCATATGCCACAGCCCTTGTGCCTCATTCATAAATGTGTGCACCTGCCGCTCCAGCACCGGCTCAAAATCAGGCTGCATTTTTCTCCCCGCTACTTCTATCA
>Ga0307430_1002163_pt1 | contig 13379 bp, 13 predicted proteins | sample SalMarWE160130MG_FD_202159 | JGI IMG/M metagenome (GOLD analysis project Ga0307430, IMG submission 202159) | Salt marsh sediment microbial communities from the Plum Island Ecosystem LTER, Massachusetts, United States - WE1603-130 | ecosystem: Environmental > Aquatic > Marine > Intertidal zone >... | reverse complement strand
ATGAACAGATTGACCTTTCCCTCATTCATGTTTCGTATTTCGTAATCTGTGTTAATCTATTTCAATCCGGGTAATCTGTGTTCTCAGATTTGGCTTCGCAACCTCAATAGCTCTCTGAACGCACGAAGAATTACCCGAAAATTCGCACCGGTTTGCGCCCCGGCTGTCCGTGGATAATGATGGATGCCTTGTTGAGTCACACGGTAACCTTTGCGAACAGCCCGAGCTAAGATTTCAGCATCGATAAGGGCACCGGTACTTATTAGTTTAATGTTATCAAAAACTTCCCTTTTGTATAACTTGAAAGCACAGTCGATGTCACGGATTTTCATACTGAACAACAGGCAAACCAGTTTCGTCCAGCACCAACCATTGATTTTACGTATGAGATTATCCTGACGGTTCAGTCGGTAACAGCTAACAATATCGTAGTTCTCCATCAACCCCAGCAACGGCGGCATCTCGTTAATATCGAATTGGCCATCGCCGTCGGTATAAAAGACGAGCTTCTTTGTTGCCGCTTTGAAGGCGGATTGCAAGGCTGCTCCGTAACCAAGATTAGTCCGATGATGCACCACTTTTACCCCGTCGTTTTGGCCGGCGAGCTCGTCGGCGATTTGGCCCGTGCTGTCCGAACTACCATCGTCAACAATAATTACTTCAAAATCAGCGTTGAGCTTTTCCAGGACTGTAAGTGCCTGTTCTACTACGCGGGTGATATTGTCCTGTTCGTTATAACAGGGAAAAAAAACGCTGATAGAAACATTGTTTACTAACTCAGTCATAATCAGAAACAAATTATGTTATTATTGAGCTTTGCGTTACGCCTGTTAGAAGTCCGCCCACGGCGAATATCCATATTAATGGAATACAGGGTGGCACCCTCAAACCTTGGCCTGAGTTCGTCGAAGGCTTGTTTGGGGGTGGTCTTGCCGGTAAAGCCTGCCTCTCTCGTCTAAGGCCGAGGCCATAGCGGGATCTATAAATTTTTAGTTTCATTTGTTTTGCAAAGAACAATAAATCCGAATATCGAAATCCGAAACAAAGCGGTTAACTGGTGATTAGTTAATTGATTACCAGAAAGCTGCCTAAAGTGAGCTAAAATGCCCAAAATGAACTTAAGTTAAAAAAGAATGAATAATGAATATCAAAGAAGGAATTTCCAAGTTCGATATTTGCTATTCAACATTCGACATTCGATATTCTTTTTTCAAACTTTAGTCACTTCTTTGTCCTTAACTTTAGTTCACTTATTCTACTCGCCACTCACCACCTCTTGACTTGAGCTACCCTGAGTAATTCACCTAAACATTTTGTCTGTTGTTCAGCATAAGAATTCGCAAGTTGTGTGTTGTTTACCATTCGGGCAATACTCTCCAAATAAATGCATGCTAACCGTGCGGCTCCAACTCTGTCGCGATAGCCATCCTGATTGGCCCAACCAGCCTTATTTTCTTTGAAGTTGTTGACATAATCTTCGCAAAACTTTTTAACGTGAGGTCTTAGCTCGGCGAAACTCGAAGCAACAAGCATTATTTCCTGCATAGGGGCCGGCGATGGGTTCAATTTGAAAGCCTTAACGGCAAAATCAAATCCCTGTTTTTTTGTATCTTTAAGGCGTTTTTGAATGGTTTTCGATTGGCCCGATAGCTGAGCCAGTTTCTCTATGGACTCGGCCACTACTTTTTCTTTGGCCTTAATAATAGCATTTTCGTTGTCTATTTTGGCCTGCACGGTTTTCTTTTCTTTTTCTATCTGCTCTTTTTGCTTTTGCAGTTCCTCAAGCTCAAGACGCTCCTCTTTTTCTGCAACTTCAAGCTGTTCTTGGACGGTTTTTAATTGTTCCAATAGTTCAGCAAGCTTCTTTCTTAACTGGGCCACCGTTTTTTCTCTGGCGTTAATGGCAAGATTTTCATTGTTTAGCTTAGCCTTTACAGTTTTTTTTGCTATTTCTATCTGCCGTCTTTGCTGTTCCAACTGGTTAACAAGGAATAGTAACGTATTACGAGCAAGGATGAGATTTCTGGAGAAATCATCAGGGTAAAGAGTTTTTCCGTCAAATATGCCATCGAAAAGTTGCTTACCCTGAGGCGTTCTTATATCGACGAACAATTTTTGCTTGTTATTAAAGAATACAAGACGCCAATTGGGATGACGTTCAAGACCTTTAACGAAGGTACTGTCAAACTGTCTGGAGGGCATTAAGACCACCGAGACCTTGTGTTCTTTAAGTGCTTCACCTATCGACTGGCTAATTTTAACATAATCGGCAGCTGTCAATATTTCTTGTACTCTCTTTCCTGCTGTTCTGGCTCTTATCATGGCAGCCTGGATTACCTGTTGCCCGACCGAAGCGGGCGGTCCCCCGGCCATAATATAGCTCCAAAGGTCAAAAGCTTTGCGGTCATAAGCTGCCTGCGCTCTGCCATCCATAAATAATTGTAGAGGCGTTCGGCCGGTATTCGGGTCGGGCTCCTGGCCCCAGGCAATGAAGCCTCCCTCAGTCCAGTAATTAAGCATTTTCCCTTTCAGTTTGTTATCTTTTATAAACTTAGTGGCGTAAAACGGTTTTTGTCCCGAGTCGGTCATACGCATAAACATTGAAGTTAATTTTGGGTCGCGAGGCCAGGAATCAAGATAAATTCGCTTAAATTTAAGCCCCCACCATGTGCCAAAAAACAAAACCGCCCCGGCACCGGCAAGGATAAAAAACAATTGTAGGTTATACGGCATTTTAGAAACAATTAGACGATTGTTTCTTTGGAAGTTACGAGCTGCTGAAATTGCACGAACTGTCCGGTCAATAAACATCGCTATAATTGGACAGGCTGCTATGGCGGCTATCGGAATAAACCTGCGGGAACGAATGGCCATATAAATCGTAAGGGCGGCAATGAGCATCAACGGCAATTCAATTTTAGGCCATTGATACTCTTCGGTAATCTTAACTTTTCGCTTACGGTGTCCGCTGACAGAGCGAGGTGCCCGCATCCTGACAACAGCCCAGGCTGCCAGAGTCATCCAGGCAATAATATACATCACTAAAAATGGTACCGCAGTACCGACAGGATTAGTCCAGTCGAAAGCTGGATGCCATTCGTGGATGTCACGCCACCTCGCTGCGTGTTCGCTGACACTAATGACAAAAGTATGAGTCAGGTTCGTTAAATGAAAAGGGTTGAACAAAACCGTAGCTAAGAAAGCAACAAAATAAGCGGCAACTGTATGATATACGCCCTTCCAACCAATAGAGACAACGTTTTTCTTGAAAAAAATCAGGACAAAATCCAAAACTATCACCAGGATTAAAAACAGAAATGTGGATAATGTAAGGCCGGCTTTGGAAAGGACAAAATATAAGAGCGGCCAGGCAGCAACATTGTATAAAATCGCAGTCCATTTTCTGTTGCAATTGCTCAGCAGGTGCAAACCTATAAACGGGATGAGCATTATAAATACGTAGATATATCCGCCGTGGACATTGCACCAGAAAACCGTCACCGGCACGATGAGCCATATATATAACACATTTCGATATGTGGTAAGGACAAGTATCAGCAAAAAGACAGCTACCAGCATATTCGAGAAACCCGCGGGGCGAATATCAAAAAATGAACGGCCTGTAAACATTGCAAAGCAGGAAAAGACCGCACAGAGTGCCGGATTAACACCCAATAATCGACCCGTGTAATAAACACAAATCACGGTCAATATGTAAATAGCGAATTTCCAATACACCAGCGCATTGGAAGGAAAACTTACGCCGTCTGCGTATGATGATTTAGGAACCAACGAATAGAAGATAACGTGTGTCAGCCAGTTCTGGTTGACCCAGCCGGTCGGATGCCAGTATTTAACGGTCTCGATGCCGACTTTGTTCGCAATCCATTGGGCCCAATTCGGCCAGGTTTTTATCTCTTTTTCCGTCGGCCCTGCTTTGTGCGAATTTGCGCTGAAAGGCTCGACAGTATCGACTCCGTGATTGACAAAGTGTCGCCCGCAGGCCATCGCAACCCAGGTATCGCCGGCTGCAACCATGTGTGTGCAGGCGTGGAATGTAAAGATAAGCATCGCCAGCCAACAGACGACAGAGGACAGAGGACGCAGGACAGAAGACATCTGACTTCCGACTTCCGACTTCTGACTTCTGACTTCCGACTTCTGACCTCTGACTTCTATTGACTTAGCCATTTTTCTAATCTGTCTAATCCTTTGGTAATCTGCTCGAGCGAACAGGCAAAACTCAAACGAATATTATTATCACAGCCAAACGGCAGCCCCGGAACAAGGGCGACATTGGTTTGTTCCAGAAGCGCTTTTGCGAAGTCCATACTGCCGTTAATTTGCGCACCATTAATATTTCGGCCATAATGGCTTGAAACATCAGGGAAACAGTAAAAAGCACCGGTAGGTTCGGGGCATTCCACGCCTTCGACGCTGTTTAGCCGCTCGGCCATATACTTGCCTCGACGCTCGAATTCTTTCCTCATGTTCTCTATGGTCTGCCCGGCCGGCTGACCTAAAGCTGCAAGCGCCGCATACTGACCGAAAGTTACAGGATTCGAGGTCATATGAGATTGAAGCCGCCCCATCGCTTTTATGACCTCTAACGGCCCGGCCGTGTATCCAAGACGCCAGCCGGTCATAGAGAAAGTCTTGCTAAAGCCGTTAAGAGTCAGAGTCCTGTTGTAAGCGTCCTCACTCAGCGAAGCAAAGCTCACAAATCTCGTATCGCCGTAGATTAGCTTTTCGTAGATTTCATCCGAGAGCACCATTACCTTTGTTCCTTCAAGAACTTCTGCAATGGCTTTAAGCTCTTCGGGCGTATAAGTAAAACCGCCCGGATTACTCGGCGAGTTAATCAACAGCATAGCGGTTTTTTCCGTGATGGCTTCTTTCAACTGCGATGGTGTAATTTTGTAGCTGTTATTCTTGTCGGTTTCAATAATTGTAGCAACAGCACCGGCAAGTTTTATTGTCTCAGGATAAGTTACCCAGTATGGTGTTCCTAAGATAACCTCATCGCCAGGGTCGAGCACCGCCTGCATCGCCTCATAGACCGAGTGTTTGCCACCGATATTGATAATGATTTGGTTGGGACTGTATTCGAGACCATTTTCCTCTTTCAGCTTATTGGCGATGGCAGTGCGCAGCTCGATTATACCGGCTGCGGCTGTATATTTCGTCTTACCTGCCTTCAGCGCCTCGATAGCGGCATCTTTGATATAATCCGGCGTATCGAAATCCGGCTCCCCTGCACCAAAACCAACTACGTCCGCACCCTGCGCCTTTAATTCCTGCGCCCGTGCCGTAACAGCGAGTGTTGCCGATGGAGGCACCTCCTGGGCTCGCTTGCTGACTTTCATTTCCATTGCACCTTTCAAATTCGATTCATCATTACACAAAAAACTGCATTATTAAAACAAAACGACAAAATCGGTCAAGAAGATACCATATTCTACACGATATAGAAACATCGAATTTATTGACAGCTAATTACACAATTGCTACTCTATTTTTATGGATCGTACTTTTCAAATTGCGGTAGTATCAGACTCCAGACTCCAGACTCCAGAACCAAGACCTGGGGCTCATGCCTTGGGTCTTGTGTCTTGGGTCTTGAGTCTTATGTCTTGTGTCTTATGTCTTGTGTCTTTGGTCTTGTCAAGTTTTTACCTGATAGGTTGTACCGCCCCTGAAGAAGAGCCAATATGGGAAAATCTCAAAATCGGTGACCTGGCCCCACATCGCGATGGCAAACCACCGAGATCACGATTGTTGGAAACGATAAATTTCAACCTCCATATTTTTGAAATACCCGCCGAAAACATTGACAAATTGGATGATATTCGCAAGACTTTATATACAAGGCCTCTGCGATTCAACAGTCTCCATGCCTTCGGTGCCAATTCCTTTTCGGTCCACTTCGGCCAAATCCGAATGTGGAACGAAATCTATGGCTCGTTGCTTGCCGCCGGCGGTAATAAAATAGCGAAAGCCTCGCTGATGTTGGCTGACGGCCTTGATGAGACTATTGCCATCACCGGATTAGACGGCACACGAACCCTCTTCTTTACCTCAACTTACGGCTCAAGGGAAGGTGCAAATATTGGACCCGGTATCTTTGCTCTCCGGATAAAAGCCCAAAAAATCCTCGGCTCAAGAGGCGTATGTAACGTTACCGCCTATCCGGTATTTTCGCCGCCTATAAGAAGAGGCCCAATCCCACAATTAGAAGCTCGCTCAAAAAACCGCGAGTTTCCCTTCAGCGCCGCCGCCTTCGCACTGAGAATGAGCCCGGGCGATTTTATACTGCTCGGGCCGAAAGAATACATCAGCGACCAAACGGCTTTAGGCGGTCTATTCTTCAGCAATCCCAAAGGCAGCCTGTTCTTAAGTGAAACCAAACGTAAACCGCTCGAACTTAAGCCCGCCGTCAGAATATTCTTACTCGTTTGTACAAGGATAAATTATTGACCGCCGTATGCCCAATCCAACAGTGATATTGTCTCGATGCACTGATTACAGCCGGCCCGGGATTACCGAAGCAATACAAAGACAGTTTGAGCTTCTCGGCGGACTGGAAAAGTTTGTAAGCCCGGGCGATACCGTTTTGCTTAAGCCGAATTTCATCGCCCCAAGGTCTCGCCGTCACGCCACTCAGACTCACCCTGCGGTGATTATCGAGACCGCCCGGCTCTTAATAGATTTCGGTGCAAAGCCTTTCGTCGGTGATTCACCGGCATGGGGCAATATATTTACCTGCGTAAAGGCACTGCGATTGGAAGAACCGCTGAAAAAACTGTCTGTGCCGGTAAAGCAGCTCGATAAACCAAAGAAGTGCCGCATAGGAACGAAAAACACCATAGTCGGCATAAGTTCTGTCGCTCTCGACGCCGATATCATCATAAATCTACCGAAGTTCAAATCGCATCAGCAATTAGTAGCGACGTTTGCCGTTAAAAATATGTTCGGCTGTGTCAGCGGCAAGCGAAAGGCCCTCTGGCACTTTGCGAAGGGCAAAAACGCTGAAGACTTTTGTGAATTGCTTATCGGGATATTCAAATTTCTAAACCCCGTTCTTACTATCATCGATGGTGTGATTGCGATGGATGGCACCGGCCCAATTAAGGGCAGGGCCAGATACCTCGGCTGGCTCATCGGCGGAACCGACCCAATCGCCTGCGAAACTATCTGCGCCAAATTAGTCGGTATCGAACCGGAAGACGTGCCGATTATCAAGACAGCAAGGCAAATTGGATTTGGCTGCTCCGACCCGGCTAAGATTCAAATCCTCGGCGATAATTTCCCACAAACTATATGTACGGACTTCGAACTGCCTACAATGATTCCTATCCGGTTCTCACTCCCGCACGTTTGCAAAAGCATTTGCAAACAAATATTGCTCCTCGCCAAAGCCGCTATCAAAAAACTCCATTCCGACAAAAGCTAACCTATCCACTATCCGCCCCAAGCGCCGAAAGCAACTTCTCCCTGTCGGCCTGGCAAAACTCCGGCCCGTAAAATCTTAAAAAAATCTCTCTTTTAATTTCCGTCTCCGTTATCCCGGGACGGCTATTATAAATGGCACTGCATACTATTTTTTTGGCGGTATCGTACATAGAGCAGCCCATCAGCAAACGCTCCTCACCGGATTTGCGCATCATCAATTCTCGAAATCGAATTGCAACGTCAGGATGAGTATCGAACATCGCTCGCCTCTTTGCATATCTGTTCCAGACCCAGTTCTCGAACCCAATTACCAATATATTTCAAGTCTAAATTGTGTACTGTTTCCATCAGATTTCCTACATACACAACCTTTGTTTAGCACGGAATTATGAATCGGCACCAAACAGCATAACATACTATAGTTTCCACAACAAGAAATTGCATCGCACTTTTATACTGCAAAGCCCAATTCCTGGAACATTGACAGTCGCTGCTTATCTGGCTAATATCCAGTTCTATGCAGGATAAATCCATAAATATTCTCGGTATTGAAACCAGTTGTGATGAAACTGCTGCGTCTGTAGTTGCCGATGGGCAAATTGTCAAATCCTCGGTGATAGCTTCGCAAACCAAACTGCACGAAAAATATGGTGGCGTCGTCCCTGAAATCGCCTCCCGCGCACATATCGAAAAAATACACCCTGTTATAGCAGAGGCAATGGAACAAGCCAAGATGGGCAAAGATGATATTGACGCAATCGCTGTTGCAAATCAGCCCGGCCTGACCATCGCTTTAGTAGTCGGCGTTACCGCCGCTAAAACCCTCAGCTTCGCCTGGGATAAACCATTAATAGCAATCAATCACCTCCACGCTCATCTTCAGTCAGCTATGTTGTCTGAGGATAAACTGCAACTCCCCGCTGTCGCTCTCATTGTATCAGGCGGACATACCTGTCTTTACGATTACCATTCACCGTTGGAACCTAAACTCTTGGGCCATACGATTGACGATGCCGCCGGCGAGGCCTTCGACAAGGTTGCGACAATCCTGAAGTTACCCTATCCCGGCGGACCCAGTATTGAAAAAACTGCTGAAAAGGGAAATCCGGATGCAATAAAATTCCCCCGCTCAATGCTCAGCCGCGATTCGCTGGACTTTTCTTTCAGCGGTATCAAAACAGCCGTCCTGTATTACTGCCACGGCCAGGATATGAAAGGCCAAAACAAGGTCGATTCAATGAGCGCCCAGCAAATCGCCGACATTGCAGCCTCATTCCAGGCGGCGGTAATTGACGTCCTTGTAAAAAAAACAAAGCGAGCCGCTGAAAAAATCGGCGCAAAAACTGTATTGTTAGGCGGCGGAGTAGCAGCCAATAATAAATTACGAACAGCCCTGCAAAAAATGTGTCACAACACTGTCCCACCGACAAAACTGCTGGTCGCGCCAAAACAATATTGCACTGACAACGCAGTTATGGTAGCCTCTCTGGCATATTATAAGTTCAAGGCCGGGATTTTTGCAGACTTGACCCTTGAGCCGAAAGCAAGTGGATGAGGTCAAAATCCCGCGTGAAACGCGGGGCTAAATATTTAGCCTGCCGTTTTACGGCAGGTTTTACCACAGGATAATCGACGAGTACCGAGTGATGAACACAGAACAACTAAAAACATTATTAGAGCAGGTTAAAAATGGCGAACTAAATATCGACGAAGCAATTGAAAAACTTCGCCATTTGCCGTTTGAGGATTTAGGCTTTGCGTGCATTGACCACCATCGTCAAATCCGTCGGGGCTTTCCGGAGGTCATCTTCTGCCCCGGAAAAACCACCGAACAAATAATTAAAATCTTCGAGACTCTTGCTGTAAAAGGCAATAACGTCTTGGCTACCAGGGCTGAGCCGGATGTTTTCGAGGCATTAGCCAAAACAGGCAAATTTCCCAAGGCCCGATACGAAAAATTAGCCAAGGCAATCGTCCTCGAGCAGAAAGAGCCTCCCGCATCCAAAACTGTCCTGCCGATAGTTACCGCCGGCACCGCCGATTTGCCCGTTGCCAGCGAAGCGAAAGTTACCGCCGAGATTATGGGCCAGCGGACGGAGCTGATTTGCGATGTCGGAGTGGCCGGCCTGCACAGATTGTTCCAGCATCTGCCAAAACTCCAGATCGCCAATGTCGTCATTGTCGTAGCAGGGATGGAAGGAGCGCTGGCCAGTGTCGTTGGCGGCCTGGTTAGTTGCCCGGTAATCGCAGTGCCGACAAGTGTCGGCTACGGTTCCAGTTTCGAGGGGCTCTCTGCCCTTTTGACGATGATGAATAGCTGCTCTGCCGGCGTTACCGCCGTCAATATCGACAATGGTTTTTCTGCAGCCGTTACCGCAACGCTGATAAACAAAAAGATAGAAGCAAATAATAAATAGCTCCGGCACAAAGGCACAAAGTAAAAAGTATTTCACCTCCGTAAATTCAAAGGCGGCTTCGGGGTAACGTATTCACGGCCTTTATCTCCACCAGCAACTCCGTTGCCCCCGATCACATTGTCAGGTTGGTTGGTCATTTTCGGTTCACTTCGTATTCAGATAACTTCCGTTTATATGATTTCCAGCTAAACCCGCTTCCCAGTCTTTCTTACAGATAATACTCCAATACTACTTTGCCCCCTGCTCTTGCTTCGAAAGACGCTGGGGCTACGAAGCCTAAGCCGCAATACTTGCTAAGTTCGCATAATTTAATGATTATATACCTTCCGATATATCTGCAAGCTTATCATTAAGAAAAGATGAAATCTTATCAATGAATTTTTGGGCTTCGATGATGTAATCTGAAATCAATTCTTCTTCAGGTACAAGCAGGTCAACGTAATCAAATTTTTGTCGGTACTCAAATACAGTGTTAAAAAGTTTACCAAACTCTTTGGGAAAAACCCCAGATTTGATAAACTCCTTGTTGAAATATGCCTTCACTTGCCCATGTTTAGAAAAGGCTTTTTCATCAAGAACAAGTAATGCCTGAACCGAATAGAACATGGAATAATAAATCCTATTCATTGCAGATGTGAATAGTTTATTCTCGAACAATAATCGAGCCGCTTTTATGGACTCATTTGCACGTTCTAATCGATATTCTACCAGAGTTTGTTTTTCTTCCTTAGTCAAATCGCGATACCCTCTTTTTGAATGTTCTGGTAAATCATGATATTATTAAAATTTTGTGGAAGAACTATAACATCGATAACACAATCGTATTCTAACTCTAAATCGTATGCAATATTAAACAAGTCTTCTTCAATGTTTCTATCTACTTTGGGTAGTCTCACCATTAAATCAATATCGGATGATTTTGAATAATCACCACGGGCGAAAGAGCCAAACAATTTCATCTCAATTATGTTATATTTATTTTCGACGGTTTGTCTGAATTGCTTTGTGATTGCTGCTACTTTATCTTTATATGTCATTTTTATTTATTACCTCCATTTAGAATTCGACAAATTCCTCCGGATAATGTGACATATCCAATTTCTCTTGTTCAGGAATCAGTCGAATACCCCACTGCTGCATCCCCAATGCACCAAAAAGAATTTCAATGGGAGTTCCATCTTCATCATTTCCAATTTCATCGATAACCATCGCGTGGGTGGATATTCGTCGTCCTTCTATTTCAGCCTCTAAAAGTGCTGTTTCAGTTGTTTCTTTAACCTGGCCACCTATCGCAGATCGAAACGGTTTTTTGATTCTTGAAGTTACCAATAATGAGGACACTGAGTGAACAACATATGTATTCCGTGCACCTGTATCAAATAATGTCCAGCATTCTCGTCCATTGACTTTGATCATTTGACGTATTCGTCCCATTGTAAGCCTCGTCATTAAATTTATGAAGCCCAACTATATATTACTTGATTCCATATAACACGCTCGTGGAACAATCATCATTATATAAATTCCAATCCACTCATCAAGAATTTTTTTGCGATTCCTGGGGAACTATCAGCGTATCTGCTGATATTCTTGCTCGATACTTTCCAATTAGAATATTTCTTTAATTAAATCGCCTTTGTTTATTTTGAAATGGACAGCGATATCGCTCAAGATACTACTCAACGTGCCTGTTTTAAGGTATTTATGGGCAGGGATAGTGATATGGTGTTCACCTTTCTCAGTATTTGTAAGCCGTATGTGACTGCCGGTTTGTCGGGTTATTTCATAGCCGTATTTTTTAAGAAGTTTTGCGAGTTCTTCGCCGCTGATTTATCGGGGAAGTTTCATATTGCTATTACTTCATCTTTTACTATGTGTAAGCGTACAATATGTGGAATTTCCTTTGAGTCAAAGTGGCATTTTACAGCATCTTTGATATTTTCTTTTAACTCGTCTAATGTTTCACCTTCGGTATAAATAGAGTAACCGAGAGATTTGGCGGTGTAACCACCCTCATCAGAATTTTCAACGATAAATATAATTTCACTCATAGATTTTAATCTCTGCTAAAACCGGCGGACTCTTTTGCCGCTGCTCCCAAACAAATTCTTCACTATATTTGCTTATTATAAAACCTTCTTTTCTGCTTGTCAAATCTTTTATTGACCATATCCTGCATTATTTGTAATATACTGCGTGAAACGAGGTTATATGCAGTTAATAGAATCTATCCCGAAGCTAAAATCCAGGGCGGTCGATGCCCACAAGGGCGATTTCGGTAAAGTCTGCATCATCGCTGGCAGTACTGGCATGAGCGGCGCCGCCGCCCTTGCAGGCCGAAGTGCCTTGCGGGCCGGCGCAGGCCTTGTGCGAGTGGCAACACCAAAAAGCGTCTTGCCAATGGTGGCCTCTATAGAGCCGTCCTTTACCACTATCGCCCTGCCCGAAGACAATCTCGGCCGAATATCAGCAAAGGCAATCAATCCTATACTCGAAGCCGTCAGCGAAAACGATGTCGTGGCGTTCGGCCCGGGTGTTGGTATCAGCGGCGCACTTCGGTCGGTCCTTGAAGTACTTCTCGAACAAGACCGGCTCCGGCTGGTGATAGATGCCGACGGCCTGAATAATCTGGCCGGCATAAAAGACTGGCCTGCCGGGCTAAAAGCAAAGTTGATTCTAACGCCCCACCCCGGGGAAATGAAACGTTTATGGTCAGGCTTGTTTAGAGAACCACTGCCATCCGACCGCCAACAACAAGCCGCCCAATTAGCACAGCAAACCAAAACTGTCGTGGCCCTCAAAGGGGCGGGAACCGTTGTTACCGATGGTGACAAAGTCTATATCAACAAGACCGGCAATCCCGGTATGGCCACAGCCGGCTCAGGCGACGTTTTAACAGGTGTTATAACTGCGCTCGTTGGCCAGGGCCTGAGCGACTTTGACGCCGCGGTTTTGGGAGTTTACATCCACGGCTTAGCCGGTGACATCGCAGCAGAAAAAATCGGCCAAGTCAGCTTGATGACTACCGATATAATCCAGGCATTAGCCGATGCTTTTATGAGAACTTAAACTTTGTTGCTTTGCAGAAAACATTATGACAGAGACTGTCATTGCGAGCGAAAAAAGCCTTTAGCACTGAGCGAAGTCGAAGGGGAAGCAATCTCAAACACAACGATGGTTTTTCTGCTCGCTAATCAAGAGATTGCCACGGCACTTCGGACCTCGCAATGACATCTGGCAATTTTATTTCGTTGCTGCTGGTGTGAAAGTATCTATAATGACGACCGATTCGGCGAAACAAAATCAAAGGAATAAGTGAAGTTTTGCAAAAGTCTTGGAATGAGTTAGAGAAAAAGTAAAAGGAAAGGATTTTGGCAGGGAAGGGTTAAATTAAGGAGTTCACAAATGGAATTAAGTGGCTTAGACATTGGGGTATTAACGGTATTCTTCGTTTGTGTAATTACCGTGGGCTTGCTCAAGAGCCGCAAAGAAAAAACCAGCGAAGATTAT
>Ga0307430_1002161_pt1 | contig 13380 bp, 8 predicted proteins | sample SalMarWE160130MG_FD_202159 | JGI IMG/M metagenome (GOLD analysis project Ga0307430, IMG submission 202159) | Salt marsh sediment microbial communities from the Plum Island Ecosystem LTER, Massachusetts, United States - WE1603-130 | ecosystem: Environmental > Aquatic > Marine > Intertidal zone >... | reverse complement strand
ATTCCTGGAGTTTCTTATTTGAGAGACTTTGAAAAAAGAACAGAGGAAATTCACCTTGATCCTGCAGATATTTTATTTGAAAAGGCAACAATTATAGTTGCCGACGATGTTCAACATAACCGGAAATACCTGATTGATGCCCTGAGTAAAACAAACATAAATATAGTCGAAGCAGAAGATGGTATGGAAGCATTTTCTCTTGCTAAAAGAATAGTACCGGATCTTATTATTACCGATATAAGAATGCCAATTCTTGATGGTTTTGGTTTATTAAACAAGTTAAAAAGTGATGATTTGCTGAAACATATTCCTGTAATCGCCTATTCTGCCTCAGTCATGAAAGCTCAGAGAGATCGTATCCGAAAGAGCGAATTTACCGGCTTATTGATAAAGCCTGTTCAGGTCACGGAATTATACCTTGAGCTTATGAATAATCTGCCATATAAGTCAATCAAAGCTCCCGTACCGGAACAATCAGTACCGGAAATAAACTTAACTAAAGAAATATCTGATCTTCCCGGGTTAATTCATTCCCTTGATACCCGGTTTAAAGATATCTGGATGTCATTTGGAATCAGGCAACCGATCGGTGAAGTCAGGGATTTCGGGAATCAATTGGCAAGGCTGGGTAAAAACCACAATATGGCAATTATTACCGGGTATGGGGAAGAACTGGTAAGCGCCACAGGTAGTTTCAATATTGAGGCTATATTAAATCTGATAAGGAAATACCCTGGAATTGTACAATCATTAAAAGGTGCAAAAAACAATAATGCTTAAAAATATGGATAAGGTACATCCACCCGGTCCTGTCATACTGCTAGTTGATGACAATCCCCAGAACCTTCAGGTTTTAGGTAAACTATTGCAGGAGGAAAAATATGGAATCGAATTTGCCGTGAATGGAGAGGCAACTTTGGAATGGTTAAAAAATAAGCAATTTGACTTGATTTTGCTCGATTTAAACATGCCCGGGATGAATGGATTTGAGGTTTGCAAAAGAATTCGCTCAGATAAAGAGATGTATGAGATACCTATAATATTCCTTTCAGCTGAGTCTGAAAGGGAAAGTATTCTGAAAGGATTTGAGGTCGGGGCACAGGATTATGTCACCAAGCCATTTGATACCAGAGAGCTGCTTGCAAGAGTAAAGACCCAGCTTGATCTTAAATCGAAAACTGAAAAGCTCGAAAAAGTTAATGAATGGCTGGGTAAGAAGATTGATAACTGGCTGAAGGCGAGCGTTGGCAGTCCAAAGAGTGTAGAATCAAGCAATCTGAATGAAAAATTGATAGAGTTCGATAAAAATCAAAGTTTTGTTCTGAAAGATATTTGCCTTGAGCTCAGTACATCGATAAAGGAGATTGAAAAACTAATCGGGAAGAGTTACGATTCAGATGTAAAAAGCCAAATTAATAAGATTGTAAAACGGATAACAGACTTGCTTATAAAACTCGAAAAAATATAGATAAAAAAATGTATTGGAGTCAGAAGTCGGAAGTCAGAAGTCAGAAGTAGTAACAAACTCCGGACTTCGGACTCCGGGCTTCGGACTCCGGGCTTCGGACTCCGGGCTTCGGACTTCGGGCTTCGGACTCCGGTCTCCGGACTTCGGTCTTATCGGTTAAAAAATATTTGACAGGAAACAAATGATGGCAAAACCTCTGATATTAATTGTTGATGATAATCCAAGAAATCTTCAAATACTTGGTAACTATTTACAAAAGGAAGGATTTAAAGTTGAATTTGCATTAGATGGGACTTCGGCGCTGGATTGGATTAAACGGGCTGAATTTGATCTTGTTCTTCTGGATATTATGATGCCTGGAATGGACGGTTTTAAAGTCTGCAAAATAATTAAAAGTGATCCTGTAAAACAAAAAATTCCAGTAATATTTCTTACAGCTAAAGTAGATATGGAAAGCATTATAAATGGATTTGATCTTGGAGCAGTTGATTATGTTGCAAAACCTTTCAACCAGAAGGAGCTGATTGCCAGAGTTAAAACACAAATCGAAATTAAAAAAAGCAGAGATGAAATTGCCAGGAACCTGGAAGAGATCGAATACAAGAATAAACTTATAAAGTATAGCATTCAATATGCTCATACAATACAGGCAGCGGTTTTAAATGCATCTTTGAATGGATCAGCCTTTTTTACTGATCAGTTTTGTATTCTCCTGCCCAAAGATATTGTCAGTGGAGACTTCTATTGGTTTCACAAAATTGATAATAAATTGCTGGCCGGTGTTTTTGATTGCACGGGCCATGGTATTCCCGGCGCATTCATGAGTATTTTAGGTGTCACTCTGTTAAATGAAACGGTGATAAGAGAAAAAATTGATGAACCTCATCTGATTTTAACCCGGCTAAGGGAAAAGATTGTTCAGGCATTGGGCCAGGAAGGCAGATATCTCGAGGTGAAAGATGGTATGGATGGTTCAATAATCAGTTATGATCTTAATAACAAAACACTGTGTTATTCGGGAGCTTTTAATCCTATGTATCTCATACGTGACAATGAAATCATAGAGCTTAAGGGTGATAGAATGCCTTTGTCTTACCATGATAAAATGTCTGACTTTTCATGTCAGAAAATAGAAACAAGACCGGATGATCTTATATATCTTTTTACTGATGGATACATTGATCAATTTGGCGGACAGGAAGATAAGAAATTCCTGCGGGATCAATTTAAACAAGTACTGTTAAAGATTCATAAGCATCCTTTGGAGGTTCAGAAAGAAATGCTCCTGGATACTTATATTAACTGGAAAGGTAATGGAGATCAGGTTGATGATATTACTGTGGTGGGCTTGAGACTGTAATTTGGAAGACGGAAGACGGAAGACGGAAGACGGAAGTCGGAAGTTATAACAATCTTCGGACTCCGGGCTTCGGTCTGATGAAAGATTTTAAAAAATAGACCGGCTTTGGTTATCTCGGATATCATGATGCCTGTGATGAACGGATATAGTACAGACTGCATATGCTGATGACAAGTCCAGAGTACTGAAAGAAGATTGTAACGGCTTTTTATCCAAGCCATTTGATAAACAAAAATTGTTATATGCCATAAAAGAATTTATTCAAATCAACAAATGTGAAAAAGATAAAGACTTTTCTTATTGTTCTGACCGGAGTGATCTCATTTTCAACTGTTTTTGCCCAGGAAACCGACACATTAAAAGCGGAAGATATTCTTAATATGTCTCTTAATGACTTGATGAATATCCAGGTTATTTCAGCATCAAAAACCCGGCAATCAATAAAAGAAGTACCTGCTACCGTTCATGTGATCACCGCCGAACAGATCAGGGACCGGGCTTATTTTACACTCGAAGAAGCTTTGTCCGATCTTCCGGGTTTTCAATTCAGGAACATCCTCGGCTTCAATAGTTATGTATTCCTGAGAGGAGCACCAAGTCAGAATAACCTTATATTGCTTATGGTGGATGGAGTTCAAATCAATGAGTTAAATTCCGGAGGATTTTATGCCGGCAGCCAGTTTATACTGTCGGATGTTGAACAGATAGAGGTGGTATATGGTCCCGCGTCGGCTCTTTATGGTACAAACGCATTTTCAGGAATAGTAAATATCATTACTAAAAAGCCTGAAGGCAAAACAGATCATGTAAGTTTACTTGGCGGAAATTTTAAAACCGGGATGTTCGATTTTAACTTGAGTAATTATAAGTCTTCGAAAGATATAGGTTATTCCTTTTCCGGTCAGTACAAAACTACAGGGAAAGCCAATCTTTCAGGAATTAATGGAGATAATAACTGGACCGATGATATGGAGAATTTTGAAAATGATATGTCCTTTTCCGCCAGGCTAAAAACTAAAAGCTTCACTGTCGGTCTTGATTATCAGGAGAAAAAATCCTCAAGGACAACCAATTTTAAATCAGTAGACGATATATATCTGGATAGAAATACTTTATGGGATATACTGTTTCTAAATGCTTTCGTAAAATATACGAACAATACCCGCGAAAAATGGTCATTAAACTCAACAGTATATTATCGGAACTCAACTGTAAAATCCAATACTATTAATGCAATTATTAAAGCTACCGATACAACTTCCGGCCAACAAATTGGCAATTACCGGCCCAATCAATTATTCGGTATTGAAAATCAGATTAATTATAAACCTTCTGATCGTACCCGCATTATGTGCGGGATAATTGGCGAAGCAGAGGGGCTTTCCGATGGATTTTCAATTACATACAGTAATTCCCAGGATGAAATTCCCCCGACTCCTTTAAAACCTGCAATAATCAATAATTATCTTTTCAGCTATTATTCACAGTTGAACTATACAATTTTCAAACAACTCCATTTTATCGGTGGAATCCGGCACGACTTTTCGAACTATTATGGCCAGGTGTTCATCCCACGTACGGGTTTTGTATTTAATTATGACAAGTTCACAGCTAAAGCGCTGTATAACACAGCATTCAGATCACCCAAACCATGGGATTACAATTATGGCACGGGCAATAGCAGCTTAAAATCCGAAAAGATGAGATCAATTGAGCTATGTCTCTCTTTAATGATTAAAGAAAACTTTAATATCGGAGGTTCCGTATATTTAAATTTCATCAGGGACAAACTGACAAAGGAGACTACTGCTACTCTTGACAGGTGGATAAATAAAGACAAGTTAAATACTACCGGTTTTGAATTTTACAGCAATTATCATACCGGTAACTTGAATTTATATGCAAATTATACTTTTAACGATTCCCGCGACCAAGATGATGTATTTATCACTGAAATCTCAAGGCATTCAGCTAATGCGGGTATCAATTATACATACAGGCAAAAGTTTATAATAAATCTCAGGGCAAACTATCTTGGTGACAGGAAAAATCCGAAAATTATTCCGGCAACCGGAAATGATAAAATTGAAGATGCATTGATTTTTCATGGGTGCATTTCGTACCTGGGTATGAGAAATTGTAACCTGCAGCTTAAGGTAAATAATATTTTAAACCAGGAGTACTTTCACCCGTCAAATCGTTTTAATGGCCGATACAGGCAGCCGCAAAGGACTTTTTCAATAACCGGAACCTATAATTTTAACTGGAAAAAGTAATAAATATTTCATCCGAAATTAATAAATGATAATCTGGAAAAGAATGAGGAGCCCCCGTTTTCATAATATTATACAAATAGTTTTCCTGATATTTATTCTGACAGGAGTATTGAGTGAAAAGCAGTCATTCGGTCAGACCAGAGAATCACTGATTAAAGCCGGATATATCGAAAAATTCACACACTTTGTGCAATGGCCTGAAACGAATAACAGTGATTCAAGAAATACATTCACGATAGCACTGATAGGGAAGAACACTTTCGGTTCTGATCTGGAAGATTTATTCATGCGGACTAAAGTAAAGAACAATACGGTTAAGATAACTTATATATCCTCAGTTGATGAAATTGATAATTGCATGATCTTATTTATTTCCGGATCAGAAAAAAACAATCTTGATAATATTCTTAAGTATACAACAGGTAAACCTGTATTGACAATAAGCGATACTAAAGACTTTGGCGAAATGGGAGTAATTATTAACATGTTCCTGGAAGGGAATTATGTCCGCTATGAAATTAACCGGCAGTCCCTGGATAAATCCGGTCTTAAAATAAACAGTTTATTATTAAGCTACGCAGTAATAATCGGATCAAATGATTAATCTGAAGTTCATAAGGAATCTGTCTATTAAGAATAAAATAACGCTGATTATTTTATTTATAGCATTTACAGTGATTACTGTCGGTTTTATTTTAATCTCAGTCTGGGATACTAAAAGGCTGAAAACTGAAATTGAATCTCAATTATCCCTTAATGCAAAATTAGTTGGTGATTACTGCATTGTTCCTCTCGTTTTTACTGATAATCAGCAGGCATCCATGGCATTATCACGTTTGAAATTTGTTGAATCTGTAGAAGAAGGATACCTCCTCGACGAATATGGATCTGTTTTTTCTGTTTACCCTGATTCAATTGAAACAGACTCGGCTGATATTCCGGCAGAAAGCAAAAAAGCTGTTTTCAGGGACAATTATTTTTATATAACTGAACCTGTAAGTTTTGAAGGCCGTAATATAGGGACACTTGTACTTAAAGCAAATTCAAACATGATGAGAGAACAGAATCAAAAGCTCGTGATAATAATGTCATCCGTCTTTTTTCTTATGCTTGTTATCTCGTTTTTTCTTGCCTCCAGATTACGGAAACTAATTACAACTCCCATTTTAAAGCTGGCAGAAACAACTGCTTCAATTTCGAAAAATCAGGATTTTACTGTCCGGCTTGAGCAATATGGAACTGATGAAGTGGGAATTCTGTACCAGCAGTTTAATAACTTTCTGTCACAGATTTTGAAGCGTCAGCAAGAAAGGGACGAAGCTGAAAAGGAGATCGCATTCCTTGCCCAGGTACTGAAAAACATCAATGAATTTGTGAGTATTACAGACCTGGAGAATAATATAATTTTTGTAAACCAGGCATGGTCGAAAGTGTTCGGATATACACAGGAAGAGGCGGTTGGTAAAAACATTAAAATGATTGTTTCACATGACAATCCACCGGAGCTTGTGGCGGATATACTTTCGGCCACCCTAAAAGGCGGCTGGCAGGGGGAGGTGATGAACAGGAAAAAAGACGGTTCCGAGTTTCCGGTAATGCTCTTTACTACAATTATTTATGATAATTCCAACAAGCCAAAATCCCTTGTAGGTATCAGTTCAGATATAACCGAGCGTAAAAAGATTGAGAAAGAACTGAATGAGCATCGCAAACATCTTGAGAAATTGGTAAGTGAACGAACCGAGAAGCTCAAAATTGCCATGGCGGAGACACAGGATCTTTATGATAATGCTCCCTGCGGCTATCATTCACTTGATAAAGACGGGATAATTATCCGTATAAACAATACAGAACTTAAATGGCTTGGCTACACTCGAGAGGAAGTAATTAATAAGATGGGGACAGCGGATTTTATTACACCGGAAAGCAAAGAACTGTTTAAAAAAGTGTTCCCGGAATTCATAAAGAGCGGTGCTGCCAATAATGTGGAATATGAATACATACGTAAAGACGGAACAACCTTTTTTGGTTCACTTAATGCAACCTCAGTTCTTGATCAGGAGGGGAATTTTTTGATGAGCCGTTCTACATTATTTGATATTACAGATCGTAAGCGTATTGAGGTTGCTCTGAACAAAGCAACTGAAGAAGCTGAAAAAGCAAACAAAGCAAAAAGTGAATTTCTTGCCAATATGAGTCATGAGATACGTACTCCGATGAATGCAGTTCTGGGTTATACTGAACTATTAAGCTCTTTGATTACTGAACAAACTCAGAAGAATTATATTGAATCAATAGAATCGAGCGGTCGCAGTCTTTTAATACTGATAAATGATATTCTCGACCTATCAAAAATTGAATCCGGAAAACTTGAACTGCAATATGACTTTGTAGATTCAAATTTTTTCTTTAAAGAATTCGAAAGGATATTTGCGTTAAAAGCCGCCGAAAAAGGAATAGAGTTAATTGTTGATATCAAATCGGGAACCCCTGCCGGGATATATATTGATGAACCCAGGCTTCGCCAGATAGTTTTCAACCTCATTGGTAACGCAATTAAATTTACTAATCAGGGCTATGTAAAGCTAAAAGTAAATACTGAGAACTTACAGGTTGTTTCTTACAAAAAAGAAAAGAATGAAGAATTTTTAGATTTATTGATTGAAGTTGAAGATACCGGTATTGGGATATCTAAAGAAATAATGGAAGAGATCTTTGATCCTTTTATCCAGGCCAGAGACCAAAAAAACATCGGTGGAACAGGTCTGGGACTTGCAATAACCCGCCGGCTTACCACTCTTATGAACGGTACCATAAGTCTTAAATCTGAGATGGGAAAAGGTAGCACTTTCACGATAAAGATACCCGATATAGCTTTTAAAAGAGATTTTATAAGCTCTAAAATAACTGTTCAGATAGACCCTTCCGATATAATATTTGAATCAGCGACAATTCTTGTTGTCGACGATGTTGAACATAACATAAGCTTTATCAGAGATACCCTGAAGAATACAAACATAACAGTTGTAGAAGCTGAAGAAGGATTTAAAGCTTTTGACCTGGCAAAAAAAATAATTCCGGATCTGATAATAACTGATATCAGGATGCCGAATATGGACGGTTTTGAACTATTAAACAGGCTTAAAGCAATTAAAAAACTTAAAGATATTCCGGTACTGGCATATTCAGCATCGGTTTTGAAGGATCAGAAAGAAAGGATTCATAATAGTCCATTTTCAGGATTGCTAACAAAGCCTTTAAACATTACAGAGCTTTACCTGGAATTAATAAATCATTTGCCATATAAGGAGGTCCTGAAAGATAAGCCTGATCTGGAGTCAAAAGATGATGGAAGTGATATTGCAGATCTGCCGGGCCTGATAAGATCCCTTGAGTCAGAATTCACGAAAACCTGGAAGAGCTTTGAACTAAGACAACCTATCAGCGAAATAAAAAAATTCGGGGAAGAACTGGTTAAACTTGGAACAGATCATAATTCGGCGTTGATAATTAAATACGGAAAGGAATTACAAACTGCCGCAGAAAGCTTCAACATTGAGGCAATACTGATGCTTTTAAAACAATACTCTGCACATATAGAAAATCTCAAAACCTTTTTATAATACATAATTATGGATACTTACAATAATCCCACACATGTTCCTGTCATTCTGATTGTTGACGATAATCCTCAGAACCTGCAGATCCTGGGTAAGCAGCTTCAGGAACAGAATTATGATATTGAATTCGCGATCAATGGACCCGCTGCCCTTGAATGGATTGATATAAAACAGTTCGACTTAATTTTGCTTGATATTAATATGCCGGAAATGTCAGGTTTTGATGTCTGTAAGAAAATCCGTTCAAATCAGGATATGAATAATGTTCCCATAATATTTTTATCGGCCGAAACTGAAAGGGAAAGCATTCTCAGGGGATTTGAACTGGGTGCCCAGGATTATATTACAAAACCTTTCGACAGCAGGGAACTTATTGTAAGAGTCAAAACGCATATTACACTTAAAGAAACACTCGAAGAGCTTGTAAATCTTAACAGATCGCTTGAGGAAAGAGTTCTTGAAAGAACTAATCAGCTTAAAGAAGCAAATGATAAACTTGAAGCAATTAACAACAAATTGATCGATCTGGACATGGCGAAAACGGAATTTTTAAGTCTTATAAGTCACGAAATCCGGACGCCTCTGAATGGAATTATAGGACCCTTGGAACTGCTCAAAGGACCGATAAATACCAGTGAAATTAGTAATCTGGTCGGAATGCTTGACACTTCTGTCAAAAGGCTTGAACGCTTTTCACTTGATGCCTTGCTGATAACCAGGCTCAAAACAAAACAAGCAGAAATCAAGAAGGAAAGTATTTCACTTTCAAAACTATTTAATGAGGTATTGAATGAAAGAAAAGAAGAAATTAAGTTAAAAGGAATAAAAGTCAACATGGAGTTTGACCTGAAGCACGATTTTATTCTTGGCGAGACAGAACTGGTAAAAAAATCAATCATTAATATTCTGGATAATTCAATCTTTTACTCTCCTGAAAAAGGATCTGTCACAATAAGAACTTATTTAGCTGATGATTTCAATGTTTTTGAACTTTGTGACCGGGGAAGCGGTTTTACCCCTGAGACAAAAGAACATCTGACTGAATTGTTTACCTATGCTGATAAATTCAGAGACAATAGTAAAGGAATCGGATTGCCGATTGTTAAAATGATTATGGAGTCGCACGGAGGAGACATTATACTTGATAACCATCCTGACGGTGGAGCACTGGTGAAGCTTAAATTTTTAATGAATACTTAAGACTGAAGACATGAGATTCTATTATTGCTAATCAGTTCTTTTTGTTATGAATCATTTTGAAGTTAATAATTCCACATCAATCCTTGTTGTTGATGATAATCCGAAAAATCTTCAGGTTTTAGGAGGACTATTGCAGAAAGAAAGGATGGATGTAGAATTTGCATTGGATGGGAAGACTGCTTTAAGCTGGCTTGATAAAAGAAGCTTTGATCTGGTTCTGCTGGATATTATGATGCCCGGGATGGATGGATTTGAGGTCTGTTCTATTATTAAAGAAAATCCTGTATATAAGGATGTACCTGTAGTTTTTATCACTGCAAAAACAGATTCTGAAAGTATTATTAAGGGTTTTGAGATTGGGGGAGTCGATTATATTACGAAACCATTTATTCCAAGTGAACTAATTGCGCGGGTCCGGACTCAGGTACATATAAAAAAGTCAAAAGAGAAAATAATATCATATCTTAATGAAATAGAGCTGCGGAACAGAAATATCAGAGATAGTATTGAATATGCAGGGAATATTCAAAAAGCAGTTTTGAATACATCCTTATCCAAAATCGGATCTTATCCTGAAAGCTTTATACTGTATCTTCCAAAAGATATCCTCAGCGGTGATTTCTACTGGTATTATAAAATGGATGACAACTTTATTCTGGCTGTTATGGATTGTACGGGACATGGTGTTCCGGGCGCACTAATGAGCATTCTCGGAATGACTCTCCTTAATGAAATTGTACTGCATGACAGGATATTCAGATCTGATAAAATCCTTGAAAATCTGCGAACTAAAATAATAAATACACTGGGGCAGGATCAGGAAAAAATGAGAATAAAAGATGGTATTGAGGGAGCAATAATAGACTTTAATCAGCGTACCATGAAACTCAATTATTCAGGAGCTTTCAATCCTCTTCTTTACAATCATAATCACGAAATGGTTGTGATAAGAGCTGATAGAATCCCTATTGGTTATTACGAAAAAGAACAAAAATTTACATTGAAAACAATCAATATTGAAAAAGGAGATATAATATATCTATTTTCTGACGGATATATTGATCAATTTGGCGGCTCGGAGAAAAGAAAAATAATGTCGAAGGGATTGACAGATTTGCTTCAGAAAATTCATAATCTGCCAATGGCTGATCAAAAAACAGAATTATTTGATTTTGTCAGTCTCTGGAGGGGGGATATGGAACAAACAGATGATATCCTGGTTGTTGGAATCCGTTTCTGATCAGACTATGTTTCCTGCAACCGGATAACTGAAGATTGAGTAATATTAACTATACCTGTTTGGGTATATTGGATTGAGATAAAGAGTGTTATGTGTATAATCCAAAGTAAGAATGAAAAGTCAGGATGATCAATTGAAAAGGAAACTTAAAGAGCAGGCAATAGCTGAGGCTACATTACGTCTTAGTGAAGAGAAATACCGTTTCCTGTTTGAGTGGAATCCTGCATCAATGCTGATCTATGACCGTAGTACTCTGGCTCTGTTGGCTGTAAATGAGGCATTTCTGAAACAGTATGGATATTCAAATGAAGAAGCATTGTCGTTATCTCTTCCCGATTTATATCCCATGGAAGAGAAAGCATCTATTGTTGAACTTGTTGAAAAAATCAAAGAGCACTCCAGTGCAGGTGAATGGCATCACATTAAAAAAGATGGTTCGATAATAACCATAATAGCAAATTCTAACGATCTGGTTTATCATGGGAAAAAAGCCCGTATTGCTGTCGTAACAGATATTACAGACCGAAAGAAAGCCGAGGAGGAAATAAAACGGTTGAATCAGGCTCTGGAAGAACGTGTTGCAGAAAGGACAGCCCAACTGATCTCAATAAACAAGGAGCTCGAATCTTACAGTTACTCTATTTCACATGATCTGAGAGCCCCTTTAAGGGCAATTCACGGTTTCTCCCAAATCCTTTCAGTCCGGCACAGATTATCACTGAATATGGAAGGACAACAGTATATTGATTATATTGTTGAAGCCAGTGTCAGAATGGAACAGCTTATTAACGACCTGCTTGATTATTCCAGGCTCGGACGAAAATCTCTTAAAATACGCCCGGTTTCGCTTTCTGCCCTGCTTGACAGCATTTACAGCGATTTTAGCAAAAAACTGGAAGAGATTGATGCTAAGCTGTTTATAGAAAACGAATTGCCGGAAATCCTCGGAGATGATTCCCTGCTCCGTCAGATATTCATTAACCTGATCGAAAACTCCATTACCTACAGACGGACCGGAATTCAATTAGTGATAAAAATCGGATGCTCCGGGAATTCTGATAGATATATTGTCTCAATCTCAGATAACGGGATAGGTATTCCTGAGGAGCACTGGGAGAAGATATTTGATATCTTCCAGCGACTTCATAGCGAAGAAAAATATCCCGGAACAGGAATAGGTTTGGCGACAGTAAAAAAAGCCGTCACTATGCTCAATGGGAAAGTCTGGGTTAATTCCATCATCGGCGAAGGAAGTACTTTTTATATCCAGCTACCTGCTAATTTATAATTATTAAAAGCAAAAATAATTAAGATGAAAACAAAAATAAAAATTCTTCATGTTGATGACAATATACATGACAGAATTCTGGTAAAGGATGCTCTGCTCCGGGAACATGACGGATTTGAGATTACTGAAGCCGATAACAGGGAAAAATTTGAAAAGCTTCTCGAAAAAGGGAAATTTGATCTGGTACTCAGCGATTTTAATATCCTGGGATTTGACGGATTACAGGTACTGGAAATGGTTAAAGAAAAGCAACCTGATTTACCGGTGATTATTGTTACCGGTACAGGTTCTGAAGAGGTTGCGATTCAGGCGATGAAAATGGGAGCTTCGGATTATGTAATAAAGTCAGTTAAACATATCCGGGGTCTGGTCCCCACGATTAATACTGTCCTTGAACATAAAAAAGCTAAGGAAGATCGCAATGAAGCCCTCAAATCTTTGAAGGAAAGCGAGGAAATGTATCGCTCCATTTATGAAAATTCAAGTGTCGCAATTCTTCTTACCACACCCGACGGAAATATCCTTTCTGCTAATGATTACGCCTGCAGGCTGTTCGGAAGAACTGAAAGAGAATTATGTCAGGGGAAGAGAGAGGGACTGGTTGATACTGAAGATCCCAGGCTGCAGGTGTTACTGGATGAAAGAACAAGAACAGGTAAAGCCAGGGGGGAATTGACTTTACGGAAGAAGGATGGTTCAAAATTCCAGTGTGAAGTATCCTCCGTAATTTTCCCGGATAAGGATGGAAACAAGAAGACCAGCATGGTGATCCGTGATCTTACTGAACAACATAAAGCAGAGATTGAATTACGCGAAAGTGAAGAATATAATCGTTTGCTCTTCAATACGTCGCTAATAGGACTGGCTGTAAGCAAAATGGATGGGTCAATGGTTGACATCAACCCGGCATTTGCAAAAATTATAGGCA
>Ga0307430_1002160_pt1 | contig 13384 bp, 6 predicted proteins | sample SalMarWE160130MG_FD_202159 | JGI IMG/M metagenome (GOLD analysis project Ga0307430, IMG submission 202159) | Salt marsh sediment microbial communities from the Plum Island Ecosystem LTER, Massachusetts, United States - WE1603-130 | ecosystem: Environmental > Aquatic > Marine > Intertidal zone >... | reverse complement strand
CTGCTTGCACCCTTTCTATCCCTGCCAGATATATTCATTCAGTGGTAGAGATGTGTCATAAAGAAGACATTGAAAATTCTATCAAACTAATTTGCAAGTTTTTAGAAAATGCCCATAAGGGAGAATTCTAATAGTCGTTAGTGAATAGTGAATAGTGAATAGTATATAGTAAAGAGAAATAGCGTGGAGCTGAACTAGCGTGGAGCGCATAGCGTTTAGCGTAGAGTGAAGAAAAAAGATAAAGAAGAAAAATAAGGTTGTAAGGTATAAGTAGGAGCAGACTTTGTATCTGCCCGAAATAAGTAATGTGTTGTAGGGGTTCGATTCATCGAACCCGTTTCGGGTCGGATAAATCCGACCACTATAGTTAACGACTAAATTAATTGGTCAATTGGTGAATCGGCAAATCGGGGAATTGGTGAATTGACTAATTGGTTAATTGGTTCATTGCTAAATTTAAGAACAATCAGGCGAAAATGCAAAAAAGGGATGTTTTATTAAAAATTTACAAAAATTTGTATAATTTTTTTGGACCATTGAACTGGTGGCCGGGGGATACCCCCTTTGAGATAATGGTGGGTGCAATTCTTACTCAAAATACTTCCTGGAGTAATGTGGAAAAGGCAATAAATAATTTAAAAAAAGAAAATTTATTAGAACCCTGGAAACTTTATCGCATAAACCAGGAAGAATTAGCCCAATTGATAAAACCTTCCGGTTATTATAATATTAAAGCGCAAAGATTAAAAAATTTTGTAACTTTTTTTATAGAAGAATTTGAAAGTTCTACCGAAAAAATGTTTTCGGGTGATGGCAGAGAGTTAAGAAAAAAATTATTGAAGGTAAATGGAATTGGGCTTGAAACAGCAGATAGTATATTATTGTATGCCGGAAGGAAATCATTTTTTGTAGTTGATGCTTACACAAAAAGAATATTTTCCCGACATAAATTAATTTCGGAAGATGCTTCCTATCATCAGATACAGGAATTTTTCAGTCAGAATTTAGACAGAGATGTAAAATTATTTAACGAATTTCATGCTCAGATTGTTATGCTCGGTAAGACCGTATGTACCAGCAAGAATCCCGATTGTGCTAAATGTCCGATTGCTTTTTTGAATAGCGTGGAGCGCATAGCGTTTAGCGTAGAGTAAAATTAGTGTATAGCGGGTAGCGTACAGCGTAGAGTTGAGGAAAGAAGAAACCTAATAATTTGTATCTATTGAATCGTATTTTGTATGTATCGTTACCCGGTTACCCAATTTACTAGTTAAAGTACAGGTAACAAGTTACAGGTTTAAAAAAAAGAAGAAAATAATTGCAAGAAAAAATAATGATGGGAAGGATAGATTTCTGTACTATTCTCTCTCTTGGAGTGAAAGGGTTAGCATAAAAGGGGAAAATATTAATATACGGGATAAACATTTTATTTATCATACTAAACGCTACCCGCTGTACGCTACACGCTAATATAAAATAATTTCAAGATAAAGGAGGGAAAATATGCTAGAAATTGTCAAAACAGAGAGGAAATCACTTAACGATTATATCGATATTATAGGAAAGGAAGAAATTGAAAGCATTAAGAAACTGGCTTTACCTCTACAAGGGAAAAAGGTAGTTCATATAAATGCTACCTCATTTGGAGGCGGAGTAGCAGAGATTCTATCTGCCTTAGTTCCTTTAATGAAAGATGTGGGGATAGAGGCTGAATGGCAGGTAATAAAAGGTTCAGATGATTTTTTCAATGTAACCAAGAGTATACATAATGGCTTGCAGGGGATGGATGTCCCATTTACCAAAGAGATGAAAGAAATTTTTTTAAAAAATAATCAACTAAATGAAAAATTATTCAAAGGTGAATATGATTTTGTGGTCATTCACGATCCTCAGCCAGTGGCAATATTGAATTATCGGCAAAAAAAGAAAGGAAAATGGATTTGGCGGTTTCATATTGACCCTACAAGTGCTCAGGAAAAAATATGGCAATTTATCAGGCCGTTTATAGAAAAACATGATGCTGCTATATTTACTTTAAAAGAATATGTAAAAGATGACCTTAAATTAAAAAATATTACCATAATTCCTCCAGCTATCGATCCCTTAAGCCCCAAGAATATGAATTTAGATCAGGAAGAGATTGAAAATATTGTAACAAAATATAAAGTAGATCCAGATAGACCAATTATAACTCAAGTTTCCAGATTCGACCCCTGGAAAGACCCTTTAGGAGTTATTGATATGTATAGGATGGTAAAGAGAGAAGTAAAAGATGTACAATTGGTACTTATTGCTTCGATTGCCAATGAGGATCCGGAGAGCTGGGAATATTACGAAAAAACTGCCCGACATGCAGGCGAAGATTACGATATATATCTTCTATCCAATTTGAATGGCGTAGGGAATTTAGAGGTTAATGCCTTTCAGAGAGCTTCAGATGTAATTATTCAGAAATCCTTAAGAGAAGGATTTGGATTGGTAATTACCGAGGCGTTATGGAAGGGGAAGCCTGTCGTAGCGGCCAATGTAGGCGGTATCCCCTTGCAGGTTGATAACCGTCGCACAGGATATTTAGTTGGGGATATTTCTGAATGTGCTGAAAGGGTTATTCATCTTTTAAAAAATTCAGAGATTGCAAACAAGATGGGTACTTCAGGGAAGGAGTATGTTAGAAAGGATTTCTTAATTACCCGTCTGCTAAAAGATTATTTGATTTTATTTAATCGTCTAAAATAAAAAGCTAAGAAGATTCATTCTGATTTTCTATCATAAAGTTTGCTTAGTTCTTTTAGTTTTGGCATTTCATCTTGTTCCAGTTTTAATCTTTGTTGAGGCGTTATTCTCCATAGCCAGTTATTTTGGGGATAGGCAGGATTATTCATTCTTGCCGCTTTTCCTAATCCTAACACATCCTGAACCGGGATAATGGCTAAAAAAGCAACCGAGGCTTGAGCCATACGAATAAAATCCCAGTGAATTTCTTCAAAATTAATCTTTTTCCCTAAATATCGCTCAATGTATTTTTTCTGATTCTGCTTTAATTCTTCGGACTGCCATCCCTGGATGGTGTTATTATCGTGGGTTCCGGTATAGACCACATCATTAGGCTCATAATGGTGAGGAAGATGAATACTGCGAGGAAAATCATCACCAAAAGCAAAAATCAAGACCCTCATTCCGGGGAAATGCCATTTTTTTATTTTTGCTTTGACATCTTCGGTAATATCACCCAGATCTTCAGCAATAAAGGGAACGGTGGGGAATTGATTTATGATATGAGTTAAAAAGCCTTCTGTGGGAACCGTTATCCAATGACCGGGAATGGCTGTTTTTTCCTTAAAAGGTACTTCCCAGTAGGTAATTAATCCCCGAAAGTGATCAATCCTTAAAAGATCGACCATTTGAAGATGTTGTTTAATTCGCTGGATCCACCAGGTATATTTTTCTTTATGATGTTCTTCCCACTGATAGACTGGATTACCCCAGAGTTGACCAGTTTTACTGAAATAATCAGGCGGGACCCCTGCTTTATAAGTTTGTTCTTTATCCTGATCTAATTTGAAGAGTTGAGGGTGACACCAGACATCCATGCTGTTATAGGTGACGTAAATAGGCATATCACCGATTATTTTAATATTTTTTTTCTGACAATATTTTTTTAGTTGACTCCATTGATGAAAAAAGAGGAATTGCAAAACCTTTTCCCGATTCATTTCTTGTGCCAGTTCTTTCTTTAATTTTTGAATCGTTTCTTGCTGTCTATTTTTAATTTCCGAGGGCCATTGGTTCCATGATTTCCCCTGAAAAGAAGACTTGAGTGATTGAAAAAGGGCGTAATCTTCCAGCCAGAATAAATTTTGCTGGCAAAATTCTTGATAATCTCCCTGGTATGACACTAATCTGGCAAATCGCTGATAGGTTTTGTCTAAAAGCTTGTTTTTGAGAGAATAAACCTGGTTAAAATCGATATCTTTTTTTTGGGGCAGGGCATAATTAATTATTTCTTCTTTTTTAAGAATACCATCTTGATAGAGTAGCTCAGGGCTGACAAAAAGGGGGTTACCGGCAAAAGTAGCGAAGGAATGATAAGGAGAATTTCCGTGTTGCTGTTCTGTTGGGTTTAAAGGAAGAATTTGCCAATAACGTTGTCCATTTTGAGCTAGTAAATCGACAAATTGATAAGCTTGTGGTCCTAAATCCCCAATGCCGAATAAAGAGGGCAGGGAGGAGATATGCATTAATAAACCACTGTATCTTTCTTTCATTTTTACGAATACTCCTTATTAACGAAAATGAGGGTGACAGGAAAATAATTTAGTATATCTCCTGCTTACAGGAAATGGTTTAGTTGCATTCGATAAGCAGTCAGGGTTATTTTTATTGTAAAGATACCTCAACATTGAGAATATAACCTAATTGTTTAAATTGGGATAGCCATTTTTGATTTTTTTCATCACCTTGTGCGGCTTTTTTCTGAATTACTTTCATTTCTTCTTGTTGATACATTTCAAAGTAAATATTCTGGGCTTTCCATAGGTACAGCTGTAAAGCAAGTGGTTTTAAAAGATTGAAGACCTTGATGATTTGAATGATCTTATTCAAGTTATTTAAACTCACATTTAAATTATCTAAAGATTGATTGACCCAGTTACTTATTTTAAATCCTAAAGTAGCATGATCAAGGACAATAGGCCAATCCTGCACTTCCTGTATTAATTTCTCCAATTTTACAAGATCAATAGTTTCCCGGGAAAATAAATTCTGTAACCTCTGGTTGGTTTCATAGGCGGCAATAGAAGAAAACGGTTGAAGGATAGGAATATTTAACTGGTGTAAAAAATTCATCATGGTATAATTATCAATATAAATCTGATGAAGATTAGTATTGATTTGTTCGAGATTGAGATTCATGATTTCCCGAATCACTCTTCTTTGCTCATCCTTAAACAGATACCAGAGGGAATAGCTATTTGTACCGAAATGTTGGTCCATTAACCGGACGATGGCTGCCACATCCCCTAGATCAAAGGCTTTAATGATTTCATTTTGCATGATATCATAAGCTTTTTCATCCATATAACTTCGTACTCTGCCGTTAACGTTGTAGTCTCCTAAGTGGAGAACGGCAAAACTGATTTTGCCTTCTTCCCAGGTAATTTCTGATCGAATATTCGCCTGCCCGACAGCTATTTTTAATTTATCGCTTTCCAAACGATTTATTTTTCCTTGGTTGATTTGATAACAAAAAATGCTCTTTTGGTCACCATCAAAGAGAGAAGATATCGCATAATGGGCTGCTACTCTTATTAAATCAACCATTCCCGGCTTAACTAGTAACCGGTAAATTTTGGCTCCGTTTTGATAACGGGGGATATTGCTGGGAGCCTGTTCCAGTATTTTTAAATATTCTTCTTCCGGAGAATGATTGGCAAACCTTTGAATAAGCTGAATACAGCGGGCAGCATATTGCAGGATCTGAATGGTTTCGATACCGGAAATTTCATCAAAAAACCAACCACAGCTGGTATACATGAGCATAGCATTTCTCTGCATCTCCAATAATGTTAATGCTTTAGTTTTTTCTTCTGAATTAAGTGGATGGGAACTGTATTCTTGCAAAAAAGATTCGATATGGTCTGGATTTCGATTTAAAACAATTGAAATATATTCGTTTCTTGCCTGCCATACATCTTTAAAATAGGCAGAGGCCTCTTGCTCAAAGATTTGAATTGATTGGTCTCTTAACCAGTCCATCGCCTCCCTTAAGGGTTTTCTCCATTTTTGATGCCAGCCGGGGTGTATACCGCTATGACAGCCACAATCACTTCGCCATCGTTCAATCCCATGGGAACAGCTCCAGGAGCTATTTTCCACAATTTCCACTTCATGGTCGGGTGGGTGAAATTCTAAGTATTCTCCGTAATTGGTGATAGTGGCCAGTTTGTTTTCTTCAATGTAATGTAAGCAATAAGCCAGAGCCATATCACCAAAGCGATGATGATGACCGTAAGTTTCTCCATCTGTGGCAATATGGACCAATTCCGATTGACTATTATCTTGGGAAAATGTAATGAGCAACCGATTGGCCAGTTTTTCACCATTACTTAAAATATCTCCAAAACTAACCTCGTGGGAAATGGAACCATTATAGAAAAAAAGATGAATTGATTTCCCCGAAGGGAGATGACATACATAAGGCTGTTTGGTATTAAGACTTGTTTGATTGACTTCTTGCCAGGGGTTACTTTCTTCCATTTTACGAATTTTTTTAGCTTGATGAGGGGCAAGGATGGTAAACTGAATCCCCAAGTCAGCCATGATTTCCAGGGTTCGATAATCGACCGCTGTTTCCGATAACCACATCCCCTCGGGATACCGGCGGAAGCGGGCTTGGAAATCTTTGATACCCCAGTAAATCTGGGTATATTTATCCCGGTCATTGGCTAGTGGCATAATGATATGATTATAGATTTGGGCAATAGCAGAACCATGGCCGTGGTAACGTTTCTGACTTATTTTGTCTGCCTCTAAAACAGTTTGATAAATTTCAGGCTGATGTTTCTCCATCCAGGAGAGAAGGGTGGGGCCAAAATTAAAGCTAATGCGTGAATAATTATTGACAATTTTAATAATATTTCCTTGTTTATCCAGAATGCGAGAACTACTGTTCCCTTTATAGCATTCTTCGGAAATTTTTTCATTCCAATCATGAAAGGGATAGGCAGAATCCTGTAATTCAATATCTTCTAACCAGGGGTTTTCCCGGGATGGTTGATAGAAATGGCCATGAATACAAATATATTTTTTTTGGTTTGGATTCATATTATTTACACTCTCTTTTTTAGAAAAAGGATACCTAGAGGAGGAAGGGTAAGGGAAAGAGAATAATCTTTTCCGTGAATGGGGTTTGGTGTTGTTTCCACAGAGCCGAGATTTCCCTGTCCGCTCCCGCCGTAAGTAATGGCATCACTGTTTAATCTTTCTTCCCATATTCCTTTACTCGGCACCCCAACGCGGTAATGATGCCAGGGGACTGGTACAAAGTTACAGATAACCAGGACCTGGTCATCTTTTTTTTCACCCTTTCTTAGAAAAATCAGCACAGAGTGTTCCAAATCATTGGCATTGATCCATTCAAATCCCTGGGCTTCAAAGTCGAATTGGAAGAGGGCCTTCTCATTTTTATAAAAATAATTTAAATCTTTAATCCAGTTAAAGATTCCTTGATGAGGAAGGTCATCAAGCAAATGCCAATCAAGGCTGGTGTCATGATCCCACTCTTTTCTTTGTCCAAATTCTCCCCCCATAAAAAGCAATTTTTTTCCAGGGTGGGCAAACATATAACCAAACAGTAAACGTAAATTGGCAAATTTTTTCCAATCGTCTCCGGACATTTTTTCCAATAAAGATTTCTTTCCGTGGGTGACCTCATCATGAGATAGAGAGCTAACGAAATTTTCATTGAAGGCATACAGGAGACTGAAGGTCAGTTGTTGGTGATGATATTTACGGAAGAGAGGGTCTTCGGAAAAATAGGACAGGGTGTCATGCATCCAGCCCATATTCCATTTCATTCCAAATCCCAGGCCGCCTAAATAGAGAGGACGGGAGACCATCGGCCAGGCGGTAGATTCTTCGGCAATGGTTTGAACATCTGGAAAATTTTGGTAGATAGCTTCATTTAATTTTTTAATGAAATCAATTGCTTCCAGATTTTCTCTACCCCCAAATTGATTGGGGATCCATTCACCCTCTTTTCGGGAATAGTCCAAATAAAGCATGGAGGCAACAGCATCTACCCGCAGGCCGTCAATATGATATTTCTCTAACCAGAAAAGAGCGCTACTGATTAAAAATTCTTTAACCTCATTTCTTCCATAGTTAAAAATGTAGCTGTGCCAGTCAGGATGGAAACCTTTCTGTGGGTCGGCGTGTTCGTAAAGATGGGTACCGTCAAAATAAACCAGTCCATACTCATCACCGGGGAAATGGGAAGGGACCCAATCGAGAATGACGCCGATTCCCTGTTGATGAAGGTATTCAACAAAATACATGAAATCCTGGGGGGAGCCGTAACGGCTGGTTGGGGCAAAATACCCCAGGGTTTGATAACCCCAGGAGCCATAAAAGGGGTGTTCCATAATCGGAAGCAGCTCTACATGGGTAAAACCCGCCTGCTTCATATAATCTGCCAGGATAGGGGCTAATTTTCGGTAATCCAGAGAACCATTGGTGGAATCAAGTTGTTGTCGCCAGGAACCTAAATGTACTTCATAGACCGAAAAAGGCCGGTTTAAGCTCATATGTTCTTTTCGATGACTCATCCAGGATTGGTCTTGCCAGTGATAATCCAAGTCCCATATGATTGATGCCGTTTGAGGTGATTTTTCCCAGTAAAAGGCAAAGGGATCACCTTTATCTACTTGATAACTCCCATGCCGTGATTTTATGTGGAATTTATAACGCATTCCCTTTTCAATTTCGGAAATAAAGCCTTCCCATATGCCGCTGCCGGAATGTATTTGCTTTAACAGATGAGTATTGGATTGCCACTGATTAAAATCTCCGATAACAGCAACTGATTGGGCATTGGGGGCCCATATAGCAAAGTAAACGCCCTCTTTCTCTTTGGATTTTATCAGGTGTGCTCCTAATTTTTCATATAATCGGTAATGGGTTCCTTCTTGATGTAGATAAATGTCATCTTTACTAAATAAGGTAAAATATTCCATCTGATGTGATTTATTTTTCTTCATTAATCCCTCCTAATTCATATAAAATTCCTTTAAATGGGATTGGCAGCCAGTTAGGCCGGTGATTCATCTCATAACTTATTTCATAAACCGCCTTTTCCAGAAGATAGACTTTTAGCAGTTGAGGCAATTGCTCCTTTTTTTCGGGAAAGAATGAATTTTCTTGAAATTGTTCCAAATAAGCTTTTAAAAATGCTTGACTGATGTAGTGGGTCCATAGGTTTGCCCATGGTTCCAGCGTTTTGTAATCTCCTGAAGTATCTTGTTGTATCAGGGGAGCAAAAGCAGCATAATGAAAAGAGCGGAGCATTCCGGCGACATCTTTCAAGGGACAACGTTTTAATCTTCTTTCCCCCAGTGGCCGGGCTGGTTCGCCTTCAAAATCAATAACGTAGAAATCGTTTCCGGTATAAAGGACCTGCCCAAGATGATAATCTCCATGGATTCTGGTTTTCATCCCTTTTATTTTTCTGGAAAGAAGCATTTTGCAATATTGTAATATTCGGGTTTCGCTTGTCAATATTTGAGTCAGTTCATCCTGAATATCTTCCGGAAGATTTTTGGCATTTTTTCTTAAATTATGAAATGTTCTTTTAATTAAAGTCTGGATAGATTGATAAAGGGCGCGCTGATAAAGAATAGAAAAGGATTCCGGTCTAAAATCCTGATTTTCGCTGGGTTGAGCTAATGCCCGGTGAAGTTCTGCCGTTCTTTTACCCAAAAGACTGATCATTTCAATATAGGGAGTGCCGATTAGCTCCTGAAATATTTCCGGTATATCTTGCTCTAATGTATCAAAAAGGGAGTCCGGGAGAGACGGGATCTTATCCAATTCTCCTATTTTAGAAAGAACCCTCTCGTAGTAACGTCCCAGGGCATCTTGTGAATAAGCCCAGCCATTTCCTACACTTTGAATAAAGGGATATAAAATACCCAGGGTAATTACTGAGTGGTCATTTTTTTGAAATTCGATTGCTCCGGAGAAGGGAGGAAGATTGGTATAATTGGCCTCTTCGGTTAAATATTTTCCTACCTCTAAATCAGGATTAACCCCTTCATCCAATTTGCGGAATAATTTAAGAATGGCATCCTTTTCATAAATGATTGAGGAATTACTTTGTTCAACTTCCAGTAATCTGGAATTTTCAAAGGTCAATGCCTTTTTTCTTAATTTTCGGAAATATTTACCGGGATAGGCTCGAATGGTTCCTTGCTCACCTTTAATGATTCGCCTTTTGGCAATAAGCTGGAATAATGTGTGATGAAATGCAGTATCATGGACTGCATCGCAGACAATGCCATCCTGGTTATCAGAATGAACTTTAAATAAAACGGATTGGGGTATTGCACGTTGGAGGTATTCCGCTTTTTCCTTTTCCAGAAAAGAAAGAGGGAGGAGGTAAGATTCTTCCAATCCTTCAGTATAGCTAACTTTTAGAAAAAGCAATAAAGAAGTACTATACGTATTTCTTACCGCTATTTTATCTGTGATATTCACATTTCTTATTATTTGTGATTTTTTACCAAACCAGCGCTGTTCTTTTAAGAAAAAAGGGATAATCGAGCTTTCCAATAGTTGAGCTGTTTTGCCTTTGAAAAGATTTAGCCAATTGGTTTGGGTACTCAGGACCGGGATTTGTTCCCTTTTTTTAGTCATTCTCGAATCATCTTCTTTTTGGAGGGAAAACCAGAAATAATCATGAAATCCCATGGTTAAGGTATAGGGTGTTTCCCTGATGACCGGAAACTGGTTTTTGCTGAAAATTTCTATAGGAAGATATCCGGCATATTGGGCTAAATCCAATTCTGCGACCTGAGAAAACCGGGATAGATTGACCACTACCAGGATAATTTCATCTTGATATCGACGAATAAAAGCCAGAACCTTGTAATTTTCCGGATGAAGAAATTCAATTTCCCCTCTACCGAAGGCTTTATATTTTTTTCGCATATCGATCACTCTTTTCATCCACCAAAGAAATGATGTATGATTTCTCTCCTGGTTTTCCACGTTCACGGTTTCATAATGGTATTCCGGATCGATGATGACAGGAAGGTAGAGTCTTTGGGCATTAGCTCGAGAAAAACCAGCATTACGGTCTGTACTCCATTGCATCGGGGTTCTTACCCCATCCCGGTCTCCCAGGAAGTGATTATCTCCCATGGCAATTTCATCACCATAATAGATAGTCGGGGTTCCCGGTAGAGAGAGAAGGAGTATATTCATAATTTCCATTTTTCTACGATGATTATCCAGCAAGGGAGCCAGTCGTCGGCGAATACCCAAATTAATTCTGGCGGTAGTATCCCGGGCGTAAACTCGATACATATAGTCTCTTTCCTCGTCAGTGACCATTTCCAGGGTTAATTCATCGTGATTTCTTAAAAAAAGAGCCCATTGACAGTTTTCCGGAATTGACGGAGTTTGCTCTAAAATATCAATGATGGGAAATCGATCCTCCATTTTTAGGGCCATAAACATACGGGGCATTAGCGGGAAGTGAAAAGCCATATGGCAGGCGTCTCCATGGCCGAAATATTGGATGGCATCTTCCGGCCATTGATTTGCTTCTGCCAGTATCATTCTGTTTTGGTAATATTTATCCATATGGGAACGTATTTTTTTTAAAAAATCCAGTGATTCCGGCAGGTTTTCACAATTGGTTTCCTCTCTTTCAAATAAATAGGGAACCGCATCCAGACGTATTCCATCAACCCCCATTTTCATCCAGAAATCAATCACTTTCAACATGGCTTCCTGGACCTCCGGATTATCATAATTTAAATCGGGCTGATGAGAATAGAAACGATGCCAGTAATAATAGCCAGATATCGGGTCTCTAGTCCAGTTGGATGATTCGAAATCTTTAAAAATAATTCGCGCCTCTTGGTATTTATCTGGGGTTTCACTCCAGACATAAAACTTTCCCCATCTGGAATTAGGGCCTTCCTTTCTTGCCCTTTGAAACCAGATATGCTGGTCAGAGGTATGGTTTAAGACCAATTCTATGACCACTTTCATTTCCCGTCGATGGGCTTCTTTTAAAAAATTCTTGAAACCGCGTAAATTACCGTAATTGGGATGGATATTGAAATAATCAGCAATATCGTATCCATCATCCCTTAAAGGTGACGGGAAAAAAGGAAGCAGCCAGATGGTATTAATTCCCAGATTGTCCAGGTAATCTAATTTTTCGGTTAATCCCTGAAAATCGCCGATTCCGTCTTCGTTTTTATCATAAAATGTTTTGACATGAAGCTCATAGATAATGGCATCTTTGTACCATAAAGGAGCTTCCAGATGGGTTTCTTGGGTAGTCATGAGACTTCCTCCTTAGATGAAATAATCAAAGTCAGTTTCTTTCTTAAGTTTTTTTTTGATTTTAAGGATATGAGCAGGGAGGATATTTGGATTTAATTCCACGTAATTGTATTCACCCTGCCAGATATATTGACCGCCCCCCAACAGGTCCTGAGCCAGAAATGGCTGATCAGGTTCAATACCCATTGCGGATAGCGGTACCTGTATCCATCCGGACTGGGTGTAATGGGGATTCAGGTTAACAACAATTAAAATAATATCAGAAAGATCTTCGCTAACTTTGCCAAAATAAAGCAGATTATCATTATCAACGTGATAAAATTTGAGATTATTGGTCATCTGCAAGGCAGGATTTTCCCGCCTGATTTGATTGATTCGGGAAATAAAATCACGGGTGCTCTCTTTGATATTTTCATTTTTAAATTGTTTTATTTCATATTTTTCCGAATTTAGATATTCTTCTTTTCCTGAAACAGCCTGATTAGTAAACCGTTCATAGGGAGGCCCATAAATTCCGTAATTGGAAGATAGGGTAGCAGCTAAAATGAACCGAATGAAAAAGGCCGGCCGTTCTCCTAATTGTAGATATTCAGACAGGATATCCGGGGTGTTGGGCCAAAAATTAGGTCGAAAATATTCTTTAATCGGGGCATTGGTTAGTTCATTCAGGTATTCCGTTAATTCATATTTGGTATTTCTCCAGGTATAATAAGTATAAGATTGGGTAAAACCGATTTTGGCCAGATGATACATCACTTTGGGTCTGGTAAAGGATTCTGACAGAAAGATTACTTCCGGATATTTTTCTTTAACTTGGCCAATCAACCACTCCCAAAATAGAAAGGGTTTAGTATGAGGATTATCAACGCGAAAGATTTTAATCCCTTGTTCTATCCAGTAAAGGGTAATTTTCTTGAGCTCTTGCCATAATTCTTGCCAGTGATCTGTTTCAAAATCAAAGGGAACGATATCCTCGTATTTTTTCGGTGGATTTTCGGCATACTGGATGGTTCCGTCAGACCGCCATCTAAACCATTCTGGATGGGTTTTAATATAAGGATGATCTCGGGAACATTGAAAAGCCAAATCCAGGGCTATTTCAATATCATATTCTTTTGCTTTTTTGATCAATCGATGGAAGTCATTCAGATTTCCTAGTTGGGGATGAATAGCCATATGGCCGCCTGTTTCATCTCCGATTGCCCAGGGGCTTCCCGGGTCTCCTTTTTGGGTAGTTATGGCATTATTCTTACCCTTACGGTGAGTCTTTCCAATGGGATGAATGGGGGGGAAATATAGAATGTCAAAA
>Ga0307430_1002159_pt1 | contig 13384 bp, 15 predicted proteins | sample SalMarWE160130MG_FD_202159 | JGI IMG/M metagenome (GOLD analysis project Ga0307430, IMG submission 202159) | Salt marsh sediment microbial communities from the Plum Island Ecosystem LTER, Massachusetts, United States - WE1603-130 | ecosystem: Environmental > Aquatic > Marine > Intertidal zone >... | reverse complement strand
ACGGGGACAGAAGTCATCCTTAAGGGTAATAAGGAATACCTAAAATATGACCTGAACGCTTTTGCAGAACTTGAAGATAAATATGGTTCTATAAATAAAGCCATAGATGGGCTTCAAGGTAAAATTGAAAAAGACGAAAATGGAAAGGAATTGCCAACATTAGATGAAAATGGAAAGGAAGTTAAAGATAAGAATGGCAACGTCATTCCGAGAAGAAGCTTTAGCATAAAGCTTTTAAGGACACTGCTTTGGGCAGGTCTTATCCATGCTAAGCCTGAACTGACGGAACAGGAAGTGGGTTCTCTAGTGGAATTTAGTGGTTTGAAAAATATTATAGAAGCTATAGGTTTAGCTATTCAAAAATCCATGCCAAAATTAACCAAAGAGGAAGAGATATCCGCAAAAGCTGAAGGAAAGTTCAAGGAAGAAAAAATTAAAGAAAAACTGGCAGAAGACCCAAATTTTTCAAACGAGGCGAAGAACTAGAAGGCTTCGCCTCTGATGATTTTGATTGGCGTTATATAAGATATGCTGGAAGAGTGGTATTAAAAATGGGGAAAGAGGAATTTTGGAAAAGCACACTACGGGAAATAATGGCTTTAGTTAGAGTACATAATGAGGTAAATGACCCGAAAAGAAAAAAGAAAAAACCAATGGTCTTTATTGACCAAGTTTTTTAATAATCTACTAGAAGGATTTTTTATTAAATGGTAGATGTAGGACAACTTAATTCACGGCTAACTTTAATGCTTGCCGATTTTGAGCAGGGAATAGGAAGGGTCTCTGGAATTGTAAATAAACTAGATTCCACTATGAAGACTTTTGGCAAGCAGATGTCAAAGAGCATTGGTAAGCCTATGTCAAAAGAGATAGACCAGACTACAAAATCAGTAAGTATGTTTGGTTCTAAGACCTACGGTGCATTCAAGGATATTGGAAGAATTATACAGGGTATTATAGTTTCTCAATTAATATATAGAGCAATCATTGGACCACTCCAAGAAGCCATCAAGGAACTTGCTAAATTCCAAGTTGAAATGGAGCAGACTGAATTAGCATTTGAAATCTTACTTGGAGGGGAAGAACAAGGTAGAGCTTTTGTTGATATGTTGGAAGATTTTGCAGCCATAACGCCATTTGTGATGGAAAATACTACCAGAATGGCTAGACAACTACTTGCAGTAGGCTTTTCAGTTAGAGAGACATTAACAGTAATGAGAGGTGTAGTAGATGCTATGGCTATTATGGGTGCACGTTCAGACCAATTAGAAAGGTTAGTTGATGCCATAGCCAGAATTAAAGCAATTGGCGCAGAACTTCGTTATATAAAAAGCATTGGTAAGGCTGGGATACCAATATATGACATCCTTAAAAAACAACTTGGAGTAACAGAAGAACAGATAAGAAAAGGTTATTTGCTTTCTTTACCTCGCTCTACCGTAATAACAGCAATCCTTAAAGGAATTAATGAAGCTTTTAAGGAAGGTGGAATAAAACTTTCAAGAACACTTGGTGGTCTTGCTAGCACTATAAAAGACAATATGTGGTTGATAATTAAGGATGCTTTTCAACCACTATATGATGCTGTTAAATCTTATGTAGAGAAAATAGCAGATAGACTTCAATATTTGAGAGAGGCTATGAGGAAGTGGGGAGTCGGAGGATTTTTTGAAGCTCTAATTCCTCCGAACTTAAGAGAACCTATTAGAGAAATAGTGGCATACTTCATTGCTCTTGGAAAAACAATTAAGGAATTATGGATAGCTTTAGCACCACTAAGAAAAGCTTGGCTGGATTTATGGTTATTAGGAGCAAAACTGCTTTTACCTACCGTTGTAGCAATAATAAAAGGATTAACTAATTTTATAAAAATTGTAATGCAATCGGCAATTGCAACACGTGCTCTTGCTGGAGCAGTAATAGGACTTGGACTATCTATTGTTGTCTTTAGAGCAGCACTTAAACCTTGGATGGCAATTCTCTTTGCAATAGCAGGAGCACTTTTAGCAGTTGCTTCCGCATCAGCAACAGTATCTAAATGGTTAAGTATTCTCAAAGCTAAATTCTTCTCTCTATTTGGAATAGATACCAGCACAATACTTCAGCCAATAGAACAAACTACAGGGGAAGTTGATTTAGATGCTACAATTGCAGCCATAGGAGATGCTTATGAAGATTTAGAAGAAGATATAGAAGGTGCAAATGGTGCATTAAATAATTTCCTCTTGTCCTTTGATGAAATATATAGAATTCCAGAAGAAGCAGAAAACAAAATAGAATTGCCAGATTTAGGAGAACTTGGAGATATAGGGACACTTGATTACGAAATTCCTACACTTGAACCACTAGAAGAAGAAATTGGTGATTTAGAGATAAATTTCAAAGAGCTTCTAAGTAAGTTAAAGGATGCTTGGCTAATTTTGTGGAGAGCTTTTGTGGACATAGTTAAAGAAGCTGGACCCAGGATATGGAATTCTATAAAAATAATAGGTGAAGGGATTTGGGAAGCAATTAAAATAATTGGACCTAGATTATTTGAGGCTTGGAAATTTCTTTATACTGATATATATCCTAAAATATTTGCAACCATATTATCTTTAATACCCCCATTGCTTCAAACAGTAGTTATACTTACCACAGAAATAATGTCTTCACTAGCAATATTACTCCCAAGAATTGCAAATACTTTATTATTAGCGGTTATGGCAGTACTTGATTCAATATTAACATATGGAATAGACCGCATAGCTTTGTTAGGAGCTTCCATTGCTGGGATGCTACTTAAAATTGCAGTAAATCTGGCTGATATAGGGCTAAAAATGGGAAATGCCATTGGAATGTCCATAACAGATGGATTAATTGGAGCTTTGGCAGGCATAGGATTAACTTTAATAAATCTAATAATAAGACCTCTATGGGAAGGTATAGCTGCATTGCCAGGTACTTTTGGAGAGGAAGGCTTAGCAGAATGGGATAAATATATATCACATTCAAAGGAACTAACAAATCAATTTGTCAGAGAGCAAAACCAATCAAATATAGAAAATTCCAAAGCAATGAAGGATTCAATTCAGGGCAATATTGATGATATAATGACAACCGCTGAAGATATGACAGCATTACTCAAATCAGAGGCTTCCCACTTCTCAGAAGTTACAGCACCAATATGGCAACAATTCGGCGATGATATGGTACTAACTTGGCAAGGCACTCTTGGAGAATTGAAGGAAATATGGGCTCCAGCATTATCAGATATAGGTGAAGCGTGGGTTACATGGTGGAATGATAGTGGTAAACCAATTTGGGAAGGAACATGGTCTGATTTCTTAAAAATTTGGGAAGGCACTGGAGCAGATTTACTTAAAGTAGGAAAAATAACCTTTGAAGATGTAGGTAAAGAATTTGTTGGTTTTGGTGAGAACCTTATTACTACAAGCGGAAAAGCTATGAGTGATTTAAGTGATGTATTTGCTACAGGAATGGAAGACGTAGGTGAAACATTAGGAGAGGCTGCCGGTGAAATTCCAAAAAAGATGTATGAAACATATGATGAAATAGGAAAATCCTATTCTGGTAAGATAAAGCCTTTATCTGAATATTTAAATGTAGCAAAAGGAATAGAAAACAGCACTTCCGAAGCGGTTGGAGCAACTAATACTTTATTCGGAAGTATAACAAATGAAATAAGTAAGCAGGGAACTGCTATATCTTCTTTTTCTGAAGATGTTTTTAAAGAAATTGCTTCATCAATAGAATCTCAAGAAGATGATGTACTTGCTGTTACTGATGAAATTACAAATGGAATAACTATTTCCTTTAAAGAACTGGGAGGCACATTAAAATACTTAATAGGTTTATGGAAACATTATATATTAGCTGAATTAGGTCATATAAGGTCAGCGGCGAGAACAGTAGCATTAAGTGCTATCTCAGCTATGAACTTAGAATTCGTTAAATTCCATCCAACAGTAACAGTAGATGTTGTATATCGTACATCATCATTACCTTCAATACCAACTACCACTACAAGAGGTATGTATGAAACATATGATGAAATAGGTGAGTCTTATGGCGGGCTGCAATATGGTGGGGTTGCACTTAAAGAAACAATTGCAAGAGTAGGTGAAGGTGGAAAACCAGAAATGGTAGCTCCCCTTTCTGAAAATGCTCTCAGACCATTTGCAAGTGTAATAGTATCAGAGATGCAAAATATACTCAATGCTGGAAACATAGCTAATGCACAATCCGCTACACCAATATACGTAGGAACACTTATTGCAGATAAAAAAGGCATTAGAGAACTTGAGAGAAGAAGATACAAAGTAGCTCTTGAGGAGTCATTGAGGAGAGGTGATTAATAGATGGCTTTAATCGTAAAGTTGGATGGGGTAACTATTAAGAATCCATCTGTTCCAATACAGATAAGTAAATATCCAGTAACAAGAGCTGGAAGAGTTGCTTCAGCTTTAATGGCTATTGATTATCTAGCAGATAAGACCACATTTGGATTTGAATATGAAGCTATAAGGCATGATGAATTGCAAGTCATTCTAAATATAATACATGATTTTCCAACCATGTTTCATACTTTGACTATAAATGAGAATGGGGTCGAACAAAACTACACAGTATACCCTGGAGCAGTAAAAAAACAGTTGTTACGTTCAGATAACAATGGGTATTGGTATTGGCAGGCGGTTAGTTTCCAACTTATAGAGCAGTGAGGTATCAATGTTAAATACTACAAGTTACTACAAAACAGCAATTAAGTTATTAGGTAGAAATATAAAGCCTAAAGTTGAGATATACTTTGATGGAGCAGGTTCACCTCCAGTAACACTAGGCAGCGATAATGTGGCACTTATAGACCCTTTTTTGGAAGAAGCTCAAGCAGATGGGAATAATCCATTAGGAGTAGTTTCTGCTAACGAAATAAACATAACATTGAGAAATGATGAGCAACACTTCAATCCAAATAATGAAGATAGTCCTTATTACAATAAAATGCATCCCAACGTGCTTATAAAACCCTATTTAGGATTACAAATAGAAGATTTGTCCTTTGAATGGATAAGTTTGGGATACTTTTATTCTACTAATTGGGAAGCTGAATCAGACAGTATTTATGCCGAAGTTCTATGCCATGATAGGCTATATGATTTAGGTCAAAAAGATGTACCTCTCATTCCTACAATGCAGAATGTTACCAGATATCAGATGTTTGAAACATTATTCAGAGCATTAGGTCTTGGTTCTGATAACTACGAAATAGATATCTCCCTACAAAGTGACACCATTCCTATAGGATACTTCTATGATGGTAAAGTCAAAACAGTATTATCAAAGCTGGCGGAAGCGTTTAATTGTTCTGTATTCTGTACAAGAGATAACAAAATAAAAGTCCTAAGTAACTGTACAGTTGGAGCATCAGTCATCACCATGTCGGATAGTGATTTAATCAAATCATCCGATATGCCACAAGACTTTGATTCAATTTATTCAGATGTAACAATAAGATACTATCATCATAATATAGAAGATGTGACTTCAGTTTTAACTATAGATGAACTAGACGTAAGTGCTTCTGGTTCAACATTTACAAACTTGAAATTTACTTTAGCTCCAGTTGCATTTGTAGACCATATAAGGATAACAGATAATCCTGATATCTCCATAAATTACATGGCTATAGGAACATGGGGAATGGATATATCATTTGATAATTCAGCATCTACTAATCAACAAATAAAATTAGAAGTTTTGGGATATCCAATTACAACAATCGAAAATGAAATAACGGAACGTGACAATACTGCCTACACACTAATAGGGGAAAAAATACTAGATATTGACAATCCACTAATACAATTGGCAAGCGATGCGTCAGCACTGGCTACTGTAATACTTCCAATCGTTGCCGATCCAAAAGGGTATGTTGAGTGCAATACTAGGGGAGATATGTCTTTAGAGTTAGGAGATACCACTACAGTAGATGATGATACTAATAAAGTGGGAGAGATAGACATCATACCAATAAGATATGATTACACTTATGATGGTGGCTTAGCATGTTTTATTAGAGGAATAAAAAAGAGTTTAAGAGAGGGTTAGCTATGAGTTATGGGGACAATCTAATAACAAACCCGTCAGCAGAGACTGGAGATACTTCTAATTGGACTATATCCAATGTCACGGTTCAAGAAGGCGTAGGTGAAACTCATTACTTCCTGCTTGACAACACGGCATATATGTATCAGACAATCAGCCCTGAGACAATTGGAGACAAGCCTGACATAGACTTTAAAGTCACAATAGATTTCAAATTAGTGACTGCACAGGAATTATATGACAGTGATGTTAAGGGTTGGGTAACTATAGAGATAAGTTATTCAGATGGAACTAAAGGGGAATTTAGAGTCCCATGTGTTTTAGGCATAAATATTGAAGGAAGAGACTTAGGTAGTGGTTGGCTAAGGACAGAGGCTATTTGCAAAGTAGTATATGCAAGTGATAATGTGGACATAGATAGTATTTTGGTAAGAATTGAAACCTCTAGCTTGACAAATGGGCTTGAAGTAGACCAAATTAAAATAGAAAAAAATCTTGAAACCATTATAGGAGAACTAGTAGAGGATAATATGGTTGCTAGCAGAAGTGGAGTTGGATCCGCTGAACCACCCATTTTTGTCTTCAAAATACAAGGATATTTAGCAGAAGATTCAAAACCATGCGTGCCTCTTCCAATTCCATATAATATTGGAGTGGGAAGAATATATATTTATGTAGATGAAGCTCCAATAGGTAATGATATTATCGTAGACATAATTTTAGCAGATGAAAATGGAGAAAACAGTGAATCAATTTTTGATAACCCAATATATAGACCTACTATAGATAATGGAGAGCATTATGGTCAAGTAACTAATGCTCATTTTGACTATCAATGGGCACAAGACAAAGTAGTGTATCCATCCATTATTCAGGTAGGAGATGAAGAAACTCCTGGAGCGGAATTGTGCATAGAAATTAGAGGAAGCAGAACATAATGATAAATAGAACACCATATTACTTACCACAGAGAGAGCATATAGTTGCCATGTGGAGTTTAGAAGAAAGAGATGCTACTATAAGACGTTCCAGCCTTGATTATAATCATTTATCAAACATACACGGTAGTGTGCAAAGAGTAAAAGGTGTAATTGGAAACGCAATAAGGATTGAAAATGGTGGGGATTATTTAACTACACGAAATACACCAGGAATAAATATAACTGGAGAGATGACCATATCAGCAAGATTTAATATAAGTTTACGCCCTACAGAATACTTACCATATTTTTTCTTACTTGGAAAATTTGGTGATGCTGAAGATTGTTTTGAATTATGGTTATGGTGGTATGGAACTCCTACTTATACAAAACCATGCGTATTTTTTGAAATTACTAATTCTGTTGGAGCAACTTATGGTAGGATATATGACAGTGGTGGACATATTAATTTGAATACTTGGCATCATGCTATAATGACGTTGCGTTTGGAAACTGGCATTCTTGTCCCTTATTTATTTATAGATAATAATCCAATAAATATTCACACCGACTATGGTACTCCCATAGATAATATTAAGAATGTAAATGTTCCACTACTAGTAGGTAACATTTCATATGGTACCGATTATTTTCCAGGGTGCATAGATGAAGTTATTTTGTGGGATGTTGCCTTAATCAATGATGAAATAACAAACGTGTTTGATTTAACCTATAAACCAGTGCAAAACAAGTCATCCATTATTTAGAAAGGAGTTTTATGAATGGGCAATTACAAAAAGTAGCAAAAATGATAAAGAAGACATTTCATACCACCAACCAGAAAGATTGTTTTGATGGGACTGTCCTGTATATAGAGGAGCATTGTGAAACGGTGAGAACAGAGTGTATGAAGGGGTTAGAAGAAAAATTTGAAAAAATTGACAAAAAGTTGGACACCATAAAACAAAAAGTAATAGACATAGAGAAGGTGGTAGGCAGAAATGGCGACGCATGAAAAGAGAATTAAAGATTTGGAAAATAAAGTTCTTAAATTAGAAAAATGGCAAATAAAAGTTATAGCTTATTTCAGTATAGCCATATTTGTTATTGTTACTACAGCAGGCTGGTTAATTCACTGGATTCTGACTACTTTTGCAGATAAAATATTAAGCAATATATAGGAGATAAAATGTTTAAAGAATTCACTGTTTTTCAATGCCACACACCCCATGGGGCGGCAAGCATGTATTTTGGTGGAATAATTTACCGGTTTAAGGGAAATTATCCTGAGAGTGGTATTAAAAATTATCTCTTGGATACCTCCGCTAAAGATAAAATTTATACCGTGCCTTTCACTTTCAAACAGGCAATAGCACAGGCAAAGCAGTATTCTATGGACTTGATTGTGAATCTAAATGAGGTAATAAGGGAAGATATACCTTTAGTCTGTCCTGATAGGCTTGGACAGGTTGCCGGAATTGTAGCGGATATTTTAGCCGAGAATGGATTTAATGATGAGACCGCTGCTATAACAGTTATAAACGAACCGGCTGAAAGGTGGGGACTGTCCGAAAGTAAATACCTTGCTTACATAAACAGTGCTGATAGATATGTAAAAGGAAGATTTAAACTTATAATCGTAAATGAGGAATACCATAGATTTAACGAAGCTCTTATAATTCCATACTTACAAAATAAATCTCGTTTTATCTGGGGAGTACATCATCTCTCAAGCTTAGATAAGAATTTAAAAAATGTAGCCTATGCAAAAACCCAGGCTAACGAGTGGGGGATTGAAATAATCTGTAATGAGGGTGGTAGTTGGTTTACCGATTATCAGAGTGCAGAAGGGCATGACATAAATATAAAGCTTTTAGAAGAATGTAAAAAATATGATTATTTAGGCTTTTCTCTTTGCCTGCCAGATATAAACCAAGAGGGAAAAAATATATTCAAACCTTTGGGCTATAGGATTTGGACAAATGACTATTCAAAAATAATATCCCAGACTAACTGGGATAAGTTTGAAGAAGAAATAAAAAAATACCAAAAAGGGGGTGAACCACCAATGCCACCACAAGATAGATTAATCTACTATAAAGTTCCAAATATGACTGGAACAGATGTTAAGGAAATTGAAGTTAAATTGAGAGAGCTAGGATTTGATGTCACTACTGACGGTGTTTTTACATTAAATGATAAAAAATCCATTGAGGTTTTTCAGGAACTTACTCATATCGTGAAAGATGGAATAGTAGGAGAGCAGACAAAAGAAAAACTTAATAGCGTCACTTCAGATACATTTTATCCAGAAGTTTTTAAACCTATATGGGATAAAAAAGACTATCCTATAGAGCTTATTGACTATTTTTTATCTGAAAAAGCGCATTCAAATCTGCATGGTTTAGGTAAATATTTTAAACAAGCTGAAGAAGAAACAGGCATACCAATTGAATGGCAACTTGCTAATGCTATGCAAGAAAGCGGAGAAAAGAATTCATCTGGAGTATTTCTTATTGGACAATCCTATTATGGTAGGGAATGGAAGAATATCTATGGCTGGGCTATCTATGATAGTGGAGCACAGCCAGCAGGAAAATTCCCAACCTATAAAGATTGTATTCTAACTGTACCAAAAGAAATAAAGAGATTGTATCTTACTAAAGGTGCTCCATATAATAATGGAGAAAATATCTTCGGAATTGAAATCAAATACTCCACTGCTGGACACAATGCGATAAGAAAAGCCCACTACTATAGAAAAATATGTGAATTTATGGACAAAGGAATAAGGCATAAGATGCCAGAATATGTGGAAGATTTACTTCCAATTTTAGATAAATATTACAAAAGAAAGGAGGAATAGAAATGGAACTAATACCAATCAAATTAAACATTGATAAGAGTTTATTCAAAGGAGGTGCAAAATCAGGAGCAAAACTCAAAGGCATATTTGAACTGGAAATATGGGATAAGGAAGAAAAATTAATATCAAAAGCTAAAGGCGAGAATATAGTAACTGATGAGGGACTGAATCATATCTTAAATGCGGTGCTTCACGGGGCTACCCAGATTGCAACATGGTATTATGTAATATACGAAACTGATACAGCAGGTGCTTCTGATATGACTTACGCAGTGCCAGTTTTCACAGAGTGCACGGCATATGATGAGGTGACAAGACCAGAATACAATGAAGCAGAATCAGCGGCAAAGTCAATAACAAATTCGGCTAACAAAGCCACATTTACCATGAATGATACTAAAACATTATATGGAGCAGCTTTAGTTGGAGGAGGAACTGACCCAAATACAAAGGGTGATACTGCTGGAGGGGGTACATTACTATGTGCAGGAAAATTTGATACGGCACAGCCAGTCGTAAGTGGCAATATTTGTTATGGAACTTACACAATAACTGCTGCTGATGCTGGATAAATAAAGGAGTAATTAATGGCTCTAGAAACCTTTGATGTAGATGATACTTTAGATAATGGAGAAGTCTATGGTATATATACTAATGTAGAATATCCGACTAATTATAGTTATGTGTCCGGTGGTAAATATGTGTCAACTCACAGAGCTACCGAACCAACTTGTAGGGCTTATCTAGTGACAACTAACAGTATTGGTTCATTGTTTACATATCAAGTTGAATTTGATACATCTGGATATTATACTGATCAATTTTTAAACCATTGTGGGGTCTATCTTGGTGCAATAAGACCCACTTCGTCTTTTGATCCTGATGGAGTAGGTAATAGCTTAATCGACATTTGGTTTTATTACGTAGATTATTCGTGTGTGACCAGAACCAATAGTGTAGGTGCTAGACAGTATTGGAATTTTAGTACCCATGCTTGGCAATCTGGCATTACATATTGGACTAGTAAAAAAAATAATGTGTATCGTATAACTATAACGAGAGATGCCACTAATACCGTTGTAGAAATATATGATATTACTGGAGATACTCTCATCGAGACCATCACTGCGGTAAATGCTGAAACTAAATCTATTGACGATAATGCTTATTTTTATTTTGGAGTGCCTGCTTGGGAATCTGTTAACCATTATCCTGCTGGGTATTGGGATAATGCAGGATATGAAGAAGCAGGAGAGTTTGAACTTATCGTTACCGAAGGTTTAACTCTTGGCAGTTCTCCTTCAAATCTTGCAAATATGGAGATACAGGGATCCGATGGTATTAAGTTGGAAGCCTTAAAGTTGGAGTCAATGGTTGCATCGCTGTTGCGTATTGATGGAATGAAATCAAGCAGCTCTATTAGTAATCTCACAGAAATGCTACTCTCATCTCTTGACAATTTAGAGACGGAAGACACCAAGTCACTTATGAATGTAATTAATGTATTGAGAACAGATAATTTAAAGATTGGAGATATTAGGCTAAACTCACTATTAGCTAATATATTAATAACGGAAGGATTAAAAATAGGAGATAACAATCTAATATCAACATCTATAAATTTGCTAATAGAAGATACACTTGCAATAAGTGAACTTCCCACAGAAGACATGGTTGCTACATTAACCTCTGTAGATAGTATTAAATTAAGCGACACAGCATTAACTCTGCTATCAATCGCATTACTATCTATAGTTGACAATATCGAGATAGAAGATAGCAAGCTAGTATCAAGTTTTTCTGAATTTTCAATGACAGATAACTTAGAAATTGAAGATAGTAAGATCTTAGGTCTTATAGCCCAAATATCAAAAACAGATGATATAACACTGAGTGATGAAGCTGTGCTAACCACAGTATTTGCAATATTACTGTCTGCAACTGATGGTTTAAAGATGTCTGATAGCAAGTCATTATCTATGGTGACTGACATTTTAAAATCAGAAAGTATTGGCTTAGAAGATATAAAAAATTTGCTAGCAACTATTTCCATTAACAAATCTGATGGTTTAAATTTAAGCGATATTAGAACAATTATTCAGTTAGCTTTAGTAGATATAATAAGGAGACATTCTCCGATAACATTGGAGTTATCAAAAAGTTCTCTTGTAACAATAGCAAAAAGCCTAAATTCAGCAATAACCAAAGAAATAAAGAAAAGGAGTGTGATAGATTGAGTAAAGTTTATAAATACCAGAGTGCATTACGAATTAAACTCACTACAGGTGTAGATATTACCGAAGCGACTGTCAAAAGAATAAAGTATAAGAAACCAAGTGGGACAGAGGGATATTGGGGCGCTTCAGTAAGTGACACCACAACTGGAGTGATATATTATGACATCCAACTCGATACGGAAATAGATGAAGCAGGAGAATGGACATTCTGGGCATATATTACCTTTTCGGATGGAAGGAGTGCTCCTGGTGAAGCAATGAAGCACACATTTTTCATAGAAGGTGAACGTTAATTAACAAAAAATGCCAAAAAAACATAGAAATAGGACTGAAAATATAGCAAAAAACGATGTTTTTAAGATTTTGGACATGATAGACCTTGTTCAAACAACAAAAAAAGAGAATCAAACTATCTATGTTCAAAAAAGGTACTATAAACTGGCAAAACAACTTCTCAAAGCCGAAAAAAAAGATGATATCATAAAAATCAAGACTTATTAGCCCAATTTACTTGACTTTTTTCCAAAAATCCACTAAAATTATTATAAAATTTTAATATTTTTCTAATTTTAAAATGACAGACGAAGAAAAAGCCATAATCAATTACATAGAGTGGAACATTACTTGCTTAAAGTCTTCTGAAATTGATTATTTTCTAGCTTTTCTAGGAAAAACCTTCAATATTGAATTCAAATCAAAGATGAAAATAAAATATAGTTTGTCTGAACTTTTATTAATGAACGCTGGGATAGACCCGTTTACAGGATTAAGGAGAAATCAGTAATGAAATATATAATCAAAATAAGAGCGGGAAAAAATACCTTTAAAGTTCCTGTAAGAGCTCCAAGTGCAGTTGAGGCTCTACAAGCTCTCAACCCGTTTGTGATTGAAGAAGTTATTCCAGATACCAAACCAGAGGACTTATTCAATCCTGTAGGACTTGATTTCACTAGAGATAACAAAATTGGAATTGAGGCAGAACCTTACATACCAGATTCATTAAGAAATAGTCTTCTTTTAGACCTTGCGAACTTTATAACAGGGGCTCTAAGAGACTATGTACTAAGTAGAGAGTTACAACATAAGAAAGAAGGAATTAAGGACAAACTTAATCAAATATATCGTTATTTTAAGAAAGACCTTTAAAAAGGAGATTTTTTTATGGCAAATACATTAGGAAGACAATCAAAAGGAACTGGAGAAGGTCCTGGAGGTAAATGTGTATGTCCTAAGTGTGGGCATGTTATGAATCA
>Ga0307430_1002156_pt1 | contig 13389 bp, 8 predicted proteins | sample SalMarWE160130MG_FD_202159 | JGI IMG/M metagenome (GOLD analysis project Ga0307430, IMG submission 202159) | Salt marsh sediment microbial communities from the Plum Island Ecosystem LTER, Massachusetts, United States - WE1603-130 | ecosystem: Environmental > Aquatic > Marine > Intertidal zone >... | reverse complement strand
ATCTCAACCAAACCCGAGTTCAAAGCGGGGACACCTCAAGTGGTCTTTGAAGGGCGCTATGTGAACGTTTCCGGTCTGTCGTACGACGTTGCGCCCGACGGTCAGCGGTTCCTGGTGCTCCAGCCTGAGTACGATGACTCAGAAGTGAGAGAATTGCACGTCGTGCTCAATTGGTTTGAGGAGTTGAAACGGCTCGTACCGCCGGGAAAAGAGTGATGACTCTTCAAAGCATCCACTCTTGCCCGGCATAAAGCAAATTTACAGAAACAATGCTGCACTGACAAAATTTGTCATAACCTGTGTTAATAGCTAATCTTACGTTTACGAGCAGAGTATCATTTTTCATTTATACAGTGGTTTTGCATAAAAATCCTTGATTTTTAATTTTTCTTAACGATACTATACTATAAGCGAATGTTCCCCACCACTTTAGTTCGTAAAGCAAGACAGTGGGGTATTCTGCAAGAGGGCGGTTAGCTCAGTTGGCTAGAGCGCCTGCTCGACACGCAGGAGGTCACTGGTTCAAGTCCAGTACCGCCCAGTTGTGCGAAGATTGGGAAGTGCTTTTGTTAGAGGGATTTAGAAATGAGGCCGCTTCGGCGGCTTCTTTTTTTCCGGCACACAGATATGAAACGACATAGGTTTAGCATAACAACAACTTTTAGCTGTTTTGAGGCAAAATCTGAAAACGGCATCCAAGATATTTGCTATTATCAGGTAGATTTGGTATCTTAATGTAAAGATTAAGCGGCAAATATAAAATAATCTTAAATAGGAATTAGAGATAAAGGGACTCATATTCGACATCAAGAAGTACGCCATACATGACGGCCCGGGAATCCGCACAACAGTGTTCTTCAAAGGCTGTCCATTGCAGTGTGAGTGGTGCCAAAATCCGGAAAGCTGGAGGCCTTACGCAGAACACGCCCTGCGCAAGGACCGATGTATCGGATGCGGTCAATGCGCAGAGGCGTGCCCTCAGCAAGCAATTTCGCTTGTCGAAAATCGGCCTGTAACAGATATAGACAAATGCAAGCTCTGTGGCCGATGCGTGGAGGCCTGTACGACCGGCGCGAGGGAGATCATCGGGCACCAGATGACCGTTAGTGAGGTCATGGTTGAAGTTGAACAAGATATTATTTTCTACGACCAGTCCGGCGGTGGTGTTACATTCTCCGGAGGTGAACCGCTGATGCAGCCAGAGTTCCTTCTTGCAGTGCTGAATCAATGCCAGGCGCAGCAGATACACACAGCGTTGGATACGAGCTGTTACGCAGAGCCGAAGATTTTAGAAACGGTTAGCGAAAGAACCGACCTGTTTCTTTGCGACCTCAAACACATGGACAACGAAATTCACGAGCGTTTTACAGGCGTGGGAAATAATTTGATATTGGATAATATCAGGCGTCTCTCGGAGGCCGGCAAAGAAATCGTCATCAGAATGCCGGTCATCCCCGGCTTTAATGACGAGAAGGCAAATATTGAAGCGACAGGCAAATTTACAGCGTCACTGCAAGGTGTCAGCAGAATAGACATCCTACCCTTCAACCGTGGAGGAAAAGAGAAATCAGCCCGACTCACGGCTGAGAGCAAACCCATGCAGATTGAAACTCCCGGCGAAGAGGAAATGAACTCGATTGCGATGGAGCTTAGCAAATACGGATTCGAGGTCAAGATTGGTGGTTAGTCATATGAACGAAAGAGTAGCAAAACTACGGAAACAAAGTGTTGAGACCAAGCCTTACATTTCCACTGAACGGGCGGAACTGCTGACTGAGTTTTATAAGAGCGATATTCCTCAACGTGAGTCTGTTCCAGTTTGCCGTGCTCTGTTACTCAAGTACGTTATGGAGAATAAAACGATATGTATTAACGAAGGTGAATTGATTGTGGGTGAGCGTGGTCCGGCCCCCAAGGCCACGCCGACTTACCCCGAGCTGTGCTGCCATACTATGGAGGACCTGCACATACTCAACAGTCGGGAAAGAACACCCTTTGTGGTTACGGAAGAGGTTAGAAAAATCTACAGCGAAAGAATCATTCCATTCTGGACGGGCAAAACCATGCGGGAAAAACTCTTCGGCGCGATGGACCCAAAGTGGCACCAGGCATTCAACGCAGGGGTGTTCACGGAATTTATGGAGCAACGTGCCCCCGGCCACGCTATTCTTGATGACAAGATTTACCACAAGGGTATGCTGGACTTTAAACGTGACATTGCAGAGCACCAGAAGAAACTCGACTATTTCAATGACCGTCTCGCCTACGAAAAGAACCAGGAATACCGGGCTATGAGTATTTGTGCCGATGCCGTTATTATTTTCGCTCAGCGGTATGCCGATAAGGCGAAGGAATTGGCGCAAGAGGAGAGCGATGCTGTTCGCCGTAGTGAATTGGAACGGATAGCTGAGGTCTGTTTATACGTACCAGCCAATGCCCCTCGCAATTTTTGGGAGGCATTGCAGTCGTACTGGTTTGTCCACCTGTCCGTGATTACGGAATTGAATACGTGGGACTCTTTCAATCCGGGGCGCCTTGACCAGCACTTGTTACCATTCTACGAAAAAGGCCTGGAGGAAGAAACCCTGACGCCCGAACAGGCCAAAGAGCTGCTTCAGTGCTTCTGGATAAAGTTCAATAATCAGCCTGCTCCGCCGAAAGTTGGGGTTACCGAAGAACAAAGCGGAACCTACGTCGATTTTGCACTGATTAATACCGGCGGATTAAAGCCAGCCGATGGAAGTAACGCAGTCAATGAAATTTCATATATGATTTTGGATGTTGTTGAAGAGATGCGTCTGCCCCAGCCCAGTTCCTGCGTTCAAATCAGCAAGAAGAATCCGTACCGGTTCCTGAAGCGTGCCTGCGAGGTAGTTCGCACCGGATTTGGCCAACCTTCCGTGTTTAACACCGACGTCATCATCAAGGAGATGCTTCAGGACGGCAAGAACATGATTGATGCCCGTACAGGAGGTCCCAGCGGATGCGTGACAATCAGTTCGTTCGGCAAGGAAAGCTGCACCCTGACCGGCTACATAAATTGGCCGAAGATTTTTGAACTGGCCTGCAACAACGGCGTTGACCCTAACTCAAGCGAGCAGGTTGGACCTCAAAGCGGTGAAGCCCGTAAATTCGATTCTTATCAGCAGCTAATGGATGCCTACAAGGAACAACTCAGATATTTCATTGACCTGAAAATCAGGGCTAACAACATCATCGAACGGCTCTATGCTAATTACATGCCGGCTCCCTTTATGTCAATTCTAATGGATGACTGCATTGCTCGTGGGCTGGATTACCACAACGGTGGCCCGAGGTATAATCCAACCTACATCCAGGGCGTTGGTATCGGCACGACAACCGATGCGCTGACAGCGGTGAAGTACAATGTTTTCGAGCAGCAAAACATCACTATGGATGAATTACTGACAGCGATGCAGGCTAATTTTGAAGGATACGAACGCCTGCAGCAGAGGCTACTGTATCGCACACCCAAATACGGCAACGACGATGATTATGCAGACAGCATTGCCGAAGAACTATTTAACGCTTACTACGATTTTCTCAACGGCCGTCCGAATACCAAGGGCGGAAAGTATCGTGTCAATCTCCTGCCTACAACGGTACATATCTATTTCGGCTCTGTTGTGGGCGCCCTGCCTAACGGCCGAAAGGCTGGTGAGCCGGTCTCTGAGGGCATTTCGCCTACACAAGGTTCAGATACAAAGGGTCCCACTGCTGTATTCAAATCAACAGCCAGAATTGACCACGCCCGCACCGGCGGAACACTCTTAAATATGAAATTCAATCCGGATGTGCTTGCCGGCGATGGTCTTGATAAGCTTGCTCATCTAATCAGGTCCTACTTCAAGCTTGACGGCCATCACGTTCAGTTCAATGTCATTGGCGCCGAAACGCTGCGGAAGGCCCAGCAAAATCCCGAACGGTATCGTGACCTGATAGTAAGGGTGGCCGGCTTCAGCGATTACTTCGTAGATGTAGGCCGAGACCTGCAAAACGAAATCATCGCCCGCACCGAACAGCAATCATTATAGAGGATTAAGGACAATCAGTTATCAGGGTAACAGGATATAAGGTAAGCAGGGTATCAGAGTACCAGGTTATCAGGCAGTTTGATCCACTAAACACCTGATTACCTGGCAAGGGGAGATTTGTTATGAATAGAGTATTTGTCGTTATAACTATATTTGTTATACTTTTTTTTCTTCATGGTTGTGGACCGACGGCAAAGGAGAAACAATTGGAGCAGTTTATTGAGGTTCATGTCGCAAAAGTCGAGCCTTTGACAACGAAGGCGAATCTTGCTTATTGGGACGCTTCCACGACAGGTAAACCGGAAGATTATGAACGAGTTAACAAATTGCAATCAGAGATTCGCCGATTATATAACAATCCCCAGGAATTCGCTTTTCTTAAAGAAATAAAAGAATCCGGTCAGGTCGGCGATGCCAGGCTGGCCCGACAATTGGATAAATTATACTATGCTTATCTGAGGAATCAGATAGAGCCGGAGCTGTTGCAGAAACTTGTTGATTTGGACGGTAAAATTCAGGAAAAGTACAACACTTTTCGCGGCACTATAGACGGCGAAAAAGTTACAATGAGTGACATTTACACAATCTTAACAACGGAAAAGGACTGCCGCAAAAGGGAGCTGGCATGGAGGGCAAGCAAACAGGTGGGAGATGCGATTTTTGATGACCTTATCGAATTGGTCAAGCTGCGCAACGAGGCGGCTCGAAAGGTTGGTCTTGACAATTATCATACTCTTTCAATAGTAACAGGTGAGCAGAATATAGAGGAGCTCGATCGCATCTTCGATGAGCTTTGTGAACTGACCAGCGGTCCCTTTGCCCGATTGAAGGAAGAATTGGATTACATTTTGGCAGAGAGCTATGGCATTGCCCCCGAGGATTTAATGCCCTGGCACTATCATGACCCTTTCTTTCAAAGAACGCCTCTGGTTTATGACCTGGATTTGGATATCTATTACAAAGACCAGGACGTCAAGGTATTAGCGGAAAAATATTACGCCGGTATCGGCCTGCCTGTTGATGATATTCTCGCCAGAAGTGATTTATATGACCGTGAAGGTAAATATCCACATGCTTTCAGCTTTGAAGGAGACCGCCACGGAGATGTCCGTATTTTGTGTAACCTTCAAAATACCGAACGTTGGATGGAGACCATATTACACGAACTGGGCCATGCGGTTTACAGCAAATACCATGACCGGAAAGAGCCCTGGCTGCTGAGGGAACCGGCTCACAGTTTTACCACCGAAGCCGTTGCGATGTTCTTCGGCCGCTTGAGCCGTAATGCCGCCTGGATGCAGCAAATGCTGGCGTTACCGGAGGCAGAACGGACTAAAATTGAAAAGGTCAGCGAAAAATATTTGCGTTTTCAGCAGGTGCTTTTCTCCCGATGGGCTATGGTTATGTATAATTTTGAAAAGCAATTATACGCCGATCCCGACCAGGACCTTAATACATTATGGTGGGATTTGGTTGAGAAATATCAGTTCGTTAAGAGACCTCGTGGCCCTGCTGATGCGGGTTGGGCATCCAAACTTCATTTCACCACTGCGCCCTGTTATTATCACAACTATATGATGGGTGAGTTGTTAGCGTCTCAACTGCACAACCACATCGTTGACAAAGTTTTAATGCTTAAGTCGGATGAAGACGTTAGTTATGTTGGACAGAGAGAGGTGGGAGATTTTATGCGCGAAAAGGTCTTCAAGCCCGGAGACCTTTATCACTGGAACGACATGATTGCACGGGCAACGAGAGAACCATTGACGCCGAAATACTTTGTCGAACAATTTGTCAAATAACATATAGAATTCTACTATGATGCTCAACAGTTGTAAGGTTTATGCTCTTGCTTACATTTCTATTCTCTGTATACTATCCAGGCACAGATGACTTATTTAATTGCCATATTTGTCTATTTGTTTGTCCTGACCGGTATCGGAATTTATAAATCCCGTCAGGTCAAGACGCAGGCCGACTTCTCAGTGGCGGGCAGGACGCTTTCACCCTGGATTCTGGTTTGTACTATGCTGGCCTGTTGGATTGGCACCGGCTCGATTGTAGGCAACGCCGGCAAGACATACGAGACCGGATTGGCTGCTCTAATCCTGCCGGTCGGCAGCGTTATCGGGATGATTCTTCTGACCCGGATTGCCGGAAAAGCCCGCAGCTATGAAGTATATTCTGTGCCTGAAATCATCGGAACACGTTATGGCCAGGCGGCCCGGCTGCTGGCTGTGATTGCTCTGGTGATAGCATATATGGTGATTGTGAGCTATCAGTTCAATGCCGGCGGGATGGTGCTGGAAGTTATCCTGACGAATGAGGCGGGAGAGCCGCTTTTGTCCGCGGGAACCGCTACAATTATAGGTGGGGTTTTCATCGTTACCTACACCATCCTGGCGGGGCTTATGAGCCTTGCTTATACGGACATAGTTACCGGCATCGTCATAACCGTGACATTGATTATAGCCCTTCCCGTTTTGTTGGTTAAGGCTGGGGGATGGAGTGGTATGGAGGCCGCTTTTAAGGCTATGGGGAAGCCCGAACATATGAAATTCTGGGGCGTTTACAGCAAAACCGAGATAATCAATTATTGCCTGCCGGTATTTCTGCTTATTATGGGCGACGCTAATCAGTATCAGCGGTTCTTTGCCAGCAAGGATGCCAAGGGCGCCAAGAAAGCTGTTACCATCATGATTATTGCTGTATTGTTAATTGAAAGTCTAATTATCCTTGAGGCATGGATATGTTCGAGCATGATACCGGATGCCGAATATGGAAAGTACGTGCTTATCTATGCGGCCAAACAATTTATGCCGCTAATCCTGGGCACATTGTTTATGATAACCATCATAGGCATTATTATCTCCACTGCCGATTCATTTTTGTTAGTGCCGGCCACCTGTATCATTCGTGATATTTACCTGAACTATATCAATCCTAAAGCGAGTGAAAAAAGAGTCGTTTTTCTCAGCAGAGTTCTGGTGTTGACCTTCGGCATAATTGCATGGCTGGTTTCCCTCGCATTTGCTGAAAGTACAACTGTTTTTGAAAAAGCGCTTTATGCTTTTACGATTTATGGCTCTGCAATTACTCCCTGTCTGGTTGCAGCGCTGTTCTGGAAAGGCGCTACGAGACAAGGCGCTATCGCCTCAATCGTCTCAGGAACAGTGATGGCATTGGCCTGGGAAGAAATGAGCTTTATAAAAGACTCCTTGCCGGCTTACCTCTCAGACCTGGATGCGGTATTGCCGGCAATTACCCTGTCGGTGTTTGCTCTGATTTTTGTTAGTCTATTGACCAAGAAAAAATAAACTTCTGACGAGGACTCAGAAATGTTTCCAGCGAACGTCTATGTTGAAAGAAGAAGCCGCTTAAAAGAGCAGGTTCAATCCGGATTAATTCTTTTCTTAGGCAATGAAGAAAGCCCAATGAATTATCAGGACAATCCGTATTCTTTTCGGCAGGACAGCTCATTTCTCTACTTTTTCGGGCTCGATTCTCCATCTCTAACTGCGATTATCGACGTTGACCGGGACAAAGAAGTCATCTTTGGCGATGATTTGACGGTTGATGATATTATCTGGATGGGACCGCAACCGGCCTTGAGTGAACGATGTCAGGAAGCAGGTGTTCGCGAAAGCGCTTCGCTTGATAAATTGCAGGTTACATTAGAAAAAGCTGTTCAGCAAGGCAGAGAAATCCATTTTCTTCCTCAGTACAGAGCGGAAAATGTTTTGAAAATCGACAGATTATTGGGAACACATCCAACGGTAATCCAGGATTATGTCTCAAAAACTTTAATAAGGGCTGTAGTAGCGCAAAGGTCTTTAAAAAGCAGAGAAGAAATTGAACAAATTGAAGCTGCTCTTGACGTTTCTTATGAAATGCAGACGATGGCGATGAAGATGTCAAGACCCGGTATGCTTGAAATGGAGGTTGTCGGTGCGATGGAGGGGATTGCCATATCGAGTGGATGTCGCCTTGCTTTTCCCACCATTTTCTCAATCTGCGGAGAGATACTTCATAACCACGACTATGGAAACGTAATGAAGCAAGGAGATATAGCTATCAATGATTCGGGCGCAGAAACCACTCTCGGCTATGCCAGTGACATCAGCAGGACGATTCCTGTAAGCGGAAAGTTTTCACAGAGACAAAAGGATATCTATACCATCGTCCTGAACGCACAAGAAAGAGCGATTGAAGCGGTAAAGCCGGGCGTTGAATTCAGGGAGATTCATCTTCTCGCTTGCAAGAGCCTTGCATCCGGTTTAAAGGACCTGGGATTGATGAAAGGGAATATTGAAGAAGCCGTTAATGCAGGGGCACATACTTTGTTCTTCCAATGTGGATTAGGCCACATGTTAGGGCTGGATGTCCATGATATGGAAGGGCTGGGAGAAGATTACGTCGGTTATACGGATACGATTAAACGAAATCCTGAGTTCGGCTGGAGGTCTTTGAGACTTGGCAGGGCGCTTGAGGCGGGTTTTGTGGTAACAGTAGAGCCGGGAGTTTATTTCATTCCCGAATTGATAAACAGGTGGATGGCTGAGAAAAAAAACTCACAATATATAAACTACGATATGGTTAAGAAATATAAAGCCTTTGATGGTCTGCGAATAGAAGACGATGTTCTGGTGACAGAAGACGGCCATCGTGTATTGGGCAAGGGAATACCGAAAACCATAGACGATGTTGAAGATATGTCATCCCGTTAATAACAAGGAGGGCCCACTTCCAACACCGTGCTGTTATAGGGGATTGTGTGGTTCAGCGCCTGGGGTAGGCCGCTCCGCCGGGCCTTGTTAATCAACGACCGCAACGTATCGTGAACATCGTAGTTGGGGAACGGATTCTCTTCGTAAAACGCCTTGATTTTTTCGGTAACGTCGGCAGTACTCAATGGCGCGTTTTGGAAACCGCTCATCGTGCTTATGACGCGTAAAACGCTCCTCCTGCACTGCGGCCACGATCTGGCCGTCAACCACCAGCGCCGCCGTTGAATCGTGATAGAACGCAGATATGCCGAGGATAGTATGGGCAATCCTGCATGGTTGCCCTAATCTCTCAAAGGGCAGACACATAGATCTGCCCCTACTAACCACCCTACGGCGTTGTTCACTGCCTCGGATTTCTTGTTTCTACTTGTTTGCTTCATAAGCCGAAGATTGTATTCAGCAAGATACCGCTTCATAGCTTGCTCGTCTTGCGTATCTACTCCATCGGCTCTCGCTTGCATCGTAAAACTCTTGGCCATCCCCCAATACTGTGGATTCATGCTGTTAGCAACAATTGTGTCAGCCCAACCACGGACGGTTTCAACTAAGCCGGCAGTATTGGCCGGTATGCCTTCAGATTCCAGCCACCTCAGAAAAACCTCCATGACAGGAGCAACTTTCTCAAACAAATCCCTCTCAGCAGTAACCTTACACGGGAATATCTCCAGCAGTACTTCTCTCAGCGTGTATTCATCAAGCTCCTCCGGACTGCTGCCAGCATAAACCCATGCATGTTCCAGCACATGGTATGCAATAAAGCCTGCATCCTCGAAGAGTTCGTGGGCAAGCTCTGCTGCCTCCGAGGACTCCTGCACCTTTTTGCTTTGTATGTCGCAAGCTGAACCGTATTGCTGCCGGCAACGAAGGTCTGATACACTAAAGAATATGCAATCTGAAAACCGATATTCGAATAAGAAAAACGCCGGAGCAGATATGGCACACAGAGGTAGGCGCTCCGGAATCCCGGATTGCAAACCTTTTGAAGGCCTTGTCCTAACGCCCCAGGCTTTCTCAACCTCGAACCTGGCACTTGGACCCGTGCTCCACTGCTCCGGCAATTATAGTTTATCAAAAAATAAGGAAAAGACAATAACTAATTTTTACATACGAAATACTATGGCAACTATCACAAAATATGCGTATTTTTACCCAGAGCCAAACATATCCAAAAAAGCTCAGTTACAGATTTACACCTCGAGCTTGTCTTTTACTGATTCCTGCCATTCGTGAATCTTTCTTGTAAGCCGGAGGATAACTTCTCTGTGCAGCCCTGAGTCAAAAAGGTTGATGGTTTCACCTGAATCCTTCTTCAGGTTGAATAGCTGACATTTGTCTGCATCACTGAGGCATAGTTTCCATCCGTCAGGTGAGATCACTGCTCGGCTGTGTTCATTTTCTACCCGTTTGAGCTCTTCCCTGGAGGCCAGGCTCGTACCGCCTTTCTTTACCTTAAGGGCACCGCTATTGGGATTCCATTCAATAAACACATGATCTTGGCCAACCCGGCCCCCTTTGATCAGTGGAACCAGACTTTGGCCCGGAGAATTCTCATCGGTTTTGCTGCCCATCAATTCCAACACTGTTGGCACCATGTCGATATGACTAACCGGATTCCTAATCAAGCGATTTCTTCCTCTCAACTGTGGGATGCGCATCAGCCAGGGCACTTTGACTGCTTCGGCATACATGACGCTCTTTTCAACCATGTGATGGGAACCCATCATATCACCGTGGTCACTCGTGTAAACGACGATAGTATTCTCTGTTAGTCCCAGATCTTCCAAAGTCTTAAGGATCGCGCCCACACTCAGATCAACTTGAGTGACCAAACCCCAGTACTTAGCAATAAGATTTCGCATATCCTTCTCTTGGCGACTATATTTTTCAATGCAATATTCTCGTTTCACACGATAGCGTAAGGGTTCATTGTCTTCCAAAGGATCACTGAAGTTGGCAGGTAATTCTACTTCTTTTGGGTCGTGCTCGTTATCCAGTGGACCGAAGAATGGCATATGTGGTTCGAGGAAATTAATGTACAGAGCAAATGGTTCGTTACGATGCCGACGTAGAAAATCACACGCCTTGAGCTCCAGGAACTTAGGCTTACAGCGTTCAATAGGGCGTCGTGCAGCAAAAGACCGGCTGAACTTGCTGCCCCTATCTGGCTGATAGCCATGCTCGATGAGAAAATGATGATAGTCGCTCCTTCGACTTCGGTCACGCCCTTCGTTATAATATGAAGTATATCCATCCTCCATTGAAACCCATTCCTGAAAGCCATGCTGGGCAAAGATCTCGTCCCCTAAGTGCCACTTACCCATATAAGCTGTACGATAGTCCGAATCATCCAACAACTCAGGTAAGCAAGGAATCTCAAGCGGCAACGGTATGTTGTTCTTGATACAGCCGGTGGTATGTGGCCACTGGCCTGTCATGACGGCTGACCGGTTTGGTGTGCAAACCGGCTGGGTAACATACGCCTTCTCAAAAGCCACGCTTTCCTTAGCCAGCTTGTTCAGATTTGGCGTATGGATTTTCGTATTACCATAAACGGCCATAGTGTCTGCCCGCTGCTCATCGGTCCAGATAAACAGCAAATTAGGCTTGTTCGGTTTTCGATTAGAAACCCTCTGTGAGACGCCGGCGCATCCTTGTGTGAACAGCCCGGCCGCTCCCATGCTAATGGCTTTGACGAACTCTCTTCGATTCATTTCAGATTTCACTTCAAGACTCCTTGTTGGTTTTCCTAAAACTGGAATTTCTCAAAAGTTTTAAGTACCCCTCGGCAAATAATCTTCCAGCTTTTAGTTAATATCTGTTGCGGAAAGCGAAAACCGACTATGTCACCCCTGCGAAAGCAGGGGTCCAGAGCGAAAAACTGGATTCCCGCTTTCGCGGGAATGACAAATACTGTTTCCTCAACAGGAACTAGTTATCCTCGCAGAAACATAAAACCTCACCGTTGGTAGTGGCTATGTACAACCGTTCACCGGCCCCAGCCATACCATCAAAGACCGGAGGATTGTCTAAGTCATATTGCGCCAACTTTTTCCCGTCGGCAGTCGATATAGCCAGGAGCAAGGCGCCCTTCTTGCTATTGAGGGCGGCCGCCTGGTCGTCAAGACTCCGCCTCACCTTCGGGTCGTCTATCCGGCTGAATGCCTGCTGCTCGTCGACCACATCGGGAGGCCCGGCGACAAAGAGCGTCCCGCCGGCAAGGACCATTGCACGAGCAAATATTGGCACATCCTTCGTCCAGTAGTGTTTGACTAAGAAGCCAAATACAGACCCAGAACCGGCCTTGCCGGTAAACCTCATAGCGCGACCGACTTTGCCCTTGGCCGAGATAGTGCCTTCAACCTTGCCATTGTTCTTGTTGCCTGATGCGTCGGAAGCATTGCCTTTTTCGAAGGAGTAACAGAGAACAAGACCTGCCTTATCTGTAGCTGCCTGCCTGAGTGATGAAGCGTGCTTTTTTATATCAGGCCCGCTAAGCGCCCGGTGATAGACCCTGACCTGGTCGATAAGACCATTGAAACCGAACGGGTCACCGTAGTCGCTCACCTTTGAGCCTTCATCGGCACCTATCTCCATCGCCTCGGCCGGGTCTGCCGTGATGAGGCCGGACGCCTTGGCCGAAGCGGCGAGTCTGCCATCCACATAAATCTGGAGTTCCTGCCTCCCCGTCAGGATACCCGCAAGATGTACCCACTGTCCAACGACTTTCTTCTTTGCGCTGACCGAACTGAGATTTCCATTGACGCGGATGGCGAACCGAGCTCGTCCTCCCTGTAGGTACAGCGCATAGCCGTAGCTGGAGCCACCATGTGCGAGGACCGCGCCGTTAGGTTGTTCAGATTTGATCCATGCTTCTACTGTTATCGGCTTGCCGGTAGGGTTGAGAGACCTGGATTTTTCGATGCGAATCAGCGATGCCCCGGTGCTCGCATTAGGCTGCTCACCCGAAGCCGGCGGTGCCTTGTCCGCGGCGAACAGATGATGCTCGATTGGAGTGGTCCACCGGTAATACTGTGGTTTGCGACCGAAACCATACACTCTCGAATCATCGAACACGAGAATTCGCCCTGCCGGAGCGGCTTTGCCAGCCAGGTAATAGCCGCACCAGCCGCTGACGAATGTGCTGCCATACATCCAGTAAGTGCGGTGCCAGCCACTGTCATCGAGGAATCCTGTAGGGCTGAAAAGGTGTGCCTGGTTGCGGTCTTGTGTTGCAGGCGGCGCGCCGCGGTCGGCATCTGGTCCAGCCGGGAATGCCTTTAGCGGCAGGCGCGTCCCGTCCAGATTGAAGGGCTGCGACCTCATATAAACCAGCCGTCCGTCGCTCGACAGGATGTCCGGCATGGCCACGGGCATGTTCAGCCAGCTCACGAATGCCTGGATGTCTTTGCCCGTTGCTCGTTCGCGGTCGTCGAGGACGGTATGTGAGAGCGCCTTGCCAGTTTTCGGGTCAAGCCGCCAGAGGTGCATGCCGCCGTCCAGGAACATCGACCTGCCGGCAACACAATACAGAACACCATTCTGGACAA
>Ga0307430_1002153_pt1 | contig 13400 bp, 10 predicted proteins | sample SalMarWE160130MG_FD_202159 | JGI IMG/M metagenome (GOLD analysis project Ga0307430, IMG submission 202159) | Salt marsh sediment microbial communities from the Plum Island Ecosystem LTER, Massachusetts, United States - WE1603-130 | ecosystem: Environmental > Aquatic > Marine > Intertidal zone >... | reverse complement strand
GTTTCGCGATCGCCTTGCGTTGCTCGTCGGTGAGCCGGTCGACGAACAGGATGCCGTCGGTGTGGTCGTTCTCGTGCTGGAGGGCGCGGGCGGTCAGGTCGGTCGCCTCGCCCGTGATCGGCTCGCCGTCGAGGCCCGTCGCCTCGAAGCCGACCCGGTAGGCGCGGGTCACCTCGCCGACGAGGCCCGGCACGCTCAGGCAGCCTTCGTCGCCCACCTGGACGCCCTCGCGGAACGTGATCTTCGGGTTGATCAGCACGAGGCGGCCGCCGCCGTGCTGCGAGGTGTCGACGAGGAACAGCCGCAGCGGCACGCCGACCTGCACGGCCGCCAGGCCGACGCCGCGGTCGTGGTACATCGTGTCGAACATGTCAGCCACGAGGCTGCGGACGTAGCCGTCAACCTTCTCGACCGGGTCGCTCTCGCGCCGCAGGACCGGGTCGCCGCATATCTTGATCGTCTTAATCATGCGAGAATAGGGACAGTCACCTATTTGGTTGTTTTTCCCGAGGCAGTCAGTCCTGACTGCCCAGCACGTCGCTTTCGACAGCGCCGCTCGCACTCCGGCGCGAAATAGGAAATAGGTGCCTGTCCCTATTTTCGGCCGTAGGGCGAGATCGCGCGCAGCTCGGTGATGATCTCGGGCACGTGCTCGGCGACGAAGTCGATGTCCTCCTCGGTGTTGTAGACGGTTAGGCTGAACCGGATCGAGCCGTGCGCGGCCGTAAACGGCACGCCCATCGCGCGCATCACGTGGCTCGGCTCGAGCGAGCCCGACGTGCACGCCGAACCGGACGAGGCGCAGATGCCGAGCTGGTCGAGCTTGAGCAGGATCGCCTCGCCCTCGACGTACTCGAAGCTGATGTTTGTCGTGTTTGGCAGCCGCGTGTCGCGGCGGCCGTTGACGAAGCAGTCGGGCGCGCCGGCGAGGATGCGCGCCTCGAGCGCGTCGCGCAGCTTCCTGACCCTCGTGGTCTCGTCGACGATGCGCTCGGCCGCGAGCTCGGCCGCCTTGCCGAGGCCGACGATCGAGGCCGTGTTTTCGGTCCCGCCGCGCCGGTTGTGCTCCTGGTGGCCGCCGATCATGAATGGGGTGAGCTTCGTGCCGCGCCGCACGTAGAGCACTCCGATGCCCTTCGGCGCATGCATCTTGTGGCCCGACAGGCTCAGCAGGTCGACGGGCGTCTCGGCTAGGTTGATTGGGATCTTGCCGACGGCCTGGACGGCGTCGGTATGGAACACGACCCCATTGGCGTGCGCGATCTCGGCGACTTCCTCGACGGGGAAGATGACGCCCGTCTCGTTGTTGGCCCACATGACGCTGACGATTGCCGTGTCGGGCCGGATCGAATCGGCGAGGAAATCGACGTCGAGCTCGCCCTGGCGGTTGACGGGCACCTCGGTGACCTCGTAGCGCTCCTTAGCCAGGAACTGGCACAGGCTGCGGATCGCCGGGTGCTCGACCTTGGTCGTGATCAAGTGGCGCTTGTCGGGGTCGGCGCGCAGCGTGCCGACGACGGCGGCGTTGTCGCTCTCGGTGCCGCAGCTCGTGAAGACGATCTCCTCGGGCGTGGCGCCGAGGAGGTGGGCGACCTTCGCCCGCGCCTCGTCGATGTCGTGCCGGACGCTGCCGCCGAAGCGGTGCATGCTCGAGGGGTTGCCGTACCGCTTGGAGAAGAACGGCTGCATCGCCCCAAGAACTTCGGGCGCGACCATCGTCGTGGCGTTGTTGTCGAGATAGATGATTGTGCCTCGGTCCACGGCTTGCTCTCCACGCACCAGCAAGGTGCTCGGAAGAAGCTCGGACTGTCTCTCGCAGAGGCGCAGAGCTCGCAGAGTCGAAGAGCTCCTGTCCCTGCGAGCTCTGCGTCTCTGCGAGAGATCGAACTTCTCCCACCGGGTCTACAGCGTCGATTCGATGTGTTGCTTCAGCTCGTCGAGCGCGCCCTCGATGCCGCCCGCGTTCGAACGCACAACGTACTCGTCGCCGAGGTAGTTCCCGCGCGCCTCGAGCACGTGCGTATTGAGTCCCGGCCGTGGGGGCGACACCTCGTGCTCCTCGGTGACGACGGCCTGGCACACGCCCGCGTCGCGGCCCTGGTACTCGATCTGGATCGTTGTGCGAATCAGCTCGCGGCCCACCGTGAGCTCCTCTCGCTACGGTCCCTAGGCGAAGTTGCGTCTCAGCTCGGTCAGCCGCTTGAGATGCTGCTCCTCTTCGGCGCGCAGCCGGTTGAGCGTCTCGGTCGCGGCCGCGTCCTCGGACTCGCCTGCGGTCTTGGCGTAGAAGTCCATCGAGCGCTTCTCGGCGCCGATGCCGAAATCGATCGCTTTGACGACGCCCTTCGCGCCGGCGGCGATCTGCGGCACCTCCGACAGCGGCGGGAAGACCTTCGTGTCGACGAGGCCCTGCACGTACTGCGCGACGAGCGAGTCCTCCTCGGACGGGAAGTAGTCGTCGGCATGCTCTTCGAGCCGTTCGATGTCGCGCACGTGCTGGACCTCGTCGGAGGCGAGCTTCAGGAACGTCGCCTTCGCGTCGGGGTCGGTCACCGCTTTGGCCACCGCCTTGTAGAAGGCGAGCCCTTCCTGCTCCATCTCCTTGGCGATCGCGAAGATCTCACGCGGATTGAAGCTCCCTTGCGCCATGGCTGTGGCCTCTCTAAACGCCTTTTCCCCGAGTGCGTCGTGTCCGTCCCGTCAGGCAGCGCGGCGGCGGGGCCGCGAACGTCAGTTTTGGCGGCCTGCGCGAGCGGCTCAAGACAAGATCACGGCTGTCGTGCAGCTCACTTCCGCCCGAGCCCGCGCAGCGGGCGGCATCATGTAGCCCCGGGCGTCAGCCCGGGGTACGGGTCCCTCGCACCCGCGCCAGCCCCGGCAGGGGGCGGCATGTGGCTGCCTGCTGCATATGTCGCCCCCTGCGGGGGCTCGGTTCTCGTCTTGTTCACGATCCACGGGCTCACGCCCGTGGCTACATCATGTTGTCCCCTGCGGGGACTCAATCCTTCACACCCCCGACGCTTCCGCGAGGCAATTGAAGCTCGCCGCGGGCTGCTAGTCCCGCTGGGCCTCGCTCATCGCGCAGGTCTGCGCTAATCGCGCAGAATAGCCGGTTCGACGTCGGCGATCTCACAAAAAGTCACGAGCTCGTCGAGCCAGTTGCCGTACGCGGCGTGGATGTGGTTGCAGTTCATGCCGTCGACGAATGTTTTCAGCGAGCAGTTGTCGAGCTTGCAGTAGGCGTGCGGCCAGTTGTCCTGGACTTCCTGGGCCTTTTTCTCCGCCTTCTCGGCGCCGAGCTTGATGAACTTGCCCGTCATGATCGCCATCCGGTAGCGGTTCGTATCGCCGCTGCGCGTCAGGCGCGCGAGCGTCACCTCGCCGGGCGCGGCGAAGTGGTAGACGCTCGCGCCGCCGGCGGGGAAGTAGAAGCCCTCGGGCCGGAACTCGACGTGCTTGAGGTTCGCGGGCGCCGACCAGCTCCGGGCGGCGAAGAACGTGGCGTGCTCGCCCGAGTTGCACAGGTCCCACGCGTCGAGGTCGGCGTGGTAGTGGCGGATGTCGGCGAACAGCGCCGGCTCGCCGCTGAGCAGGTTGAGGATCTTCATCGTGAGCGCCGCGTCCATGTCGGCCTCGGTCGAGCAGATGATCGGTTCCTTCGGCGTGCCGTCGGGGTGGTACGGGTCGTTGAGGAACGCCTCGGCCACGTCGGCGGTGACGTAGTGCTCGGTCAGCTCGCGCTGGCCCTTGATGCCGCAGAAGCTGTAGCCGAATTCCTGGGTCAGGTCGTACGCGGCGTAGTACATGCCGAGCTGTTTGCGCAAAAGATTCTCTGTGAGGCGGAACTCGGCGTCCGGCTTGGTCCAGTGGATCTTCTTGAGCCGCTTTGTGAGGTACTTGAGAGCCGCCTCAACCTTCGTGCCCTTCGCCACGTGCAGCTCGGCGCGGCGCACGAGCTCCATCTGGTCGACGTGATCGACGTCGATGCCGAACTTCTTCATCCAGAGCGCGGGATCGGCCACGGCGGTGTCGATGCCGAGCGCCCGCCCGCCGAACAGCCCGTAGGTGAGCCCCTTGAGCCCGTTGTAGGCGGCGATCGCCAGCAGCCGGCTCTTGACCTGCGCGTAGGTGGTCTTGTCGTTGATGTCGCCGAACGTCTTGTAGAACTTGATGCCCACCTGGTCGAGGCTGCCCGCGTTGGCCAGCATGCCGACGAGGCCCGGGTACTGCGGATTGACGTTCGAGAACATCAGGATCGGCTGCGGGCAGAACTGCGCCGCCACGCGCGCGTACTGCGGCCAGGCCCAGACGGCGAAGTTGAAGATCACCGCGTGGCAGCCCTGGGCCGTCATGCGCCGGCCCTCGGCCTCGGCGATCGAGTTCTTCCAGAGCACCTTGCGGCCGACGACGACCTGGAAGCCGTCCTTTTTGAGCCGCGCTTCGAGCTCCTTGGTGAACTTCTCGTTCACGGGCGTCAGCGGTTTTTGGAGGAAGTCGCGCCCGTCGCCGAACGTCAGAATGCCGACCTTGATCTTCTCCAGGTAATTCGGGTTCGCCATCGTCCCGTCCTCCCGACAGCCTTGTCTCCGAGGTTCCTGCGCGCTTTCCACCCGCGTGATGCCTGCCGCAGGCGGCTCCAGGATACGGCGGGCGGCGCGAGGAGTCAATGGCAGGTGAGGGCGCGGCCGTCTCGCCGCAGGCGCGCGCGGCTTACCGCTGCGCCTTCCTGCGGTCGTCGTTGTTGGTCCGGGCGTTTCTGACCCAGGGGGCGCCCCGGCGCTTGCGATACTCGTTGGGGGTGAGGCCGGTGGTGGCCTTGAAGGCGCGTGAGAAGTGCTGGGGCGATGAGAACCCGAGTGAGTTGGCGATCGAGGCCGCAGTCGCCCGGCTGCCAGACAAGGCCGACTGCGCCATCCACATGCGCAGCTCGGTGGTGTAGGCGTGGGGCGGGCTGCCGACCATGCGTCGGAACACGTCGGCGAACTTCGAGCGCGACATGCCGGCCACTCGCGCCAGCTCGGAGACCGTGACCGGACCTTCGCTGATCCTCCGGCTGATGTGGCGCAAGGCACGCTCGATGCCCCGGCGCTCGGCCTGCTGCCAGTCCACCTGCTGGAAGGCGGGATCGGCAAAACGGGCGAGCACCTCGTGGAGGGCCGACTCGACACGCAGCGCTCGGTAGGGCCCTGGAGCCGCGTGCTGCTCGGCGCACAGGCGCTGCCACCAATCGGGGAACCCCTCCCACTTGAGCCGGTGGCACGGGGAGTGCGAGAGCGCCTCGAACAGCCATCCGGAGCTTGTCTCCAGCGGCGTCGCGGGCTGCCCAGGCGGGGCCTCGGCGGACGCGAGTGACTGGCCGCTCAGGCCCATATAGAAATCGACGCTGCCGGCCCGGAACCGAGCGCCGGCGGGCCACTTGGTGTAGTGCGGGGTGCCCGGCAAGATGAGCATCGCATCGCCCACCTCGACTTCGTACTTGGCCTCGTCCGTGCACCAGACGCCGTGACCCTCGAGCAAGACGTTGATCTCGGCGCGGCTATGGCTGTGCCGATCGTTGGCGGTGGGCCCTTCGGCAACGCTTTCAAAGAGAGCGACGATGTTCGGGTATTCCGGGAACGGGATGTACCTGGCATCGACCAGATCGCGTCTCGCGTCGTTGTTCATCGCTGGCCCTCGGATCCCAAAACTTCGTCGATGGAGACGAAAGTATAACATGCACTCGGCTGGCGGCACAACGGCAGATGGCGCGCGCCGGCCTCCCGGCCGGGTCGCCCTGCCTGGCGTTGACTTGGGCGCTCGGGCGAGGCTACGATGTCGCGCGATCATCCGGAACCCGAGGAGAGGTCTCGCCGTGCTCGATCTTGCCACCGCGCTGAAACGACGCGAGCTTGTCGCCAACCTCGCCGTGCGCACGCTCAAGGTGCGCTACAAGAGCTCGGCGCTCGGCTTCCTGTGGACGCTGATCAACCCGCTGCTGATGATGCTCATCTACTACGTGTTCATCGGCATCGTCGCCAAGATCAAGGTCGATATCCGCATCATGCTTACCGGCGTGATCTTCTGGCAGTTCGTGGTGATGTGCACGGGCGACGCCGCGGGCGCGGTGGCGGGGCATGCGAATCTGGTCAAGAAGGTCTACTTCCCACGCGTGCTGATGCCGTTTTCGATGTGCGTGGCGAACCTGGTCAACTACCTGCTGTCGCTCGTCGTGCTGTTTGTGCTCATCGTCGTGATCTCGACGACGAGCAGCAGCGCGGCGGTGACGCTCGACCTCGCCTGGCTCTGGCTGTTGCCGGTGGCGCTTGTCCTGCAGTTCGCGCTCGTGTTCGGCATCGCGCTCATCGTGAGTGCGCTCAACGTCTACTTCCGCGACATCGAGCACATCACGTCCGTGGTGCTCATGGCGCTGTTTTTCATGTCGCCCATCATCTACCCGGTCGAGATGGTGCGGCCCGAGGCGGGCACCTCGGCGCTCGCGCACTGGTACATGCTCAATCCGCTCGCGTCGCTCGTGACCCTCGTGCGGCGCGCGTTTCTCGGCGCGGGGCAGCCGTGGCCGCTCGAGTGGACGTTCATCCCGTCGCTCGCGCTCTCGCTCGTCGTGCTCGCGTTTGGCCTGTGGCTCTTCAGCCGGCTTGAACCCGACTTCGCGGACCAGCTCTAGCGACCTAGCCAGGACCTCGGTTTCCGCTTGAGCCGCTGAGCCCAAAGGGCGATTGGTAGTAGCCTCGGGCGCAAGCCCGTGGTATCGTAAGCGAATTGGAGACCGCGAGCCCCTTCAGGGGCGATTGTGGCTTTCTCAGCTATTTCCTCAATCGCCCCTGAAGGGGCTCGGGCGCGTTCTCGGTGGCTCTTGCCCACGGGCTTGCGCCCGAGGCTACTGCCAATCGCCCCCAAGGGGCTCAACAAGGTGGCCGCGGATCGCTTCCTCCTTCAGGAAAGTGCCCGAGATGGATACCCCGAGAGACAGCCACGCGATTGTCGTCGAGGAGCTCGGCAAGCGCTTCCTGCTGCGCAAGGAGCAGGACCGCACGCTCAAGGGCACGCTGCTCGGCGTACTCCGCGGTGGCGGCGTGCTCCGCGGCCGGGGCGTGCGCAGCGACCTGTGGGCGCTCAAGGGCGTCAACTTCGAGGTGCGCCGCGGCGAGACGTTCGGCATCATCGGGGCGAACGGCGCGGGCAAGTCGACGGTGCTCGGCGTGCTGGCGGGCACGATCCGCCCGACTGAAGGGCAGACCCGCGTCGCCGGCCGCATATCGAGCCTGCTCGAGCTTGGCGCCGGCTTCCATCCCGACCTGACGGGCCGCGAGAACGTCTACCTCAACGGCTCGATCCTCGGCCTGCCGCGCGCGACCATCGACTCGAAGTTTGACGACATCGTCCGGTTCGCCGGCCTCGCCGAGTTCATCGACAGCCCGGTGAAGCACTACTCGTCCGGCATGTACGTGCGGCTCGGGTTCTCGGTCGCCGTCGAGGTCGATCCCGACGTGCTGCTCGTCGACGAGGTGCTCGCCGTGGGCGACGAGGTGTTCAAGAAGAAGTGCCTCGGCAAGATGGCCGAGTTCCAGCAGGCGGGCAAGACGATCGTCGTGGTGAGCCACGACCTCGACACGGTCAAGAAAATCTGCTCGCGCGTCATGCTGCTGGGCGAGGGGCGCGTGCTCGAGCTCGGCGGGGCCGAGGCCGTCGTCGAGGAGTACAAGCGGCTCGGCCTCCAGCAGCAGGACGACGTGTTCCGCCGCGAGTGGGGCACGCGCGCCGCCGAGATCACCGAGGTTGCGATCCTCGACGAGCGCGGCGCGCCGGCCGAGCGGTTCCGCAGCGGCGATGCGGTGCGCGTGCGGATCCGCTTCGATGCGCACGAGCCGATCGCCGACCCGGTCTTCGGCTTCAGCGTTGCCGACTACCAGGGCAAGCTCTGCTACGGCTCGAACACGGACGTCGCCGGCATCGACCTCGGTGCCATCGACGGCTCGGGCACCGTCGAGCTCGCGATCGAGCCGCTCAACCTGATGCGGGGCAAGTTCTTCCTGTCGCTCGCGCTCCACAGCCGCGACCACCAGCAGCAGTACCACCGCCTTGACCACGCCTGGACTTTCTGGGTCCTTAGCGACAGCCGGGCCGAGGGCTTCGTCGAGCTCCCGAGCACGTGGCGCCGCCTCGGCTAGAGCGCCTCCACGTTTTGCGCCCGGCTATTCACATTGCGTTCCTGCGGGGTGTCTCAGCCACCGGCCTTCTGGGTTGGCCCGTAAGCCGCTGGTGCCGAGAGGATTGACCCCACGGGCCCGCCTGGTCAACACGGGCCGCTTGGCCTCACGGTGCTGCGCTTCTTTGCTGTGCCGCCTTCAGGTCGCATCCGGTTTTTCCTTGCCTCGCCAGGTGCGCTCTGGTAGCGTCTGCGCGCTTGGGGTTGGGAATGAGCCGCTGGTCCGCCTTCACTTCCTGCCGCACGCGGGCCCGCTTGAACCCAACCCGTTGCACAACGGCGCATTTCGCAAGGAGGCTTTCATGGCAAGGGCAAATCGGGAATCCGTGAAGGCGGGTAGGAAGTCCGTCAAGCACGTCTACTTCTTCGGCGGCGGTAAGGCCGATGGCACGGCCGCAATGAAGAACCTGTTGGGCGGCAAGGGGGCCAACCTCGGCGAGATGGCGAGCCTCGGCATCCCGGTCCCGCCCGGTTTCACGATCACGACGGACGCCTGCGTCCACTTCTTCAAGAACGGCGGCACGTATCCGCCCGGTTTGAAGGAGCAGGTGACCAAGGCGCTCCGGCGCGTCGAGCAGGTCACGGGTAAGACGTTCGGCGATCCGGCGAACCCGCTCCTCGTCTCGGTTCGCTCCGGCGCGCGCCAGAGCATGCCGGGCATGATGGAGACGGTCCTCAACGTGGGCCTCACGTCGAAGACGATGCCGGGCCTCATCAAACGCAGCGCCAACCCGCGCTTCGTCTACGACGCCTACCGGCGCCTGATCCAGATGTACTCGGACGTGGTGATGGAGAAGGCCGCCGGCATCGAGCCCAAGGAAGGAATGGGCGTGCGCCAGCAGCTCGAGCGCGAGCTCGACGCTATGAAGAAGCGCCTCGGCGTCAAGCAGGACACCGAGCTGAGCGCGAAGCACATCGAGGAGCTCATCGCGAGCTACAAGCGCACGATCCAGGAGGCGCTCGGCAAGCCGTTCCCCGACGACGCGATTGAGCAGCTCTGGGGCGGGATCGCCGCCGTGTTCCAGTCGTGGAACGGCAAGCGCGCGATCTCGTATCGGCGCATCGAGGGCATCCCCGCCGAGTGGGGCACCGCCTGCAACGTGCAGACGATGGTGTTCGGGAACATGGGCGACAAGTCGGCCACGGGCGTCGCGTTCACGCGCAACCCGGCCACCGGCGAGCACATCTTCTACGGCGAGTGGCTGCCGAACGCGCAGGGCGAGGACGTCGTCGCCGGCATCCGCACGCCGAACCCGATCAACGAGGCCGGCAAAACCGACGATACGAAGCACCTGTCGTCGCTCGAGACGGCGATGCCCAAGCTCTACACGCAGCTCGACGCGATTCAGCGCACGCTCGAGCGCCACTACACGGACATGCAGGATATCGAGTTCACGATCGAGGACGGCACGCTCTACATGCTCCAGACCCGCACGGGCAAGCGCAACGGCCCGGCCGCCGTCCGGATGGCCGTCGAAATGGTGCGCGAAAAACTCATCGGCCCCGACGAGGCCGTCATGCGCGTCCGGCCCGACCAGCTCGAGGAACTCCTGCACCCGGTCGTGGACCCCGCGGCCGAGCGCAAGGCGAAACCGATCGCCAAGGGCCTCCCGGCCGGCCCCGGCGGCGGCACGGGCCAGGTCGTCTTCACGGCCAACGATGCGGTCGAGTGGAAGAAGCAGGGCAAGCAGGTGATCCTCGTGCGCGAGGAGACGAACCCCGAGGACGTCGAGGGGATGCGCGCGGCGGCCGCGATCCTCACCGCGCGCGGCGGCATGACGAGCCACGCGGCGCTGGTGGCCCGCGGCTGGGGCAAGTGCTGCATCGTCGGCGCCGGCAGCGTCGAGGTGGACATGGGCTCGCGCACGTTCACGACGAGCGGCGTGCGTGTCAAGGAGGGCCACTGGATCACGCTCAACGGCACGAAGGGCGTTGTCTACGAGGGGAAGCTCCCGATGGTCAAGGCCGCTGAGGAGAACCCCAACTTCGTCGCGCTTATGGCGCTCACGGACAAGTCCCGCCGACTCGGCGTGCGCGCCAACGCCGACACGCCCGCCGACGCCAAGCGCGCGCGCGCGTTCGGCGCGCAGGGCATCGGCCTGTTCCGCACCGAGCACATGTTCTACGGCGCCGGGAGTGACGAGCCGCTGTTCAAGCTGCGCAAGATGATCATGTCGAGCACGGAGGCCGAACGCCGCGCCGCGCTCGACGAGCTGTTCCCGCACGTGAAGGCCGACGTCAAGGCAACGCTCGAGGCGATGGAGGGCCTCCCGGTAACGATCCGGACGCTCGACCCGCCGCTGCACGAGTTCGTCCCGCACGCGCCCGAGGCGCAGGCCGAGCTCGCCGGAGCGCTCGGCATCAGCGTCGAGGCGCTCGAGAAGCGCGCGCGCGACCTCGAGGAGACCAACCCGATGATGGGCCACCGCGGCGTGCGCCTCGGGGTGACGTACCCCGAGGTGACCGAGATGCAGGTGCGCGCCATCCTCGAGGCGACCGCCGAGCTGCTCGCCGACGGCACACGGGCGTTCCCGGAGATCATGATCCCGGTGACCTGCTCGGTCAACGAGCTGACGAACCAGAAAGCGATCGCCGCACGCGTTCACGACGAGGTGTGCGCGAAGTACGGCGTCAAGAAGGTCCCGCACTCGTTCGGCACGATGATCGAGATCCCGCGCGCGGCGCTTACGGCCGGCAAGATCGCCGAGGTGGTCGAGTTCTTCAGCTACGGCACGAACGACCTGACGCAGATGACGTTCGGGTTCTCGCGCGACGACATCGGCGCGTTCGCTCCCGACTACATTGAGAAGGGCATCCTGGCCGACGACCCGTTCCAGACCGTCGACACCGAGGCGGTCGGCGAGCTGATCGACATCGGTATCCGGCGCGGCCGGGCGACCCGGCCGAAGCTCAAGGTCGGCATTTGCGGCGAGCACGGCGGCGAGCCGCGGTCGGTTGGGTTCTGCCACCGCGTCGGGATGGACTACGTGAGTTGCTCGCCGTTCCGTGTGCCGATCGCGCGGCTGGCGGCGGCCCAGGCGGCCATCGCTGACACGCGCGCCGCAAAGCCGGCCGCAAAGAAAAAGGCGGCCAGGAAGCCGGCCAAGGAGGCAGCCAAGAAGGCCGCGGCCCCGAAGAAGACGAAGAAGAAAGCGGCAAGAAAGAAGGTGGCCAGGAACGCGGCCAAGAGGCCGGCCAAGAAGGCGGCCCGGAGGCCGGCCAAGAAGACGATTCCCAAGAAGAAGACCCGGAAAACGCGGGTCAAGAGGCAGGTCAGGAAGAAGGCCACAAGGATGGCGCGCAAGAGGTCGGTCAGCAAGAAAGCGGCGAGAAAGAAGGCTCGTCGGAAACGGTAGCGTCCTCTCGGATGCGGGCTCTCTGGAGGGGATACAGAGGGGGCTGGGAGCGTTTCCGCCTGGTTCGTGCGTTACCGCTGTTAGCGGTTCGTGATACGTCGGTTCCGGCTGCCTGCGACGAGCAGGCTTGCCTGGTGCAGTCAGGCTGGCCTGTGGCCGCGGGCCGGTGGCCGGCTGGAGTTCAAGCGCTCAGCCAGACCACCGTAATTGCCGATCATGTAAAGGGAGTAGAGTGCCCGGTCGAGGTCGGGCCCGACGGCACGGCTGTGCAGCGGTAGGGACGCGCTCATGCCCCGAGACGACATTACGCCGGTCGACATCTACCTGCGCGATATCCGGCAGATGCCGGCGCTGTCGCGTGAGGAGGAGCTCGAGCTGTTCCACCGGATCGGCGAGGGTGACGAAGAGGCGCGCAAGCACGTCATCAAGGCCCACCTGAAGCTCGTCGTCAAGATCGCCAGGAAGTACTCGCGCCTCGGGGTGCCGTTCATGGATCTGGTCGAGGAAGGCAACCTCGGCCTGCTGCGCGCGAGCCACAAGTTCGACATGACCAAGGGCTGCCGGTTCGCCACGTACGCGTCGTGGTGGATCAAGCAGTTCATCATGCGCGCGCTCGCCAACCAGGGCAAGACGATCCGCCTGCCCGTCTACATGGTCGAGCGCGTCAACCGGATCGAGAAGTTCACCAACAGCTACCGGGCCAAGTACAACCAGAACCCGACCGTCGACGAGATCGCCGAGCAAGCGCAGCTGCCGCGCGAGAAGATCCTCGAGATCTTCACCATCGCCAAGCGGACCCAGTCGCTCAACGTCCTGCTCAACGATGAGAAGGAGTTCATCGACCTGATCGAGGACAAGACGGCCATCCACTCCGAGCAGGTCGTCGCCGCCTCGATGCTCCAGGAGGAGATCATCGACCTGCTGAGCCACCTCAAGCCGCGCGAGATGGAGATCGTCGGCAAGCGGTTCGGCCTCGATGGCGAGCGCCCAAAAACGCTCAAGGAGATCGGTGCCGAATACGGCATCAGCCGCGAGCGCGTCCGCCAGATCGAAGAAGTGAGCCTCCGGAAGCTCAAGAAGATCATGAAAAAGAAGGGCATCTTCTGGACCGACTTCTAGCGTGCGCCGCTCCCGTTTCTCCTTTCAAACCGCTTGCGTCCCTCTGCGTCCTCGGCTACTATCCGGCCTCGTTCCACCTGAGGCGATCTGCGGAGGAGGTATCCGATGGGCGAGTTGCGCGACGACCTGCTGGCGACGATCCGCGATGTGCCCGATTTCCCGAAGCCGGGCATCGTGTTCAAGGACATCACGCCCGTGCTCGGCGACGCCGAGCTCTCCAGCCGCATTGTCGAGCACTTCGCCGACCGCTACGAGGCGCAGGATGTCAGCGCGATCTGCGGCATCGAGAGCCGCGGCTTCATCTGGGGCGCCGCGCTCGCCCACGATCTCGGCGTGCCGTTCGTGCCGATCCGCAAGAAGGGCAAGCTGCCGTCGGTGACCGTGAGCGCCTCCTACGCGCTCGAGTACGGCCACGACTCGATCGAGATACACCGCGACGCGCTCAACGCCGGCGACCGCGTCGTCGTGTTCGACGACCTGATCGCCACCGGCGGCACGGCGCGGGCATCGACCGAGCTCGTCGAGGCGGTCGGCGCCAAGGTCGTCGAGATCGGGTGCGTCATCGAGCTTGCCTTCCTCAACCCGCGCGCCAAGCTCGAAGGCTTCAAGGTCTACTCCCTCGTCGCCTACGACGCGGAGTAGGAGAGGGATAGCATCTCGCAGAGGCGCAGAGCTCGCAGAGAGGATGTGAGCCTGCTCTTGTCTCTGCGAGCTCTGCG
>Ga0307430_1002150_pt1 | contig 13408 bp, 10 predicted proteins | sample SalMarWE160130MG_FD_202159 | JGI IMG/M metagenome (GOLD analysis project Ga0307430, IMG submission 202159) | Salt marsh sediment microbial communities from the Plum Island Ecosystem LTER, Massachusetts, United States - WE1603-130 | ecosystem: Environmental > Aquatic > Marine > Intertidal zone >... | reverse complement strand
GTAGCCGGTGTTTCGACATTTCTTACAGCCTACACCACGATAAAACGGTCCTTCTTCTCCACAGAGCTGTTCAAATACCTTTCTTATATTACGAGCCGGCTCATACTCCGTCTTGCAGGTCGCACATATCTTGCGTACTAACCGCTGGGCCAAGACACCAATCAACGAGGCGCTGACAAGATAAGGAGCAACCTTCAAGTCCAGCAAACGCGTCACCGCACCAGGCGCATCGTTGGTATGCAAAGTCGACAAAACCAGATGCCCAGTCAGGGCCGCCTGTACGGCGATATTAGCCGTAGATTCGTCGCGAATCTCACCGACCATTATTATGTCGGGGTCCTGTCTTAACAGGCTTCGCAATGCTGTTGAAAATTCAAAGCCGGCAGCCGTGCTTACCTGAAACTGGTTGACACCCGATATATTGCACTCCACCGGGTCTTCAACCGTACAAATGTTGATCTCTTCGCTGTTTATCTCACATAAAGCGGCGTAAAGCGTAGTATTTTTCCCTGAACCGGTTGGACCCGTCACCAAAACTATGCCATTCGGAGATTGTATCACTTCTCTGAAACGCCGGAGGTTTTCAAAAGTAAAGCCGAGCGATTCGAGACTGAAAAGCACTTTATGCGGATCGATAACTCTTATAACCACCTTTTCACCGAAGTTGCCGGGCATAACCGACACCCGCAGGTCGATAGGTCTGCCTCCCGATATAACGTGAATACCACCGTCCTGTGGCAGACGCCGCTGAGCGATGTCAAGATCAGCCATGATCTTAATACGTGAAACAATCGCAGAGTGCATTTGATGTGGTGGGCGCATTTTTTCATATAATCTGCCATCAACTCGGTATCGCACCCGCAATTTTTTATCATCCGGCTCAATGTGAATATCGCTGGCGTTCTCCCGAACAGCATTATAGAGCAGATAATTAACCAGCTTGACAACTGGCGATTGGCCCGCCACCTCCTCAAGATTGCTTATATCCTGAGCGATGTTCTCTATCAGCGTAAAGTCTTCTAATCCCTCCTCATCAATAATATCATCGATGACAAAAACATTGGCGGCAGGCAAATATGTCTGTAGCGTACCTTTGATGTCCTTGGCAGTAGCACAAACTATTTGAACTTTGCAGCCGCTTATCCGCTCTATCTCATCTATCAGAAACACATTTGTCGGCTCACTCACCGCCACCGTTAGGACATCGTGAACTTTAAACAGGGGTAAAACAATGTGCTCTTCAAGAAATTCTCTCGGCAGGATTTCAAATGTCTTTGCATCGCATATTTTGGGGCTAACCTGTGCATACGGCACACCGTAACCCTGAGCCAGCGCCGCAGCTATCTGGTTCTCGGTACAGAAACCCATCTCAACGAGAAGCTCACCAAGCAGCTTGCGATGGCCTTCTTCGCTCTGTTCAGCAAGGGCTTTTTCAACCTGCTCACTTGTTATAACGCCCCGCGTGATCAACAGTTGACCAAGCTGAGCTTTATTTTCTACGGCTATCTGATCCATAACCACTACTTCATAAAATATCTAATATCGAAATACGAAATCCAAAACAAATTCAAATGACAAAAGTCCAAAATTCAAAACGTTTTGGTCATTTGTACATTTGTATTTTGATATTGTTTCGTGCTTCGGATTTTTCATAGCTTTCTATACAAAGCTCTTTACTGCCTCTGCAAGCTCCGCGTAACGGCCAAACTCGTTTTCAAGTCGAGTGACTTCAAGAATTCTCGAACAGTTCTCATCAAGCCCCGCCAGTCTAAGCTGGGTCTTGTTCTGACGGCAGTAGTCACGCACCCATAACAATAGCTCAAGTCCATGACTATCAATAAATCCCACAGTGCTCAAATCAAGCACGATGCCAACCTTATGCTTTCCGACTATACCAATGATTTCATTTTGAAGCAGCTCGACAAGATCGGCATCCAGCTCACCTTGCAGCTCCACAATAGTTACATCGTTATAATCCTGGGTTCTAGTTCTCATCTTATTAATACTCCCACCGCAGCGGTCCCATATTCTGAGAAGTTGATGTTTCCGTAACCGTCACTGAAACCGCTCTGGATAATTTCCCACAATTGATAAACATCGCTGTTAAGAAATAATCTACCTATCTTCTCATCGAACTGCGCTCCCAGCTCCCTTTCTATTTCCTCAATCGCTTCTTCCACAGTTTTTGCATTTCTATAAACTCGTTTTGACGTCATTCCATCAAAGCTGTCAGCCAATCCCACAATTTTACCTGCAAGCGGTATGTGCTCGCCCGCCAGACCCTGTGGATAACCTTTGCCATCAATCCGTTCATGGTGACACAAGACACCAGGCACAATGTCACGCATCTGTTTTATTGCGCCCAAAATACTGGCCCCTATAGAAGGATGCCTTTTTATATGCTCCCATTCCTGCTCGGTCAGCTTGCCCTTCTTACGCAGTATCGTTTCGTCTATTCCGATTTTTCCTATATCGTGCAGCAGCCCGGACAAATAAATTTTGTGTATCTGCTCCTGCTCCAACGGCTCTACCTCAGCAATCCTGTCTGCGATCCATCGTGATATAAACGCTACCCTCTCCGAGTGGCCATGAGTATATGTGTCTTTTGCATCGATACTGCTCGTCAGTGCTTTTAACGAACCTATAAACAATTCCTTTAGATCCGTGAAAAGCTCACCGTTCTCGACAAACACGGCACACCCGCCGGCCACTGAATTAAACAGTTTCACATCGGTGCTGTCGAAATCCGGCTTGTCAATTCTGTTTATGGCCACCATCAGCCCTATTACGTAGTCACCAGCTTGGGTTTCCTGCACGAGATGCGATTCTCTTTTTTCTTTACCAAATAGAGGTGCCGCTATAATATTTCTTATGTTGCCCGACCAATCATACTTAAAAGGAGAATATACAGCGCTATCCAGCAGGGCATCTTTGCCGCTGTTTATTTCGTCAACCAATCTGCTGTGCAAAATAGCTGCCATCCGTGAATCTATGTCTATCAGTCCGGAGCCTGCAGCAATAACCAGCTTTTTTTCACCTTCTATGTTCTTTTCCAACAGGATCGCAATACCTTCGATGTAAACAATGTCAGTTAAGCTGTCACAAGCCATCTGCAAAAAGCTGGTATCCTGCTCGGTAACCTTCATATTTGTGCTCAAATTGTGAAGCAATACGAGCTCTTCGTATGTTTGCGCCAGCTCAATACTGACCTTTTCAATCTGCTGCTCAGCCTTAAAAGTGATCTGAAAATTCTCAGCTAAAAGCTCAAGCATCTCACTGAAAATCGCCCCGGCTCGATCAGGGTCCTGCTGCATAGGATCCGTAACGCGTGACGAACTATCGCCCAAATCAACCAACGCCACACCGACAGCTTCGATTTTCTGTCTTAGAACAGCAGCTAAAACCTGATTTTCCTGGCCTAATCGAAACACCTTCACACCGGGATTACCAGGACCATTTCCATTGGGCTGCAAGTCAGTCGCATTTTGTGGCACCTCATGGTTTTGATTTAATCCGCCGAGAGCGGATCGGCTGACCTCGACCAAGTACTGCGTGTCCGATTGGAATTTACCCCCTTCGCACAACAGGACAAACTCGCCGGTACAATCGCAAACTGCGAAATTGAGGCCGAACTTATTTATCCTGCCACCAAACCTCTTCAACTCAATAAGCTGTGATGGGCTTAAATTCTTAACGGCGGTGCTCATTACAACCCTGCCAAAATACAAAATGCGTTAAAGGTTCTGCTTGCTCACCTCTTTACTGTGCAGAACATCCTCTATATGTCCCAGCAGTTCTCTGGGACTAAAGGGTTTGCTGAGACACTGCATTATCATCAGGTCTTTCTGCTGCTGCTGCGATATAGCAAAGTTTCTGGCGGTCAACATGATCACCGGTATATTTTTGGTCGACTCACATTGTCGCAGCTTCTCTACAAGCTCCAACCCAGACATAATGGGCATCTGAAAGTCCGTAACGATGACATCCGGCTTTGCCTCGCAGGCCAGCTCAAAAGCGTCGGCACCATTATCGGCCGATACAACCTCGTAACCATTATTACGAAGTTTTATCGCTACCACGTGCACAATATGTATCTCGTCATCTACCACCAAAACTTTCTTGTCAGACATTGTTACCTCCCCGCAAAACTAACGTTGAGAACATAATTCTTTATCAGTAGTTACTATTTGTTACACAGCCTCGACTGCATGGCTTGCCGCCAACGGCAGTTCAAAGCCAAATGTGCTCCCTACGTTGGGCTCACTTATAACAAACACCCGGCCTTTGTGAACTTTTTCGATTATCTGTTTAACAAGATTAAGCCCCAAGCCTGTCCCTTTTGCCTGGTTACTGTTTGCACTCACTCTGTAAAATTTATCGAAGACATGCTCGATTTCATCTTTTGGGATTCCTACACCCGTATCACTCACTGTGACTTGCGCTACACCTGATGTTTCATCAACTAAAGTATCAATTCTGACCGAGCCACCACGAGGAGTGTACTTGACCGCGTTGCTGAGCAGATTAACAATGACCTGAGAAATCATATCTTTGTCGGCATAAACTACATCGTGAATGATCGGCGTCTGCGTGATAATTTCAATCTCTTTTTCTTCAGCATAGCTTTTAATCATTTGCAACTGTTCTTCTATTATTATTGTCAGGCTGGTCGGACTTTTTTCTATCCTGATCAAACCGGACTCTATTCGTGAAATATTCAGGATGTCCTCAATTAGCCTATTCAATCTTTTTGCCTGATTCTGAATCACTGAATAAAACTGTATTTTCGTTTCTTCGTCCTCGGCCTCACCATCCATGAGCATCTCTGAGCAGGCCGTGATAGAAGCGAGAGGTGTTTTTAGCTCGTGCGAGACGTGACTTACAAAATCACTTTTCATTCTCTGGATTTCTTTTTCCCTCGTAATATCGTGCAGCACTGCTGCGACGCCGCAAACTTGTTGTCTGTCATCATAAACGCACGAAATAATGCAATCTAAAACTTTCAACCTTTCGTCCTGCAAAAATTCGATTTCATGCCTGGTGGCTTCTACCTCACTTTGTCTGCTTTGGCGCAGGAAATCCACAAATTCCTGTTTGTCAGGAACTATAAGAGAATCAATGGGCTTAAACTGGGAGTTTATGAAATCAAAATTGAAAAGCTTTCCTGCAGCTTCGTTTGCCATTAACAACCTGTCAAACTCATCAATGACAATTACCGCATCGTGAAGGCTGTATATAATAGCTTCGGTATTTCCTTTTTGTCTTCGTGACAACTGAACCTGGATTTGCAGGTCCTTGACCTGCTTTTGGAGCCGCTCCAAGAGGTTGGAATAGCTTTCAATCCGACCGTTAATCACCTCGCTTAGCTCGTTTATTAGCGAATTGGTGCTCGAACCGACAAATAGTGGCTTTTCAGATTTGAGCGCTTCGGTCATGAACGTAATTGTCCGCGCCAGTTTCAGCCAAAACCAGCAGAGCCAAATCACGCCCACAGCACCGGCGAAATATGCGCTAATATATACTACTCCACACCAACTGCGCCCCGCAGCTGCGACGCCCGAATATCGCCATGTGACAAGGCCTGCTATAAACAGACCGCCTGCCACAATAGCCGTGACTATAGCGCTCGTGCTACGCAGCGAAGCGCCCCTGAGGGGAGTAGTATATGTGTTTCTTCCAAGTTTCAAATCAACTGCTCCAATGGTAACTGGTCCCTTAGGGACTGGTCCCTTAGGGACTGGTTAAATGGTTATTGGTTAAATGATAAATTCAATTACCAGTTACCAATCACTTACCTTCTCCGCCAATTAGAGGCTTCTTGTCGTTCGATAGCTTCCAGCATAGTTCTCTCCATCTCGTCCACATCCTCCGGACTCGTTTCAGCAATAATCCTTTCCTTCAGCCGTATCGCCTCCAGATATGTCGGACGGAGTTCGAGAACTATTATCAGCTCTCGCATCGCAGATTTGTTGTCACCCTGGAGATAATATTTCACGGCTTTTGCATAACGGTCTTCTATCAACCTCGATCTGCTGACCCACTGCAATTCATCCTTAGCACCAATTCTTTTGCGAGCAATATCTACCGCTCTCGCATCGCCAAGCGTCTCTTTCGGCTCTTTTACGATATGGGGCGTAAGCAGAACTATTACCTCTTGACGCTCGACTTTATCAGCAGTACCTCTGAATAGCCCTCCCGCAAGGGGCAGGTCACCGAGCACAGGAACCTGGGTTTTAGCAGTCGTAGTCTTATCCTTGAACAATCCTCCGATGACCACAGTCTCGCCGTCCTTGACTATTATGTTAGTAACCAGTTCCGCTGATGTCTCTTGAGGAATGCCGCTCGGAACTGAGCCTGAACTGTCCTTGGGATGGATATCCATACGGATATAGCCGTCGTCGCCGATATACGGCCTGAACGAAAGCTTTGTTCCGGTATCGAGAAACTTGACTGAACCCTCTACCAGATTACCTGCTGTATCAAATGTGTTACCCTCCCGGTATCCATATTTATCACCAATATAAACCTGGCCAAGCTGCTTGTTGACCGTCAATATCTTCGGATTGGCCAAAAGGGTTACATCAGTAATCTCTTCTACGGCTCGTATAAATGTCCCTATGTCGCCAAACGCAAACCCAATGGTCAAACCGCCGCTCAAAGCGCTTTCTACCTTGGCAGTAGTACCCCCAGACTTAAGGTAGTCCGGAGCACCTGAACTGATATCCGTTAAACTGGCCACAGCAGAACCCTTAAGACTTTGCCAGTCGATACCAAATTGCATATTCTCTGTGAGTTTGGCGCTCAAAATAGCTGCTTCAACCAGCACTTGTTTGGGCCTGATATCAATCATGGCTATCACATCTTCCATTCTGGCAATGTTTTCAGGGTAGTCAAAGATAACTAAGGTATCGTTCATTGCAAGAGTGTCACCTCCTCCTGTTTGTGCACTGATGGTCTCGCCGGTGGGCACGCCGGTTTCAGCCGCAGTAGTGGCCTCAATTTTACCATTATTGCTGAGAACCGGTGTAATCAGCTTTTTAGCCTCAGCAGCAGAGATGTAATAGAGTTTGAAGACTCTGCATTGCATTCGCTCCAAGTCTTCTTTGATAGCTGTGTATTCCTCATCGGTATAGACTTTGATGAAATTGCCCTGCTGTTGATATTTGAAGCCGTGCCCAAGAATCGCACCCAGCGCTTCTTCAAACGTCACACTATAGAGATTAGTGATTGTAATCAGGCCGTCCACTTTCGTCGAAGGCACAATGTTTTTTTGATAACGAGCCGCCAAGAAACTAAGTGCATCGCGTATTCCCCAATCCTTCTTGAAGGAAATCGACTGAATCTTAGCACCCATGGAGGCATCTTCCGGCATATCTGACCCGGCTACGGCACGCTCCGCCGTGACGAGTGTGCCTTCAGAACCAATTACATCAGCGCTGGCTGAACCTGGATTTTGACTGAGGTAATCTTCAATTGGGCCCTGCTCACCACCGCTGACCCCAAACGCAACCGTCACGACCAATACTAAAGCGTAGATGAACAGGCCCTTCATCACTTTTATTTTACTGATTGACTTTTTTTTGCAACGCATAATTCAACTCCTGTCCTCGCTATAAGGACCTAAACGAGTGTATAACCCTACCCTTCCGGTACAAGTTTCAACTCTATTTCTACCCCTCCATAGTTTATAAACACGAGATTTTTTTCAATTTTCGCTACTTCACACTCATAGGTATCAACTCCATCCCGAAGAATGAATTTATCCCCTATCGACAGCAACCTGCCGTTGATAAAAACACGGGGGTTTCCACCCAGCTCTATTGCCTCCAACCTTAATCCTGCTTTCATCAGCTGTGAACGCAGGTTCGCCAGGTTCTGGATAACACCTAACCGCTGACCATCAGCCAAGTATTTTCCATCCGGGATAAAGCCGCTCCAACTGTTTGGATCAAAAAAGTTCCTGGTAATTACATCATTACGACCTTGTATCCGTGGCAATTCGATATAAGATATTATTATCGGTGAGCTTTCCTGCTCTTTTACTTCTACTTCTTTGGCCACCAAAGTTGCCTGAGCAGCCACGGGTGACTTTTTGGCAAATATTCTGATCCACATAAGGACCATTAATGCAATCAGACACAGAGCTAATATGGTTTTTTTCTTATCTGCGGCTAAATGATTAAAAAGTTTATTATTACTGTTATCAGTGTTTTTTAAATCCTGTTTCATATCTTCTGAGACTCCTCCAGGTACCTCTTGTTATGCTCAATCCCGTTAGAAATTTCCCCAACTTCCTGTGTATTTGGCAATCTTGAATTTCTAACGGAGTCAACTGTCGGCCGATAATAAATAACCAACTTCGTTTCCATACTAACTTCACCCTCGAAGCTGCTATCATTCACGAGCTTAACCTGCTCGATACGAACAAGCCGATCTAACGTTTGCAGCTGTTTATAGAATTCAAAAATCTGTGTCAATCTGCCTTTACACTGCATATTTATCGATATACAGCCCAGGTCGTCAGCCTTTATTTCCTTTTGTGGAACAACAATCTGTTCTTTCAGATTATGCTGGGCCATCAAGTCAGCCAACTGCTGTAAAAATACACCAAGATCCCTTTGCCAAGGGACATTTACCTCAAAGCTCGAAGCCACCTGCTGCAAGTTCTGCAATTGTTCGGTAAGCACAGGCAATTGTCTGCCTCCTGTTGTACCTTTATCAATCGCGAGTCCCAGCGAGGTTTTTGTCTGCTTTATGGCCTTCATTGTCTTTTGTAGGGGCAAACAGCCAAACCAGACAAAATCTACCACCAGCATGACAGCCACAATACAGATTAGCACCTGCTGTTTTTTCCAAAAGAATGACACTATAGCCTTTGCCTTTCTTCGTTCGTCTAAGGCCGAATCTAACGATTTTCGCCTTGCGGCTTTTTCATAAAATTAAAAGTTAGTTGCCCCCGATTCAGTCGGGGGTGATAACTAATTCACCAATTCCCTAATTCTCTACCCTATAATTTGCCAGATAGCAGCCTATCTCAAACTCGCTCACATTGAAATTCCCTGCTGTAAGTGCCGTTCTTGTCCCTGCCCCACTGTTTATTACAGAATTTCCAGACGTCCGTATCGTTTTGTTTCGCGAGATTGAGAGATAGACCCGACAAAAATATGGCGAATCTTCCAGCTTGCATACTAATGCTGCAACGTCACCGGCATCAGCCGCTATGCCGTTTATCAGCACTTTGAAACAGACATTGCCAAGCGGCAGGTTTTGCCTTTTATCCGTCCCAGCCCCGACAACTCTGATGGCTGAACTACTGCTCTTTTTGGGCTGCTGCTTGTCTGAGAACCTCTCACCGATGAATTCCAGTTTGCTAAGAACTACCTTTTCATTAATTAAAAAACTCATTTCAGCTAAAACTTCCGCTACATTAATCCTGGAGTCGATTTCTCCGAGTATATGCGTTTTGTTTTGCAGTTCCGCCAGCTCGTTCTTAATCTTTGTGAACTCTTTTGATGCAATTTGCACTTCTGACTGCTCCGCTGCCATTTGAGCAAGCTTAGCCGTAGCTTTCGAAACGGAATTCAAGGAAATAAAATTCCACACCATCATCACACTAAACATACAAACCAGAGCTATATACTGTGTGCTATAACGCAACTGCCGACGTCTGCCGTTCTTATACCACTCTGGAAGAAAATCAATTTCTTTCATTATTATCAGGGCTTTCAATTCCGCTTTTTTGCATTTGCGGCGCAGCCAGCTCATCAGTAATTCCACTAAATCCCTTGAGACTCAGGCCTATAGCTACCGCCCACTCACAAAACAAACCTCGCTTGTCACAACCAAGATTGTTGCTCACCTTTTCTTCCGGCAAATCGAAACCTTTCAACGGTTGAGCTACATCAACCTCAATCCTTAGCTGCTGCTTTAAAACATCAAGCAATATACTTTCGTACGCCTCACCTCCGCTAAAAACCACTCTCTCCACACGTTTGCCTCTGAATGTCACCGTATAATATCTTAAACACAGTGATATCTCTTTTACGATCTCTTCAGCAACAGTAGTTATTGCATCGAGTATCACCTGTCGCGTAGAGGCATCAAGGCGCTCATTGTCCTCTGCTGAGATCCGTCCTCCGGAGCTCGGCAGCAGGCCCGGCGGGTTTTGTTCCATTCGAAGCCTGCCCCGCAGCATCCGCACCTCGTGGATATCGATACCTAATCTCGCTCCTATTTCGTGATTAAACCTGCTCCCTCCAACCGCTATTTGTTTAACAAAGCAAATTTCCCCTCCGCGACCAAAGACCACCGTGGTAAAGCAACTGCCTATATCCAAAAAAATTGTCGTGCGATCCCTATCCTCCTGACGCCTAAGCGACCTTTCAAAGCCCCTGAACAAGGCACACGGAATAACATCTATCGCCACAGGCCGAAGCTGGGCTTCTTCAAGCATCGCTATATGATTTTTTATCGTTTCATCGTCTGTAGCAAACAATATCAGCTCATTCTTAACCTCATCACCATGCAGGACACTGCCGGCAAGTATGTAATTAATCGCGTCCTTATCCGGGTCAAATCCGAAACGATGAGCAGCCTCTCTTCGTAAAGCCTGTTCCATCTGTGGCGGCTGCATCTCAGACAAACGCAGAGAAGTTATCTTCACTCTTTCATTCGGCAGGCAGGAAACAACATTCCGTCCGTGGAACTTATTCTCCGCCAGCATCCGCTTTATTGCGGAAATAATAAATCTTCTTCTTTCCTCGTGATCCTCATCTACATCGGCGTCAAGACGGGTCTGGTCTGCTGCAACAACAGCTATCCGACCTTCGCTTACCGCCAGTTGAATCATCTTGATAGAATGAAGACCTATGTCCAATCCTATAGGACGTGGATTCTGAGATTTAAGATTCAAGTTTATCATTTACACTTTCTCTCATCAGTCAGCAATCGAGATATATCCGGTAACAGCCTCTACACAAACCTTCTTAGTGACTCCGCCTGCCTGCAGAGTAATAACACCCTCTCCAATCAAATCTAAACCCTCTCCGTTTTTGGGGCTGCCAAGATAATCAAATGTAATCGTCGTGCTGGAGTTCGGGTTGAAAACAGCATCAAAAATATCGACCTGGTCCAGCCTGCTGTCGCTTCCGAAATTAACGATAAAATCCCCTTTTTTCACAGGGTGCTGTATCAATCCTGATTGGTTACGAATTTCATAGGTTTTATCGCTTGTGAAGACAACCGAGTAATTTTGTCCTCTGCTGATTGCCATGCTCTTTGCGTACTCCAGGTCCGCTGCAATCATGTTAGCAGCGGAGTATATCTGCATAGAAGCCGATGATGATATCATTGGCACAGCTATCATTGCCGCTATCCCGATCAGCACAATCACAATTAAAATCTCTATAAAAGTAAACCCCGTTAGATAACTTTGTTCTCTAACGGTTTGCAATGGTGGAATTAAATCAACACCCGCTTTATCTAACGGGGTAAATCCACTGCCCCGTACGTAAAGACTCAAACCTGCTCCGCCTGTCCCGAGCGAAGTCGAGGGGAGCGCAGTCGAGGTGGCTTGAGTCTCGACCTTGACGAGCCTGGTCGAGACACCTCCTCGGGTCTGGGTTCTCCTCACCGACCTTATCTGTTGACAATAGGACATTACGAGCCCTGCCTCCGTTAACTTTTATATTTTCGGCATGTTACAGATTCACCTTTATCAAGCACATATAAGAATCTCACGCGAAATTTGGTATAAAACTCCGCGATTCATCGGGGAGTTCACGATAAGATTCGCTGCTGTATTTTGCCATCTGATACAACTGTCAAATCCCATACCTTCAACAGTTAAGGTCAACAAAATTCGTACAACCGTCAAGACAGATTCCTCAATGACTAAAGTGCCTAAAGTGAGCTAAAGTGCCTAAAGTTGAAAGTTATGATTTTAGGCACTTTAGGCACTTACAATTTTAGCTCACTTTTTAATCGGATTTTTCTTTTTGTTGTGTAAAAAGGCCGATAAGCAACCCCCCTTTTCGTTGAGCGGTTGCGCTGCTCGTTTCGTCTATCGTCCCTTCGACTTCGCTCAGGACAGGCCTACGGTTGCGTCTTTGACAACGCTGGACGACTTACGCAACCGATACGAGTCGCGCAACCGCAACCGCTTAGGAGAGCCTTTTGAGCCGCTTTTATTTTCTCTGGATACTTCTAAAAAACGCTCCTGCCGCTGGTGACCATTTATTTGCTGCATCAGCCGTCGGCCAAGTTTCGATGGCCGCTTTGTCAGGAAAAGCAGTTATGCTAATAGTACACCCATTAGTATTCTTTATACCCTCATCATTAGTAATACACAACGCCCCGATAACATTAAGACTGCTGCCCGTTTTGTCTCCCATATCAATAGTCTTTTTTACCTGCGCAAGACCGTTTACAGTTAGGCTCTGATTATCATCTTCTATTTTTATATCTTCGCCTACTAAAAGTGCAGGAAAGCTCTTAACAGCAGTGATAGTCAAATTACAGTTCTCTTTTAACTTAAAGTCACCCTTGACCACGAGCATACCAGTTATATCAATCTCGCCCTTTAGCTCAAGATTGCCATTACGATAATAAACGCAGGCAGGATTATTCACTCCTGGCCCCGGAAACGTTGAATTATAATCAGGATCTAAAGGTTGCACTGAATATGGCCCAGAACCATTATAATAATATTGCGAGCTAAAATCAGAATACTCAAGGTCAGGTAACCCTACGGGGGGAGTAACGGATTCATTCTTTTGCCCAGTCACACTGCCATTGACGGTTATATATTTTTTGGAGAAGGCATCACCGTTTACTATACCATTAACTATTAAATCGTCATCGCAATAAACATCCCCATTAATTGTAATTTCCGTATGGATTGTTGTACTTTTACCAACCCAGTATGCTATGCAGGGGTCAAGTCGAAGCTCGGCTGCTAAGCTGCTTCGGCCAACTGTTTCGCTGCCTTTTCGCCGGTAGGCATTACAATCTATAATGTAATTACAATAATTTGGGTCATCGCGAACAACAGTGACATCATAAAAATCGTTACTTCCCTCAACCAACTGTTGACTCGTAGCTCCTGTCCAATATCCTGAATCGATATCCTGCGGATTTTGAACAAGACCTTTGGCGTGCTCCAAGCCGGATTCGGCCAAATAATCCATCTGCGTCCGTAATATCATATTCTGGCCGCAGGCAAGTTCCACATCGCTTCGGGACAAAAAGCCAAGCGACAAGATAGTTATGGCCATGATGATAAAAAGGACGACAAGTAAAGCTGCACCTTTCCTGTTCGTATTGCGTATCGCGTATCGCGTAATGCGTAATTTTATTTTTTGTTTAATCATCATTTGTAGGGTGGGGCTTGCCCCACCATAAGCCATCT
>Ga0307430_1002145_pt1 | contig 13455 bp, 9 predicted proteins | sample SalMarWE160130MG_FD_202159 | JGI IMG/M metagenome (GOLD analysis project Ga0307430, IMG submission 202159) | Salt marsh sediment microbial communities from the Plum Island Ecosystem LTER, Massachusetts, United States - WE1603-130 | ecosystem: Environmental > Aquatic > Marine > Intertidal zone >... | reverse complement strand
TGCCACCGGCTTCAGCCGGTGGTTCGCGTGACACCAGAGTCCATGTCCGGAGCGCGCTTCAGCGTGCTTCTCGACAAAGGCCTTCAGGCAGTGCAAGGAATCGGCTGAAGCCCCTTGTCGAGAAGCCTGCTAAAGCAGGCTGGGGAAACTGTCCCTCCAAACCCACACCACCGGCTGAAGCCGGTGGCGATACCTACTTGTGCCTGAGCAGTTGCCTGCGTCGTGGATGAGCAACACGGCTTGTCGGGGCTACTTCGCTGGTCCGCTCATTGTCGTGCGCAGGCGGACCGCAAGGTGGGTGTGGCGGAGGTCGGTCTTATCGTTGTGGACGGCGATGTTGATGGCTTTGGGTTGGCCGACGAGGACGACGAGCTTCTGGCCGCGGGTCACGGCGGTGTAGAGGAGGTTGCGCTGCAAGAGCATGTAGTGCTGGGTGACCATCGGGACGACGACGGCGGGATACTCGCACCCCTGCGCTTTGTGGATTGAGGCGGCGTAGGCCAGCATGATCTCGTCGACTTCGCCGCGCTCGTAGGCGATGGTGCGACCGTCAATGTCGACGAGGAGGCGGCGGTTCTCGTCGTCGAAGCCGGTGATGCGGCCGAGGTCGCCGTTGTAGACGTCCTTTGTGTAATTGTTGCGGATCTGCATGACGCGGTCGCCGATGCGCAGGTTGCGGCCGCCGAAGACGAGTTTTTCCCCGCGCGGATTGAGCAGTTGCTGGAGCTCGATGTTGAGGTTCTCGACGCCGACGAGGCCGCGGTGGATGGGCGCGAGGACCTGGACGTCGTTCATCGGGTCGAGCTTGAAGCGTTTCGGGATACGGACGGCAACGAGCTCCTTGATCACGTCGAGGATGGCCTGCTGCGTGTGTTTTTCCACGAAGTAGAAGTCGGCCAGCTTGCCGTCGGCCATCTGCTCGGCGCGCGGGAACTCGCCGCGGTTGATGCGGTGGGCGTTGGTGACGATGAGGCTGCGCTCGGCCTGGCGGAAGATGTGGGTGAGGCGCGCGGCGGGGACGACGTTCGACGCGAGCAGGTCGCGCAGAACGCTGCCGGGGCCGACGGACGGGAGCTGGTCGGCGTCACCGATGAGGACGAGGTGCGTCTGCGGGCCGATGGCGCGCAGCAGGTTGTCCATGAGCGAGGCGTCGATCATGGAGACCTCGTCGACGATGACGGCGTCGGCCTCGATTTCGGTGCCTTCGCGGCGCATGAAGGTGCCGGTTTTCGGGCTGAACTCGAGCAGGCGGTGGATGGTCGAGGCGCCGAAGCCGGTGATTTCCGCGAGGCGCTTGGCGGCGCGTCCGGTCGGCGCGCACAACGCGATGTTCACCTTCTTGGCCTGCAGGATGCGGACGAGGCAGTCGACGAGGGTGGTCTTGCCGGTGCCGGGGCCGCCGGTGATGACGAGGACTTTTTCGTGCAGGGCGGCGCGGAGGGCGTTCTGCTGTTCGGGGCTGAGCTCGATGCCGGCGTGTTTCTGAACCCATTTGACGGCTTGCGGCAGCTTGATCGGCGGAAGGAGGCCTTTCGCCGCTGAAATGGTCGCGAGCTTCGTGGCGATGTTGTCCTCGGCGCGGTACAGCGCCTTGAGGTACACGCCGGCCGGCGGGATCTCGCGGCGACTGGTTTTCTTGAGGAGGCGCTGGAGGTCGTCGTCGGTTGCGTCGGCGAGGTCGGGCGCTTCGTCGTCGAAGCGGGCGTAGACGACGAGGCGCGTCTCGACGAGGCGGCGGAGGGCTTCGAGGATGCGGCCCTCCCCTATTCCGAGCAGCTCCTTCGCTTTCTCGACGAGCGCGTACGGGGGCAGGTAGCAGTGGCCTTCGGCGCCGGCGGCCTGCTCGAGCGCGTAGACGACGCCGGCCTCGGCGCGCTCGATCGAGTCCTCGGCGAAGCCGATGTGGCGCGCGATCTTGTCGGCGGTGTGGAAACCGATGCCGGTGATGTCGAGCGCGAGCTGGTACGGGTTGCGCTTGACCTGGGCGAGCGAGTCGGCGCCGTAGTGCTTGGCGATGCGGACGGCGTACGTGGTGGTGACGCCGTAGCTTTGGAGGAAGACGATCAGGTCGCGGATGTCGCGGTGCTTCTGCCATCCTTCCTTGACCGACGCGAGTTTCTTGCGGCCGAAACCTTCAATCTCGAGCAGACGGTCGGGCGTGCGGCCGATCACGTCGAGGGTTTCTGGGCCGAAGCGCTCGACGATGCGCGCGGCGAAGACGGGGCCGATGCCGGGGATGAGGCCGGAGCTCAGGTAGCGCTCGATGCCCTGCGTGGTCGAGGGCATCAGCGGCTCGATGCGCTCGACGGCGAACTGGCGGCCGAAGCGGGGGTCGTCGACCCAGTCGCCGTGGCAGCGCAAGATCTCGCCCTCGGTGAGCGCGGCGAGGTTGCCGACGATGGTGACGGGGTCGCGCGCGCGTTGGATTTCGAGGCGGGCGACGGTGTAGCCGGTGTCCTCGTTGGTGAAGACGATGCGTTTGACGGTGCCCTCGATTGACTTCGGCTCGCCCATGCGGCCTTTGTATCAGGTGTTCCACGTGAAAACAAGGCGAAAATGACCCTACTCCACCCTCTGCGGGCTCTGCGCCTCTGCGAGACACATTCTTATTCTCTCGCAGAGGCGCAGAGCCCGCAGAGACGAAAGACGCGAGAGTATTCCTGGGCCTGACGGCCCAGGCAGACGAATCGTGGGTGCATTGCGGTTGGCGGGCGTGGCGCAGCCATGTAGCATGGCACCGAAACACCAGGTCAACCGGTCGTGCAGGACGACATGTCCGTGAAACCGTTTCAGCTTCTGATCAAGCCGGCGTCGGCGGACTGCAATGCGCGGTGCGCGTACTGCTTCTATCTGCGCGTGGGCAAGGAGATGTACGCCGAGCGGCGGCACCGTATGGCGGACGAGGTGCTCGAGCGGGTGGTGTCGTCGTATCTAGGGCTGCGGCTGCCGGTGTCGGTGTTCTCGTGGCAGGGGGGCGAGCCGACGCTGATGGGTTTGCCGTTTTTCGAGCGGGTGGTCGAGCTTCAGAAGAAGCACGGCAAAGGTGGGCAGCAGGTCGGGAACGCGCTCCAGACGAACGGCTTCCTTATTGATGCCGACTGGGCGCGTTTTTTGGGCAAGTACAAGTTCGTCGTCGGCCTGAGCCTCGACGGGCCGCGCGAGGTGCACGAGCGGTACCGCGGGCGCAGTTTCCATAGGGTGATGCGAACGGGCCGCCTGCTGCGCGAGCACGACGCGGCGCCCAGCGTCTTGTGCTGCCTGACGGACGCGAATGTCGGGATGGGCGCGGCGCTGTACCGGTGGTTTGTCGAGCAGGGATTCGATGCGCTCCAGTTCATTCCCGTCGTCGAGACGGACCCGTCGACGGGTTGTTTGAGGGACTTCTCGGTCACGGGCGAGCAGTACGGGCGTTTCTTGTGCGATGTGTTTGACGAGTGGATCAAGGACGATGTCGGGCGCGTGACGGTGCGGATTTTCGAGGCGATGCTGAGCCGCGCGGCCGGCGAGCCGCTGCCGTACTGCCCGTTCGGCGAGCGGTGCGATTCGTATCTCGTCGTGGAGCATAACGGTGACGTGTATCCGTGCGACTTCTTCGTCCGGCCGGAGCTGAAGCTGGGGAACGTGATGGACGGGGAGTTTCCCGGCTTCTTCGAGGTTCCGGAAGCAAAGGCATTCGCCGCGTCGAAAGACCCAGATGACGACGAGTGCGCCTCGTGCGAGTTCCTCACGCTGTGCCACGGCGGGTGTCAGAAGGACCGGCTCGACGGCAAGCGCACGTCGCTGTGCGCCGGCTACCGGATGTTCTTCGAGCACACGCGCGGTGTGTTCGCGGAGTTGGCGGCGAGGCTGGAATCGACCACCGATCTGCGCAGATAGGCACGGATTCGCTGCGGCACAGAGCTGCGCTGAGTCAGTGTGTATCTGCAAGAATCGGTGGCCGTCCTGCTATCCGAAGTACTTGCCGATGATGGGGCGGAGTTTGTCGAGGGTTTCTTGGGGGACCTTGGTGCGGTCGGTGATGATGGCGGTGGCGAGGGCGGTGGCGCAGAGGGGGTCGGGCTCGCGCGGGATGCGCTTGACGGCTTCGTGGATGATGGCTTTGGCGGTGTCGGCGTTGGCCTGGAGGGTGGCGATGAGCATCTCGACGTTGACGTGCTCTTCGTCCTCGTGCCAGCAGTCGTAGTCGGTGACCATCGCCATGGTGGCGTAGGCGATCTCGGCTTCGCGCGCGAGCTTGGCCTCGGTCAGGTTGGTCATGCCGATCACGTCGAAGCCGCACGCGCGGTGCCAGTTCGACTCGGCCTTGGTTGAGAAGGCGGGGCCTTCCATGTTGACGTAGGTGCCGCCCTTGTGGACGGTGGCGCCGGCGGCCCTGGCGCAGTCGCACAAGACGGCCGACAGGACGGGGCTGACGGGCTCGGCGAACGAGACGTGGGCGGCGAGGCCGTCGCCGAAGAAGGTGTCCCTGCGGAACTTGGTGCGGTCGAAGAACTGGTCGGGCACGACGATGTGGCGCGGGGCGTACTCCTGCTTGAGGCTGCCGACGGCGCTGACGCTGATGAGCCACTCGACGCCGAGCAGTTTGAAGCCGAATACGTTGGCGCGGAAGGGGACTTCGGTCGGCGTGAAGCGGTGGCCGCGGCCGTGGCGCGGTAGGAATGCGACGCGGCGGCCCTCGAGCGTGCCGACGGCGTATTCGTCGGACGGTGCGCCGAACGGGGTGTCGAGTGTGACGCGCTCGACGTTGGTGAGGCCGTCCATGTCGTAGAGTCCGCTGCCGCCCAGGACGCCGATCTCAGCCTTCGCCATTGTGTGTCTCCGTGGTTTGTTCCGTCGCCCCTCCGGGGCTCGGGTTCTGTTTGTCGTCGTGAACCTGGGGCTCTCGCCCCAGGCTAGGTTCTGTCGCGCCTTCGGCGCTGCGCCCGCCTGCTCAGCCGGCGCGCTGGCGCAAGCATTGTAGGGCGGGTCGCCCCCGGCCCGCCGTGCGCCGAAGGCGCGGCACGGTCCGGGGTGAGCTGCCTCTGTCGCCGCTTCGCGGCTGCGGCGGGCCGGGGGCGAGCCGCCCTACAACCTGCCGGCGAGCGTGTTTTGTCCCTCGTGTGCTGCGCGATTCCTCGGCACTTCGCCGGTAGCCGATTTCCGCGTCGATGCGGCGGCGATGGCCGCGCCCATGAGCAAGTATAGCATCAGGGTGACGTCGGAGTCGCCGAGGTTGTACTCGAACAGGCCGTTGACGAAGAAGGCGACGGCGGCGACGAGACCGCCGAGGACGAGGGTCCGAGTCGCGGCGTCGGGCGACATGCGGCGGAGGCGCTTGAGCGCCCACACGCCGAAGGCACCGAACCACCAGAGGAACGCCACGACGGCGAACGGCCCGGCGACGACGGCGAGCTCGGCCATCGTGCTGTGGAAGTGCACGCGGTCGGGCATCTGGAGGTAGACGTCGCGCGGGACGAGCTCCTTGGTTTGGATGACGTGGTACGAGCAGCCGGGGCCGACGCCGAGCGGGTAGCGGCGCACGATCTTGGGGACGGTACGCCAGAGCTCGAGCCGCTGGCCGACGTCGCCGGCGAAGGCCTGGACAACGCGGTTGCGGGCGGACGGCACGGCGGCGCCGACGGCGATCAGCACCAGGAGTACGACGAGGACGAGGCGCCGTTTCTCGACGAGGGCGAGGACGACGAGTGCGGCGAAGCAGGCGACCCACGCGCCGCGCTTCATGTTCAGGATGAGGTTGGCGGCGAGGAGGACGGCGGCGACGATGAGGGCGGCGCGGAGCCGCCTTCGCCGCGCGGCGAGCACCAGAACGAGTGCGATCGGGAAACCGATGGCGAGCTGGCCGGCCTCGCTCATCGAGCCGAGGTCGGGGAGCCAGAAGCCGGTGCTCGTGGCGCCGATCGGTTCGCGGTCGTTGCTCTGCTCGTGCTTGGGCGCTTCGATGCGCTCTCGTTGGTAGCGTTTGATCTCGTTGGCCCGCGCCTTCGAGACGACGAGCGGGGCGTAGAACGCCTCGTGGCGGGCGACCATGGCGAGCCGGGCGCTGACGGCGTAGAGCGAGAAGAGGGCGAGGCTGCCGACGAGCACGAGGGTGACGCGGCGCAGGCCTTCTTCGCTTCGGAGCGTCGAGGCGACGAGGAAGATGGCGAGCAGGTGGCGGAGCGAGGCGAACTCGCGCAGGGTCTCGCTGCGGACCCAGCCGCACAGCGACGCGGCGAGCATGACGAGGATGAACACGAGCACGGGCCAGCCGACGGGCTTGCCGAGCCAGATGACGCGGCGCTCGGCGACCGAGTGCGCGATCCACGCGAGCACGCCGATGCCGAGGGCGATCTGGGCACCCGAGACTCCCCACGGCAGAAAGAAGGCGTAGAGGCCGACGGCGACCCAGATGGTTGTTCGGCAGATGTCGGCGATGCGAGCCACGCTGCGTTCCACACCTCGTCGTGATTGCGGCATTGGACCGCGCGATTATACAGGCCCGTGAAAAATGGGGACAGGTACTATTCTCTGCAAGCCCCGTCAGGGGCGATTGAACCCGGCAGCTCAATCGCCCCTGACGGGGCTCTATGCTCGTCGGGCGCCAACTCCCACGGGCTTGCCCTCCTTCGCCAAGGCTTCGGAGGGTCTGCGCCCGAGGCTACTGCCAATCGCCGCTACGCGGCTCACATGGGACGAGCCCACGGCGAAAAACGGGGACAGGCACTATTTCCCCAATGCGTGCCGCGGCTACAGAAGAATAAACACGTGCCTGTCCCTATTTTCCCGCGCGGCGACGGGGCGGGTGGACGATCTCGTGGATGCGCGTGAGCTTCTTCATGAGCTCGGGCAGGTCGTCGAGGAACAGCATGCATGGGCCGTCGCTGAGCGCGCGGACGGGGTTGGGATGCACCTCGAGGTAGACGGCGTTGGCGCCGGCGGCGACGCCGGCCCTGGCCAGCACGGGGACGAACTCGCGCCGCCCGCCGCTTGCGCTGCCTTCGGCGCCGGGCTGCTGGACGCTATGGGTGGCGTCGTACACGACCGGATAGCGGAAGTTCTGCATGACGGGGATCGAGCACATGTCGTTGACGAGGCCGCCGTAGCCGAAGAACGTGCCGCGCTCGGTCAGCGTGATCTGCGTGTTGCCGCATGCCTCGATCTTGGCGATGATGTTCGGGATCTCGTACGGCGACAGGAACTGGCCCTTCTTGACGTTGACGGGTTTGCCCGTGCGCGCGGCCGCCTGCACGAGGTCGGTCTGCCGGCACAGCAAGGCCGGCACCTGGACCATGTCGACGACCTCGCCGGCCACCTCGGCTTGCTCGGCGGTGTGCACGTCGGTCAGGACCGGCACGACCAGGTCGCGCTTGATGCGCTTGAGCACTTCGAGGCCGCGCTCGATGCCGGGGCCGCGGTACGAGTCGATCGACGAGCGGTTGGCTTTGTCGTACGAGGTCTTGAAAACGAACGGGAAGTGGCCTTCCTCGGCGATGTCGCGCAAGGCCATGGCGATGTCGAAGCACGCTTCCTCGGTTTCGATCACGCACGGCCCGGCGATCAGCACCAGAGGATTGAGCCCGCCGATGTGAACGTTGCCGACGACGACCTCTTTCATCGCGCACTCCTGGCCGGAACAGAGCCAATCACCCATTCGTCAGAACGTAGCCTGGGGCGATGATGGCACGCGGGCGACGGGGTGGCAACACAATGTTCCAGGGCCCGGCTGCGGGCGGCGTCAACGGGCGGGTCGGTCGGGCCAGGGGACAGACGAGCGTTCAGGACTCACCGACGGCCTCTCGCGCCTCGAGCGCGGCCGATACGAAGTCGCGGAACAGCGGGTGCGCCTTGGTCGGCTTGGAGCGGAACTCGGGGTGGAACTGGCAGGCGATGAACCAGGGGTGCTCAGCGAGCTCGATGATCTCGGTCAGCGCGCCGTCGGGCGAGCGGCCGCTGATGATCATGCCGGCCTGCTCGAATTGAGGGCGATAGGCCGGGTTCATCTCGAAACGATGCCGGTGGCGCTCGTGGATCTCGGTGGCCCGGTACGCCTTGTGTGTCTTGGTGCCCTTCGTGACGTGGCACGGATAGGCGCCAAGACGCATCGTGCCGCCCATGTTGACGACCTTGCGCTGCTCGTCGAGGAGGCTGATCACGGGGTGCGGGGTGTCGGGCTGGAACTCGGTGCTGTTGGCATCTTTGAGCTTCATGACGTTGCGGGCGAACTCGATCGTGGCACACTGCATCCCGAGGCAGAGGCCGAGGTACGGGATGCCGCGTTCGCGCGCGTACCGGGCGGCGGCGATCTTGCCCTCGATGCCGCGCGTGCCGAACCCGCCGGGCACGAGCACGCCGGCGATCCCCTTGAGCTGGGCGGCGGCGCCGGTTTTCTCGATCTTCTCTGGATCGACCTTCTTGACCTCGACGTTCGCCCTGTTGTGGATGCCCGCGTGCGCGACCGATTCGTACACGCTCTTGTAGGCGTCCTGGCGGTCGATGTACTTGCCCACGACGGCGATGCGCACGGTGCGCTCGGGGTTCTTGACGATCTCGACGATCTGGCGCCACTTGCGCAGGTCGCCGCCGTCGGCTTTCAGCCGGAGGAGGTCCATGATGCGCTGGTCGACCTTCTCGCGCCGCAGCATGAGCGGCAGCTCGTAGATGGTCGTCTCGACGTCCATCTCCTCGATGACGGCCTCGTGCGAGACGTTGCAGAAAAGCGCGATCTTCGACCGCGCCTCCTCGCTGAGGTGCCGCTCGCTTCGGCAGATGAGGATGTCGGGCTGGACGCCGATCTCGCGCAGCTTGTTGACGCTGTGCTGCGTCGGCTTCGTCTTGATCTCGTCGGCGGCCCGGATATACGGCACGTAGGTCAGGTGGATGTTGATCGCGTTGCCGGGCCCGACGTCGAGCCGGAACTGGCGTATCGCTTCGAGGAACGGCAACCCCTCGATGTCGCCGACGGTGCCGCCGATCTCGGTGATCACCACGTCGACGCCCTCGCCGGCCGCCTGGATGCGGCGCTTGATCTCGTCGGTGATGTGGGGGATGACCTGGACGGTCTTGCCGAGCCACTTGCCCCGGCGTTCGAGCTCGATGACGCGCTCGTAGACCTGGCCCGAGGTGCAGTTGTTGAGCTGCGTCAGCTCGGCCGTCGTGAAGCGCTCGTAGTGGCCGAGGTCGAGGTCGGTCTCGGCGCCGTCGTCGAGGACGTAGACCTCGCCGTGCTCGTACGGGTTCATCGTGCCGGGATCGACGTTGATGTAGGGGTCGAACTTCTGCAGCGTCACGCGCAGGCCGCGATTCTCGAGCAGCGTGCCGATTGTCGCGGCCGTCAACCCCTTGCCTAGCGACGAGACGACGCCGCCGGTTACGAAGATGTACTTCGGCATAGAAGCGCCCGTGCCCTTTCCAGGTCGTCCTCGGTGTCTATCTTGAGCCGCGAGTGCGCGTCGGTGATGCCCACGACGATGCGCGCGCCGTGCTCGAGCGCGCGGAGCTGTTCCAGGTCCTCGGCGAGCTCGAGCGGCGACGGCGGCAGCGCGGCGTACTGGAGCAGGTAGTTGCGCCGGAAGCTGTAGATGCCGATGTGGCGATGGACGGGAAGCCTCGACGAGAACTCGCCCGTCTTCGAGTGCGGGATCGGCGCGCGGGAGAAATAGAGCGCCTCGCCGCCCGCCGTGAACACGACCTTGACGACGCTGCGATTCTCGTATTGCTCTTTGGTCGAGATCGGGCACGCCATGGTGGCCATGTCGGCTTCCGGGTCGTCGAGAAGAATCCGGACCGCCTCGTCGATCACGGCCGGTTCGATCATGACCTCGTCGCCCTGCACGTTGACGACGAGGTCGCAGTCGAGGCTGGCGGCGACCTCGGCCGCGCGGTCCGAACCGCAGCGATGCTCGCCGGTGGTGACGACTGCTTCGCCGCCGGCGGCGGTTACGGCGTCGGCGATCCGCGCGTCGTCGGTGGCGACGATGACGCGGTCCAGCAGCGTCGCCGCACGCGCGCGGTCGACCGTGTGCATCACGAGCGGCTTGCCGGCCAGATCGAGCAGCATCTTGCCGGGGAGCCGCTTCGACGCGTACCGGGCCGGGATAATGCCGACGACGCGCCCCATCAGCCCACCTCCAGCGCGCGCAGCAGCTCGGCGCGCGTGACCGTGCCGGTGCCGACCTTGCCGACGACGATGCCGGCGGCGACATTGGCGATGGCGGCCGCCTGGTCGAGCGGGACGTTGTTCGCCACGCCGAGGGCCATGACGGCGCAGACGGTGTCGCCGGCGCCGGCCACGTCGTAGACCTCGAGCGTTTTTGTGGCGATGCGGCGGGCGCGGCGGCCTTTCTCGACGAGGCACATGCCCTCGGCGCCGAGCGTCATCAGCACGGCGGCGCCGTGCCACTTGCGCGACAGCGCCCGCCCGATCTTCTCGGGCGGCACGTCGCCGCGCGCGGGGACGCCCGCGAGGTCGGCGCGCACGGGCACGCCGGCCAGCGTGCAGGCCTCCTCGCGGTTGGGCGTGACGAGCGCCGCGCCATCGAGCTTCAAGGGGTGCTCTTTCTTAGGATCGACGACGACGGGCACGCCCTTGGCCCCCGCGAGAGCGAGAACCTCGTCGACGAACGGCTGCGAAAGCACGCCCTTGCCGTAATCCTCGAGCACGATCGCGCCAAACGCGCGCCGGCTCGACCGCAGCTTCGCCAGCAATCGGTTGCGCAGCCGGGCGCCGTCGACGAGGGCACGCTCGTCGTCGACGCGGACGACGTGCTGCTTGTGGGCGATGACGCGGGTCTTGACGCTCGTCTTGACGGTGCTGCTGGCCACGACGAGCGAGGTGTCGGCGCCCTCTTTGTCGAGCAGCGCGCGCAGGTGCCGGCCGGGGGAGTCTGTGCCGATGAACCCGGCAACCGACGCGCGTGCGCCGAGCGCGCACAGGTTGTTGACCACGTTGGCGGCGCCGCCGGGCATCGTGGAGCGGGCGGTGACCTCGACGACGGGGATCGGCGCCTCGGGCGAGATGCGGGAGACCTCGCCCCAGACGAACTCGTCGAGCATGAGGTCGCCGATAACGAGGACACGAGTGCGGGAAAACGCAGAAAGAATCCGTTGTGCGCGTGAACGAGGAACGTGCATCCGGGTTCCCGATGCTCGCGGCCAGCCCCACAACCGCAGTATCGCCCGACGACCCACCGTTTCTCGTCGAGCTTCTCTGGGCTACCGTAGGGTACGCCGTGCGCGCCCGGTCTGTCAAGCACAATCGCGGCCGGCCGAGTTCGAAGGGGCTATTCGCGTATCTCACACGTCGAGCGCGCAGGGGCGCTCGATGCGATCGAAGCGCCGCTGCAACAAGCCGTTGTTTCGTCGACCGCCAGCGACCCCAATCCGGAGGTGCTGCCCCATGAAGCCATTGGGATTCTCATCCTGCGACAAGCAGCCCGATCGGCTTCAGTCCAGGCCGGTGCATGAACCGAAGCCCCGTCAGGGGCGTCTGGGAGTAGCCTCGGGCGTAGGGTCCTGCGGAGCAGGACACGCCCGCCGCAGGCGGTCAAGCCCGTGGGAGGCGGGATCGACAAACACCCCGAGCCCCGTCAGGGGCGATTGAGAACGCATGCGGTCCGAGCTGAATCGCCCCTGAAGGGGCTCCGGGGTATTGCATCGCATCCTGTTCCACGGGCTGGTGCCTGTCCGACGCGAAGCGTCGGCGGCTACTGCCAATCGCCGCGACGCGGCTCGTCGAGCAAGACCACGTGTGCACTGGCTGTGACGCGGGGTATGTCTTGACAAGCCGACTCAGCAGGTCAATGATCGCGGCGGATGGGGGGGCGTTTGTGATGACACTCGGGATCCCAGGACACAACCGATGACCGACGAGGCACCTCAGGAAGACGTCACCGACATCATCGAGCCCGAGGAAAGGCTGCCGGATTTCGGGTTCGACCAGCTCCCGGAGCCGTTCCGGAGCACGGTCGCCCGGAGCGGCTGGTCGCGCCCGCTGCTCGTGCAGGTCAAGGCGATCCCTTACCTGAAAGCTGGGCGCGACCTGATCGTGCAATCGCGCACCGGCAGCGGCAAGACGGGCGCCTTCCTGTTGCCGGGCTTGATGCACATCGACGCCGGCGCGCCGCACTGCCAGATGCTCGTGCTCGCGCCGACGCGCGAGCTGGCGCTCCAGGTCTACGGCGAGGTGCAGCGGCTGGCTGAAGGGACCGCGGTCAGATCGGTCGCCGTCTACGGCGGGGTGGGCTACGGGCCCCAGATCGAGGCGTTCGATAAGGGCGCGCACGTCGTGGTCGGCACGCCGGGCCGGATCCTCGACCACCTGTCGCGGCGCAAGCTGTCGCTCGACCGCGTCCGGTTCCTCGTGCTCGACGAGGCCGACGAGATGCTCTCGATGGGGTTCTACCCCGACATGCGGCGCATCCTGCGCTTCCTGCCCGCGAAGCGCCAGAGCGGGATGTTCTCGGCGACGATCCCGCCCAAGGTCCGCACGCTCGCCAACGAGTTCCTGCACAAGCCCGAGCTGCTCAGCCTGAGCCACGGGCGCGTGCACGTCGAGCAGACCGACCACATCTACTACGCGGTTCCCTCGATGGGCAAGGAGCGGTCGCTGGTGCGCATCCTCGAGGTGGAGAACCCCCAAAGCGCCATCATCTTCTGCAACACCAAGGACAAGGTGCGCTTCCTGGCCGAGGTGCTGGCGCGGTTCGGGTTCGACTCCGACCAGATCACGGCCGACCTGACGCAGGCGCAGCGCGAGCAGGTCATGAACCGCGTGCGCCAGAGGCAGCTCCGGTTCCTCGTCGCCACGGACGTGGCCGCGCGCGGCATCGACATCACGCACCTGTCGCACGTGATCCTGTTCGACCTGCCGCAGGACCTGGAGAGCTACATCCATCGCTCGGGCCGGACGGGGCGTGCGGGCGCCGGCGGGATCGCGATCTCGCTCGTGACCGTCGCGCAGGAGGCCGAGCTGAAACGGATCGCCCACCACTACAAGATCGATATGGAGGTCCGCCAGCTTCCCAACGAGGAGGCCGTGCAGCGGCTCCTGGGCGAACGGCTGACCGCTCTGCTCGAGGACCGGCGGCGCGACCTGGGCGGCGTCGAGCGCGAACGGATCGAGCGCTTCATGCCGCTGGCGCGGTCGCTGGCCGAGGACGAGGACGAGCTCGACCTGATCGCCATGCTGCTCGAGGAGACGTACCGCGCCAGCATGCACGCCCCGCCCGAACAACCCGACGAGAAACACACACCGCGCTCCGAAGAGCCAAGGCCTACAAGGCCCCGCCGCGGCGGCCGCAGCCGCAGCCCACGAGGCAGGAGACGCAGCTAGCGCACCAGATCGCAAGTCGAGAGGCGTACTCACCAAGGGACCTGAGCCGCTAACCCGCATTTCTCACAGGTGGAGCGCGCCAGGCTGCTCGCTGCAACGGAGCCGCCTGTACGAGAAGCCCTTCTGGGGCGCGCACCGTGCGGGCT
>Ga0307430_1002143_pt1 | contig 13456 bp, 12 predicted proteins | sample SalMarWE160130MG_FD_202159 | JGI IMG/M metagenome (GOLD analysis project Ga0307430, IMG submission 202159) | Salt marsh sediment microbial communities from the Plum Island Ecosystem LTER, Massachusetts, United States - WE1603-130 | ecosystem: Environmental > Aquatic > Marine > Intertidal zone >... | reverse complement strand
GCTGCTTTAGCTTTGCCCTGACAGTCAGGCCATAAAGGACATTGCGAGCAGCTTCTATCAGTGCACTTTTCAATAACTTCCCATATACACCATTTGAAAATAGGTGTGCCAAACTGAGGCGCAGAGGAAACTACTTTTTGCATTAAGCCGTAAGGCCGATGCATTGTGCTGATTAGCTCCATAGCGGCTGTGAGGTTTTCAGTGCTTTGTGTAGTGAACTTGGCGGCGGCGAAAACATCTTCATCAAAAAGCTCAAGCTCATCACAACGGAGTTTTTGAATGTGCTGGCCTCGGACACTGGTTGCTGATTGCGTAAGAACTTCAACTGCCGAACCATTGGTAAAACGGCATTTTGCTTTGAGTGCGGGCCCGGCTAAAAACTGCTCGAAGCCGTTGCGTAGAAAGCCGGTCAAGTATTCGTACATCCTACCGGCCTGCTCACCTGAGCCGCCGAGTATCCTGACCTGACAGCCTGGCTTAAAAACGCAGTCCAAAAGCGTGGCGACGGCGGCCAATTCGGTCTTGCCGCCGGCACGGTTGGCCCAAATGATTGCGTCTGCGTTAGCTTTTCGCCAGCCAGATTCTTCCCCTTCGACTTCGCTCAGTGCTAAAGGCCTTTTTCGCTCAGAACGACAAAAAAGATGGTCATAGAAATCAGCGGAGAAGCTATGCCAGAGATAATCCATCGGGCTTTTATGGTCGGGGCAAATGTTCACATCGGGAACGTCTATGCCGAGAAAGACTTTGACGTAGTTTTTAAGGTCACGCTTTTTACTCGGACGAGTACGCCGAAGCTCAGCATAAACATGAGCCGCTTTTTCAATGTCGCTGGAAGTATGAGAAAAAGTTTGTTCTGTCATTATTATACCCCCTTGATGAGAATTAAGAATTTAGGAATTAGAATTACCACTCCCTTACGGTCGTGGCTCTGTAGCGAAGTTATCTATTTTAAGTGTGCTGATTCTAATATATTCGGAAGTGTATTGCAAAAATCAGTAAAAACAGGTTCTTGTTCTTTAATAGCTCTACGCCTCTCTTCCATAAGTTCACGTACTTGTTTCTTGATTTGTCTTACTATCATAGTTGTGTTAATTGATTTTATGTTATGGTATTTAGGCCCTAATATGCGAAATCCTTTTGGCAGCATGCTAAACCACCCGATTTCGAGCAGCAGAAAGTCATCAACGTTCTCAACGAAAGTAGGCTCTTGATCAGTCCCGAAGCGAACATACAATACGTCAGCGTCTTTATCGTAGCTGTGTTTTATACTTATTTTTTTGCTGGCCATACTAATTTTCCCTTTTGGCGTTTTCTTCTGCTTGGATATACGGTTCTTATTCGACTTGTATTCCAGTTTACCACTACATTTATATATGCACGGCCCAAAACGGTGTTAGCAATATAGAAATCATCAAAGGCCTTTTCGTAGATAACAACATTATTCTCCTGTGTGCTTTTTCTTACTTGTGATGGGTTTCTGATTGTCTCTACGATTTTATCAAATAAGCGTTCAAAGTAATCTCTATTTCTTTCCTTGGTAATGTGTGTCCATGCGCGCTCATACAGTTGCAGCTTTCGTCCGGAATAATCCTTTATTATGAACGAACCATGTTTAAATTCAGGTCTGCCCATCCGTGGGATGAAATTTTAATCTGAAAAAAGCTTTATTCAATAACCAAATCCAACAACATTATACACAATTTTTATCGGCATGTCAAGTGAATAGCTTTAAGTATTTTCTTTACAAGAACTTAAGGCCAGCTCTTCCAGCTTTTTCTGATCTTTTGTCATATCATCCCGCTACGGCTCGACAGAACTCGCCGAAGTCCGCACCAGCAATTGGCGTTGAGAGCCCCGCTCCAGATGTATTGTGAGACCTTCCTGTAATTGCGTGCCTGTGTATATTTTTTTTGAATTGTATGTCAGGTCGTTAACGGCATAGCTTTCTTCGCTTTTGGCGGTGAACCATTCAGGGAACTGATTGATTCTCGGCCAGTCGAGCGGCATGTTCATAATCGTTTGATGACGCGGGCTGTCAAAGACAATTTTTCCCTTCCAGTCTCTCTTGGCGCTGATACTTATTTTGAGGACATCGCCATCCTGAACGGCTCCAAAGATGACGTCATCTCGCCATGGTTGGATAGTCAGGCCTTTTGTTTTCCAGAGGCAGTACATTATCGTGGTTCTGGCGAAGTTGCCGTCGCCGTGCCATCCTTCGATGATGCCACTATTTTTTTGCATGTTCCACATAATCTTTATTTCGCCGTCCATCCATTGAGCGGCCGAGGGAATGGGTTCACGATTGTAAAGGTTAATGGCACTCTCGATAGAATCTGCATAGTCGTCTGAGCCTCCCCACTTATAAATCCTGAAGTTGTAGTAGTTATTCAGGTTTATAAGTGCTGTGCGGACGGCCTGGCAGTAGGCCTCGGTCTTGTCTATGAGATACACTGTGTAATAGCCATTGAGGTTATAACCCCAGGTATCGGTCAGCCCTTTATCGTGCCAGCCTGTTTTGGGATTGATGGTGTTGTAGAACAGGCCGTGCTCGTTTCGGCCGACCTGAAGGATGCGGTCGAGCATTTCATGAATGGGTTTTTGGTAGGCACGTTGTTTTGTCGGCATCGCAAAATTAACTGTTGCATACAACTCACACAGGCCTGATACAATTTCGCAGCCGTGGTCGCGCAGTCTGACTGTGCTTTCATCCCTTGTAGGATGATGTCTGCCTAACAAATAATAGTCCCCAAGCCTGAGAGCCCAATACAGATATTTCTTTTCGCCGGTCATCCAGTAGATACGAGATAAGCTCTGGAGCATTTCGCCATTGATTTCCTGGTTTGTGGAAACGATTCTTCCGTATGGGGTTTCAATTGGCGCTCGCTCCCACATATCATTAAGCATGTTTAGCATACGTTTTGACCAGGGGCTTGGGCCAAGCCATTCTGTAAGTGGCAGCAGGCCGTCTTTGATATATTCCGATGACCCAAAGATGATACGGTTTATATCTGGCTGTGGATGCAGGAAATCCTCTTTGGAAAAAGAGTATGTATCGGGCAGGCTTGCGATACGGGATGTAAGTATGGTTTCGGCACGAAGCATATCAAGCATTCGTCCCTGGAAAAGGGGCTGGTCCGTGATAGCTGCTGTAAGCACCATAAAAGGGTAATTGTCTGCGGCGCTGTCCTGAGCGTTCCAGATATCCTTGTCTCGGTCTAAATTTCTGGGTATAAGCCTCGTCTTAGGGTCGGCTTGTTGGAGCCAGCCTCTGACGAAATTTCGGCAGCGAACAAAACCTTCATTGGCAAGCTGTCCGTTCTCTGTGGCTTGCTCAAAAGCTTTATCTTCTGTTTTGTTGAGCTTTCCGACGCCGTGTCTTGCCAATTTTTTGAGCTTGGTTAAGTGGTTCTGATAAACGCCTCGTGGGTTGGTGTTGTACTTTTTGCACAGCGAGGCAGCCATACCGATAAGCTCACCCATCATACCACAGGTTCGCATCACACGAACCGTACCTAACGCCACATGGGTGACGCTGATGCATCGACCGGCCATCATCAGGTTCCGAATGTTGCGCGAATAGAGGCAGCGGTATGGGATGGGATATGGTTTGATACGACCGTGCTTGGCAATCGTGCGGAATTCTTCGTCCGGGAAGTGTTTGGAGTTTTTCGGGTCCGGATAGTGCAGGTCTATCGTCCAGGTGCTGGTTACAAAAGAGTCAGGGAATCTTTTTCGTTTTTGGATGTCCTGCTGTTGCAGTATTATATCACCGAGCAGACGGCGGGATTCGCGTTTGCCACCTATATAAGCTACCCAGTCGAGCTTGCTTTTGGCGTATTTGTTTCTATCGCGGCTGCGATTTTTCTGAAAGGCCCAGTTACCATAAATGGCTCGAAAGGCATAATCGCGGATGTACTCAAATTCGGTAATCTGGTCCCGGTTCAGTCCGGTCTCCCAGTTCCAGTCGCCTCTGGTTGCATGCTGACAGCTTTCCTCAGTGAACTGCAAGGCCCAGGGGCAATCCGGAAATCCTGTTGGCTGCTCTGTTTGTGCCGAATACCACATTACAGATGTGCCCATAGTTATTTTGTCTGGTTTCTCCGGCGCCATAGATTCGCCGGTTTGATTTTTGCTTTCGCGTCCCATACGATAATCGGCGCCGGCCAGATAGCCGATGCTGCCATCACCGGTACAATCTGCAAACAGGGGAGCGCGGAAACGTAATTGGCTGCCGTCTATGATGTGTTTGGCGATGACCGCAATGATACGCTCGCCCTGGGTCTGAACCTTGAACGCATGCATATTGACAAAAAGATGAATATTTTCTTCTGCCTGTACGACGCTCATCTTCCTGCCGTCATCGTAGAACGAAGCCGGCCTTGCATTTCCCTGGTGTCCAGAGTCGAGCTCCCTAACGATGTTGCCTATGGCTGGATAAGGCGGAAGGTTAATCTCGCCTCCGAGATGGACGCGGACTTCCGAGCTATTGTTACCGCCCAGGAGGGGACGGTTCTGTATAAGCGCTACCTGCAGCCCGAGTCTTGCCGCCGAGACGGCTGTACACGTACCTGCTATTCCGCCGCCGACCACGACCATGTCAAAATTGCCGGCGTCTTGGGACTCATCAGGTAAGCCGAGTGCCTTTCGGCGAAAGTCGGCCATCTGCTCGCCTACATTTGGTGGAGTAAAGCCGGTATCGGTTGTAAAAACAATCGCATCGCATCGGCCCTCAAAGCCAGTCAAATCGTGCAGTGCAATAGGGGTTTGCTTATTGGTTATCTGGACCGTCCCGCCCGGCTGCCAATGCCAGTCAGCCCCTTTGGTACCAAAGATGGTTGTGAGCGGTTTGCCATCGACGAACAATAGGAACTTGCCCGGGGCGCCCGGGGCCTTCCAGGGAGCTACCCAGTCGCGTGTGCGCACCCATACGCGGTAGGTTCCGGCTGCCGGAAACGATAGCACCGTTGTGGCATCTTTGACCGGCTGACCTAAACCGTGAGCCAAAAGGTACGGCGAGCCCATCTGGTCCATAAACTGCTGGTCAATTACCCAGCCGCCGAGGTTCTCAAAGCCCTCAGCCTCGATAAGGATTGTCTGTGCCCCGGCTAACGAGGCCAACGACAGCAGTAAAGTTACAAATATCAGCGTGCTGAGGATAGAGATTCTATTTTTCATTTTTTAGCGTTCTCTCCTTTATTAACGACACCATTGTACATACAACATTGTTTATCGGCCAAATCCTTCGCAGAGTTTATCCCTTAGCCCTTTGCTGCGCTCGAGGATAAACTCCGCGAAGGAATGACGAGGAATCCTGTCATTCTGAGGCGTAGCCGAAGAATCTCTAATCCTTTCGTTGGCCAGATGCTTCCCCTTCGACTTCGCTCAGGGCTAAAGGCTTTTTTTGCTCAGCATGACAAAGACTCAAGCTTCGCTCGCATATTCACTTTTCAAGATTGCTAAGAGCCGGTCAGTTCGACCGGATATTTCTGCCAAGGTACAGCGCCTGCTTCAATAATATGGTTTCGCAGAGCAGTAAAGAGTTTCTGATACGCCCTGTGCTTTTTGTCCAGCGGATATTGTTCCCGTGGGTCGTCTTTGAGGTTATAAAGCTGCAGTGGTTCAAAGGGACTGTTCTGGACGAGTTTGAAGTCGCCGTAGCGTGCGGCGTAATAAGCTCGTCCGCCATAATTGCCTCCTTCACGACGCACCCAGAACAGGAAACGGTCCTCCTCAGGCCGGTCCTTACCGAGTAACGTCGGCAGGATGCTTCGGCCATCAATCTTGTGAGCTATAGCAGCGCCCGCTACCTCGCAGATAGTCGGGAACAGGTCCATAGTCAGAGCGATGCGATTACTGCGTGATCCGGGCTTGATTTTACCCGGCCAAACGGCACACATCGGCACACGGATACCACCTTCGTACATATCCTGTTTACCTGCTCTTAGAGGCCCGTTGTTGGCTCCAACGCTGAGTTGGCCGCCGTTGTCAGAAGTGAAGATAACGAGCGTGTTATTGCTTAAGCCGGAGTCTTTCAGAGCGGCAATTACCTTGCTGATACCATCGTCGAGATGTTCGATTAGAGTGATGAGCTTCACACGTTTATCACTGATGCCAAGCCGGCGGTTCCTGATGCGCTGGAGCCAGTCAGCCGGCGGCTGGATTGGCGTGTGCGGTGCGTTATAGGCAAGGTACAAAAAGAACGGCTGTCTGGCTCCTGAACGCTGGTGAATATAATCAACAGCCCACTGCGTGAACAAATCTGTAGCGTGGCCTTTCGGATCAATTTCTTTATCATTGAGCCGCATATAATTGTTGCCGTGGCGCCGATGCTTGTAGTAATCGTCCATCATATCGCCGAGAAAACCATGGAAGTGGTCAAAACCTCTTTCGTTTGGCGTGTTCGGTGATTCCAAACCGAGGTGCCACTTGCCAACGATAGCAGTGTGGTATCTGGAACGCTTAAGCAACTGCGGCAGCAGCAACGCCTTCGGAGCAAGATAGCCCCAACTGTTCCTCAGGTGTGTACGGATTACGCCCGGAACGCCAACAAGGTCAGGGTATCGGCCGCTCAATAGTGATGCACGTGTCGGCGAGCAGACAGGACAGTTGGCGTAAAAGTTGCTGAACCACATACCAGATGCGACGAGCTTGTCAATGTTGGGCGTTTTCATATCCTTTGCGCCGTAGCTGGATAGGTCGCCGTAGCCAAGGTCATCAACAAGAATCATAAGTATGTTTGGTCTGTGAGCTGTTTGCTCTCTGGCCAATGCACAGCCGGACATTACCAGCGATGCCATTCCTGCGCCGATAGCTTTTAGGAAGTCACGTCGTGTGTAATCGGATGCAATCATATTCCTTTTCTCCTTGTATATAGTCAGGCTGCTATTTTTTTCACTCACAACAAGTCTTTCATGTTGGACTTGGTAGATAATGCGATAGGAACCGGAGCGAAGACTATAGAGTTTTTCCTTGCCATGAAGCATTTTTACTGTTGGAGGGATGCGGATTGACAGCCAAAGATTCTATGCGTTTGATAAGTTGTTTCTGAATCCTTTTTGATTGAACTGCGATAAACTTCTGGGCCCTTGGTTTCAATTCAACATTGTACATCCATGTATAATCTCAAATACCAAGCTGTTTCTTAAAATCGTCAAGACCTATGCTCCCCGGTTCTTTTAAGGACTCGAGGGCATCGGCCAAGTCAGCTTCATCTTCCAACGCCTTGATTGTGTCCATATCTCCCGTGGAAGGGCAACGATAGAAACGCAACGGCACATCACTGCAAAGATCCTTTATGTCCTCAAAGGGTGGTTCATGCTTTTCCACTGTATGTGCGGCCACTTTCATCCCGAAGCCGGGCCCAAAACGGAACTCATACGACTCTATGTTGCAACTGTCTGCTATTGTCTCATTCATTTGCGGAGTCATTGCTTTGGCCTCCTCGCTGAAATTGTATTTGTCTGCAAATTATTCTACGCTCGCCTATAAGGTTTGTTCCCGCGTAAATCTGAAACCTGTACTCACCTGGGTGTGGGAATATGATCCCTTCAAATCCAAAGCCCAAGGCAACGACCTGCTTGACGTCCACGAACTGGCTTTGAACTGTCTGTTCGAGTATAGTCTGGTCCTCTTGTTGGAGGTCTATCAACCTGGTAGTAACCTTTGCCTTACCGTGACCATTGGTCAACTCGCAAAAGAAAGCAAGCCTAGCGTGCCGAGCTGGGTACTTTGGAGCACTAATTGTTTGGAGAACACCTATGATGCTCGGCATTCCAGTCAAACGATCAAAGATAACTCTGTCACAGATTATAGCCGAGAGCAAAACCGGTGGCGGCAGCTTTATTTTCTGTTCTCCTGACATCAAGTAACCTATCAAATAATAGTATATGTTTTTTTCAGCAAAGAGTCAAGCTTTCTTGAAATTTCCATGTTCTCCGATAGCTTACTATAGCTTATACGGACGAAAGTAAGCGTCAAGAAGATTTTTCTGTGTTTTTGTGCCAAAAACCAGCGTTTTATCAGACACCCTGTTCCCTAAGAGAAAACAGTGTGATTATCGGTCGTTTCTGTCTTTCAACCGTTCTCACAGATTACCTTATTATACTTTGGTATAATTTGCGAATTCTTATCAAAGTTTTTTTTGGGAAAATATCTCGTGAATGCGTGAATGCGAATATGTGTTAATGCGTAATTCATCTACTCATTCACTCATCTACTCATTCGCTCATATCACTTTTCTCTTCCGCCAGGACGGCTAATAATCTGCCGGCGGTCTGTTCAGAGAAGTTTTGAGTTTTGAGTGTTAAGTTTTGAGTTGAGTCCTGTGTTCCCTCGACTGCGTTCGGGACAAACTTGTGTCTTGAGTCCGGTGTAGGCATAGAAATTATATCCAGACAGGCTTTGCGAGCGGTCTCGGCTTTTTCAGATTCTGTAAGTTGAATCAGCTTTGCCGCCGCCAATGGAGCATACCTTGCAATCAAAGCAGCACTTTGAAGATAGGCGCTGGCTATACGCCTGTCGAACTGCTCAATAAAGTTATCGTCACTCTGCCATTCGTTATAGAGGTTTCTGCTTACATTATGCTTGTCCAGAATTTCCTGCTCGTCGAGCTCGCCGCTGAACAGGTCCTCTATTACAGCAAGCTGTTTTTTAGTCAATTGCTTTGCGTTGGGCATCTGTTCCTTAGCTCCTTTCTCTAATAATATAGACGGCTCGGTCACCTCGAATGGTTCGGGCTTGTCGCTCGTAAACTGTTTAGACAAGGAACTCCTCCTAATCCCCGTGAAGCGAGTGCTTTTCTTTGTATAAGTTCCAAACAAATATGTTATTAAATCCGAAATTCGACCCAGCAACGCTGGGTTCCGATCGATACCCGCCGCTGGTGGGTCGAAATCCTAAACAATATCAAAATCCAAATTTCAAATGTTCAAAACACTCCGTTTGGGATTTTGAATTTTTGTTATTTAAATTTATTTCGGATTTCGTGCTTTAGGATTTTTTCTTGTGTCGCTTTCGGGGACGGGATTTGATAGCCTTGATATAGCTTTCTGTTTTTTTCAGGCCTAATTGGCGTGCCTTGGTTTTTACCGATCCGGCAGAACGCCTGAGTCGCTTGGCCAGCTCCTGCGTTATTGCATTCGGATAAAGTTTTTCAAGCAGTTTTATATCCTCCTTTGACCAATACTGGTACACGTCGGTTTTCATCCCGATATCGTATGCTTTTTGTCTGACCGCTGTCAAAGGCCGATTAAGCCGCTCAGCTATCTTCCTTGTGTTTCCGTGCGGGTACAATTTCTTAAGCAGCCTGATATCATCTTTCGTCCATGACCACGGCCCTTTGATGAGCTTTTTTTTCTTTGCCATTGCGCAACCTCGTTATATTGATTATTTTCTATTGACTATTTAAATTGTCAATAATCAATTCTCAATTGTCAATAGTTATTTCGTGGTTTTATTTCAAGTTTTGAGTATAGGAACTGTTGGGCTATATATGTAAGAGCCGCTGCATTTTTTGCTGCTTTTGTAATGGTGGTTCGCGAACCACCCCTACCAGCCAGCAATAAAGCTCTTTTCACAATTTCCTGCTGCTTATCGTTTACGAAGAACACCAAAGCTCGATACTTACTCCTTGATGCTCGATGCTCGTCGGGTATCGACCCGCCAACGGCGGGTTTTGATCGGAACCCAGCGTTGCTGGGTCGAGTATCGAGTATCGAAGTGAGACGTTCAATCTGCTTCGTCGTTTGCGGCAGAAGTTTTGCAAGCTCGCGGGTATCCATTCGTTGATTCAGCCGTTTCAGCAATACCAGTTTCTTCTCAAGAATATCAGAACCTCCGAGACGGTTGAGCGTAGCAAGCAATATGTCGGTGTCGTTGTCGTCGATATCCCATACTATTGCCTCAGCGGTTTTGTAGCCAAGCTTTCGCAAAGCCTGCCAGCGATGATGGCCATTGATTATTTGAAAACACGATATTCTGTCATCATCCGGATTTCTGCTTGCGCAGGAATGACAATTTTTCTGCGGGCAGGGGCGAACTATCAACGGCTCATATCGGCCGGTCTGCTCAATATTGCGAATCAGCTTTGTAAAGTTGGCCTTGCTCATTCGATTAGGATTGTCCTGATGAGCAACGAACTTGTCAATTGCTATCCTTGATACTCGATTCAGGTTACTCGTTTCTTGCATTAGCAACTCTCTTTATCTTGATACTCGACGAACATCCAGCATCGAATATCGGATTGAACCAGATGTAATAGACAGGCCTGTCGGTAAGCTTGCTCAATATATACCTTATTAGTTTTAAGTTTTGAGTTTTAAGTCTTGAGTTAGGTCCGTAGCTTTGTAAAAAACACTTGATTTCGCGCTCAATAAATTCGGACTGTGCACGGGGGAGCCGAGCAAGTTTTCGCTGCACTTTTTTTGCGTCGATAAGGTCTGGGTCTTCTATCCCGACCATACTGAATGCTTCGATAAGCTGAACACATCTTGCAGGCATCTTTGCCGTCAGCGCCTTCATTCCCGCTTTCTCAAAGAACGGATTGACCAGTCCCATGACCGCCATCGCCTCGATGATGTGAACATTCATTTTTGGCATAGTCTCTCTTACTAATCGGCTCGCCAGACCCAGCCCCCGGTACCTCGGCTCGATAATGACTCTACTAATACAGCGAATGTTTTTGTTGATAAGCGCCAACCGTGTTCTCCTGTCGAAGCCGACAAAGAAATTATCTGTAGCTGTATTTCGAAGCTCCAGCCCCGGCACCGGCATCGCATAAACGATAACCCCGACAGTTTCTGCCCTCTCTGCTCCGTTTTTCAAAGCAAAGATGGCTTTGAACGGCCCCAGCCGACTGTCGCGATAGTGATAATGTGCAAGTTGCTTATAATCATCAAGACAGCCGGGCTCAATTCGCAACTTTTTGCAGACAGAACACTTTTTCATTATTTAGTTACTGGAACCAAGGAACCCAGCGTTTGTTCTAAAACATAACTCCCTTTTCAAATGCCTACCCTTACTAACAATCAATATTAAATAGCAAAGAATAAATTGCTTAGGCCCTCCCCCCATAATTAGAGCTACCTGCGTTTTTGATACGAAATTTGATGGATTTTCCAGATGGCCAATTCACCTAAGTTCTTATGTTGAAAAGAATAAAAAAAATTTTGTAAATTTTAATTTTTGCTCTGAGGTACCTGCGTTTTTGGTTGAAATTCCTGAGATATCCCCGTTACGAGCGGAGATATCGGCCTAATTGAAAGGGATTTTTCGATTTAGCCGATTTAACCATTAAAATGCATTATTTTCTTGATTTCAAGCAATTTCCTAAATAGGAAATTATCCTTAAATACGAAAATATACTATTGACGATTTCCTGAAATTACGATATATCCTATATAGGAAAATAGTCGATATTAGGAAAATGACGATGAGAATCACAGAAAGAGAAATAATCCAACATCTGCAGAGAGCAGGCGATCAATATGCTCCTTTAACAATAAATCGTTTTGAGGAGCAGGTTCTTCTGCCACAGGGATATCGCATTGACGCAATCATAGAGTTCTCGATTCAAGATGGGCCTTCCTTTGAGGCTCTAGTGGAAATTACACCTGTATCCACTCCAAAGAATATTATTGAGAAGTCCCGCCAACTTGCTGATTGTCTTGGTGAAATTGTCAGGTCCGATATAGTACCTTTGTTAATAGCTCCCTATATAGGCACTAAACAGGCTAAGATTCTGGCAGATAAAGGCATTTCGTGGATAGACCTATCCGGTAATATGTCGATTAGAGTTTCAAACCAGATATATATTGAACGTACCGGCAGAAGAAATCGTTTCCCTGATACCGCACCTATTAAAAAGATTTTCCAGGGAACATCATCCCTTGTGAGCAGGGCTTTGCTCTTGAAACCAGAGGGCTTCTCATCTTTGTATGAAGTAGTCGATTTTATAAACGTCCGTGATGCAAGCATAACAAAGTCAACAGTATCGAAAGTTCTGAAGTCTCTTGAAGAAGAACTATTAATAAATAAAAGCAAATCACTTATATCTGTCACTAATCGAGAAAAGCTTCTTGAGAAACTTACAGAAGGCTACCTTAGTTCCACAGAACGAAAGTCAAGGGAAACATACAGGTTCGCAACTGAGAGCACTAAAAAACTGTTTTTTGATTTCTACCAGAAACAATTAGTTTATGTAGCTTGCGGATTCTATGCAGCGCAAATTAAAGGCCTTGCAGTTACAGACCAGATAACGATATTCGTAAAAGACATAGAACAAGTGAGAATGGCAGCCAAGCAAAATTGGATTAGAATTACCCCTGATGCTGAATTTGGTAACGTTAGCATAACAGAGGTTAAGGACCCTGGTGTTTGGTTTAATGTTCCTTTGCCTATGTACAATCGTGATGCTGTTGTCGATGATATAGAGTTGTATCTTGAAATGATGGCCGATACACCAAGGGGTCCAAAGATTGCCGAACAACTAAAGCGGCGTATTTTAGAAAAGTCTGATATCAGTGGATAAAGGAATATTTCAACAATTGGCCGACCTGGCAGAGTCGTTCAACAGAATTAGGCTAAAGCCCGTCATCTGTGGGGGATTGGGCATCTACCTGTGCTTTCACGAATGCGAAGGTGAGGCACAGGTATTGATTCGAACCACTAATGATATAGATTTGATTCTCACGAAAACACAAGTCATTGAAAAAGCCCGATGCAGGGCCATCGCTGAGATAATTACCGGTGAATTAAGATACATTGTTCGCGAGGGTCGTGAATACCTTCATTTCAAGAAAAATCAGGACCAGTATCTTGATATCCTGGCTCCGCCTATTGAAGGATTCAAAACAGAAGGATTCATGATTAAATTTGTCAACTCAAAACTACACGGCCATATTACTAACGAAGCCTGTTTTATTGAAGAAGATTTAAGAACTGTATCTTTACTGCCATTCCTGCCTGACAACGATAAGAGAAGTAATTTTGAAGTTCAAGTACCTTCACCGACAAATTCACTGCTTCTGAAACTTTTTGCATTTAACGATCGGAGCGAAGGCCAAAGACAAGATTCAGAACGAGCTCAGGCACATGCACTGGACATATACATAGCAATAATGTTGACAAAAAGAACTGATTACCTCGAAGGCCAAAAGTTTTTATCTCGACATAAAGATTCAGAGATAATCCAAAGAGCCCAATCTATAGTCGATAGTAAGTTCTCTTCTGTTGACAAGCTCGGGTGGCAACTTGTGCTTGAGGCATCCAGCTTCTACCCCGAAAAAAACGTTCGGCAAAAAAGAGAGCGATTAGACGATGCAAAACGCCGTTTATTAAGATGGTTCACTATCTGAGTATACAACCAAGCTTTTCTTTTCTGACTCGATGTTTTTATCCTGATTTCTACTTTCATATAAAGGATTCAGCGTTTTTTTTTCACTATCTCCCCACACCAACC
>Ga0307430_1002142_pt1 | contig 13457 bp, 10 predicted proteins | sample SalMarWE160130MG_FD_202159 | JGI IMG/M metagenome (GOLD analysis project Ga0307430, IMG submission 202159) | Salt marsh sediment microbial communities from the Plum Island Ecosystem LTER, Massachusetts, United States - WE1603-130 | ecosystem: Environmental > Aquatic > Marine > Intertidal zone >... | reverse complement strand
CTCCTCAACCCCTCCGGCTCCAGCACCTCCACATCCGCGCCCCAGCCGCGGATCCAGGGCAGCATCTCCTGCGGCTCAGCCACCTGTGCCCGCCAGATCAAGAATCCGTCCGGCTGCTCCTCCACGATTTCCGAGCGATGCCAGCGGGACTCTTGTACTCGATTGGCGACGCGCGGGTGAAAGCGCAACGCCACCTCCAGCGGCTCCTTCTCCGTGTACCAGATTCCCCAAGCATCAGCCAGCAGATTCTGCGGATCGAAGTCCTCAGGGACGGTGTAACGCTCACGCAGTAACTCCACCCGCTCGATGCGCTCGATCTTGAAGGTACGCAGTGCCCCCGGAGGCTCCCGGAAACCGATGACATGCGTGGTGTATCCAACAGCATAGGGTTCGATGAAATAGGGGGCGAAGGTGTATTCGAACACCTTTCCACTATCCTCGTGTCGGTGCCACACCTGCACTTTGCGACCTTCAGCCCAGGCCAGAGTCAATTTCTCCAGGGCTTGCAGGTAGACAGGATCTTGCCGCTGAGCGGCATCGTCGATCACATCGGCTGACTGCAACAGATGATGGCTAACGCGCGGGGTGAGGCGTTCCAACGCCAAACCCAGCTTGCGAAGCGCAGCAGCGGCATGCGTGTTGTGCTTGTCGGATCTAGTGGTAAGCAGCCGAGCAGCCAAGTGCACTGCAAGCGCCTCGTGCAAGTTGAAACGCACGTTCACTAAATATGTGGAGCGATCCACCTTCCAGCGATTGCCGTCCAGATCATCGATATAGATGTACCCGGATAGATCGGGGATATAGCGGTTTACAGTAGAACGATGGACACCCAGGCGGCGGGCGATTTCTGCCTGTGTCAAACCTTCGGGATGCGCCAGCAGCATTTTTTCGATTTGCAATAGACGCTCTGCCTTCGTGCGCGAGGGGCTGGTCATGCATGCCTCCTAATACGGATTCCCTTGTTAGGAACAATAACAGGTATGGAATACAAGGCGCTTATTCGATACGCGTGATACGCCTTTGGGTCGTATCTCGAATCAGCTACTCAGTTGCTCCTTTCCATAATAAGCTGTGAGTGGTCTCTCCAGTAGTACTTATCTAAGAAGACAGCATCAGGCTGGGTTCTTTATATCTCTCACAATATCCTGTTGATTATGTCGCCTTGATCTTCCAAAGCGATGTACTAGTAAGGTGTCCTTCAGTCTAAGGATTCTTAAAAACCGATGATGACGGTAGATCATATATCCCCAGGAATGCTTCATCGTGTGGTTAATATAGTTGAAAGCGTTTAAATGCCATCTGCGAGGTATACACTTCCATACCATCTCATTCTCCCCTAGGGTATGGAACTATTGTTGCAGGATGCGCAACACAAGCGGGAAAACTCTAATTCATAACTGTCATGAATGGTATCGCACAAGAAGAATGAATGCAATGGATCGTATTCACTCCCAATAATTCAAAGAAAGGAGAGGTTATTTCGGTAACATTACCAAATGAATGAACCATTTACATTGGGTAGCATTATCATTTAATGGGACACGGAGTGACGAGCGCCGCCGAAAGCTCATGAAGATTGATCGAACGGAGGTGAATTAAGGGGATGTAAAAAGAAATGCTACGGATACTCCAGCCGGATAGAAAACGCCGCTTATCATAGACTGAGTTGGTCATCAAGCGCGGCGTTCGGACCAATTCTGATTGCACACCAAAACTATCTCCCCCACCGTGCAACCCAAATCTCTGGCGATCACCGGACACTTCGCCATGAATAGAAAATAGATCGGCCGACTTTCGTCCGACAGGGTCTCGTAATTCCCCTGTCCTTTGCTTATCACCAGGTCAGCCTTGTTAAAGATATCGATAAACGGCTTCGAGCACAGCGGAAGGATCGTCCCCGGAACCTCCGACCCACTTGAAAAAACATGCGCAGTTTGATCGATTCCCGCTTCGATGGCATCTTCTTTCAAGGCATCGTTAATAATGGGTTTCTCTCTTACCGCATACATGATTTCTTTTTCGGGATCGATTCGCTTGATCTCCTCCAGCAGCACACGGTCGAAAACGGTCTCTCCAACATTGTCGCCAAGATAGAGAATCGTTCTGGCATCATTGATCGCGTTCTGGAATGACCGATAATCGAAGACGGACTTCTCTTTTTCTTCGATGGGCCGCTGTTCCTTCAGCAGTATTTTCCCAAGCTCCTTGTCCACATCAAGCGCGTTCTCGGTGCCGTAGTCGATAATATTGCCCGCGATGGCCAATTCGACCGCCATGAGCAAACGATCCTCTGCAGTTTCCGTTTTCTTCTTCAATTCAGGATAGATCGCTAGGGTTTTCTCCGTAGCCCTTTCTTTTAGCCGTTTATAGGGATCGGGTTGTCCGGTTATTCGTTTCACGATATCGTGTATCGTTTTCCCCATTTCTGGAGGCGTAGATGTCAATCGGATACCCGGAATGGCTTTTGCCACCTCATCGAGAATTTGCTTCTGGGTTTCAGCATCCGCACCACTCATTCTGGCAGCTTCGAGAGCCTGTCGGAAAAAGCACGGTATACATTCAAGATAGGTCTTCATACCTTCATCCGATCTAAATCTTTTGCATTGCAGCCTGAGCGGCCAGAATAAGGGGATTCATCGTCGGCGCGCTCGTGAGATATGGATGGGTAGCGATCTGCAGCGTATCCAACTCGGTTGCGGACACGCGCTGCTGGATCGCCAAGCCGATAATGTTGATCACTTCCCCGGCAGATATACCTCCGGAAACCTGTCCCCCCATGAGTATCCCTGATTGACGAGAGAATATCAACTTGACTCTAATTTTATTCGCTCCCGGCAAAGTGGCAGGATGCTTATCCATTCCAGTTGCCGCGCCGATCACCACTTCAAAGTTTTCCTTCCTCGCGGTTCTTTCCGTCAAGCCCGCAGATCCCAAAACCAATCCATTAATATAGGTTGAATAAATCGCGATCGTTCCCTTGTTCTCGCGGATCACTTTCAGCTTGAACAAATTCGCACCGGCAATTCGAGCCTCTGCAGTTGATGTAGAAGCGAGCATAATCGCAGTGTCTTTGCGGGTATAAAAATCCCGTTTTCCTGCACAATCCCCGACGGCAAAAATATCCGCATCCGAGGTACGCATATATTCATCGACCCATATGCCTTTCCCTTTTCCTCTATCCAGACCAGCCTCGAAAGCGAGCTGCGTGTTCGGAACAGAACCGACACCAAGAATGATGCTGTCCACCTCTATTTCCTTGCCACCGGATAATCGCACTTTCTCAACCTTCTTCTTACCGAGGATTTCAATCACTTCCGTGTCGGTCAAAACCTCAATACCTTGAGAAACCAGTTTCTCTTCCACGATCTCTGAGAATTCGGGGTCGAACGAATTATACAGAAGCGCAGGAAGCATCTCCACGAGAGTGACTTTCAATCCACCGATTTTTGAGATCTCATCGGCAAACTCGACGCCGATAAAACCTCCGCCGAGAATCATGACGTGCTTGGATTTCTTGATTTTTTCAACCACAACCTTCAAGTAATTCAGGTCCTTATTAATCGTATAAACCCCCTCTTTATCGATCCCGGGAACTGGAGGCGTTATCGGCAAGGAACCGAGTGCCAGGATCAACTTGTCGTAACGAAATGTGTCTTCTTTTCCCGTGATTACCTCTTTATGATCTCGATCTATTCTCTGCACTTCATCGATGACCAAATCGATGTCATTGTTTTCCAACGCGGCATTGCCGAGTTTGTTTTCCTCCGGGTTGTTTAAACTCGAAAACATGTAAGGGATACCGCAAGGTATACAACCACTTTCCACATTCTTAACCAACGTTATCTTTTTTTCTGGATAATACTTCCTGGTAGTTACTGCACTTACGATTCCCGCCGGTCCACCACCAATAACAAATACATCAACCTCTTTCTTCACGAAACTTCTCCTTGTTTGCAAACGAATTTATTCTTTCATCGCCTTCCCAAACGGGCAAAATTATAATCCCGTTCTCCCAAGGCGTTTGAGGTAATCCAAAAAGTATACGCCCTATGCACATGACACCGAGTTATGTTTCGTCTGCTCCGCGCTCTCTCGCGTGTTTACGACAATCGAAAGACGAAGGATTGATATGATCTGGGGAATGGTTTTGGTACTTAACTACGCATTAGAATAATAGCGAGTAAGGTAAAACCGGCTGATCCTCAGTAGAAATCCGCCGCGATTAGACAAGTAGCGATAAATATTCGGACATTCGATGCCTCGTACAATACTTTACGAGTAGAGGTTATCTTCCTCCCACAACAATCTACGCCTGGCGTGCCTGCGCAATCGCAATAGCGACATGTCAAGCGTGTGATGAAAACAAGGCTGCCCTCATGCCAGGGGAAGACCACCTTGCATACCCGCGATTCCTATCGCTTCACTCCTTGGAAATCTGACGCAGCAAACCCAGCAGCGTCATCCCGATTTTCATCCCCTCGCCGGTGCCGAGTTTTGGTCTTTCACCTTCCTGTTCAGCCCGCCGCATCAGCAGGATGGCCATTCCCAAACCGGTTAACGCACCGATCAGACCACCAAGGATCAGTGTTCTGGTTTTCCAATTTCCGTCTTCATTCATACAGATTTCCCTCATCAGAACGAAAGATAGATACAATGCTTTGGAAAAAAGCTTTAACGCCCGCCCAGGCGGACAACGATGAAAGCATCGGTTTGGTTGCCAGGTCTCCTGCTTGTTTCGCCGTTCCTTCGAGACGACCCAGGATTTGCTGCGCCTTTCTAAAAGGTGCCGGGAGTTTCCGGACCACCTTTTCCGTTGCAAAAACACCGAGCCCCAGGAGCGTTATCATCAACACACCGAGCAGCAGGATCGGCAATGCAAGACAAATCACAGCAACATCCGCAAGTACGCCAGGGCTGCGGTCTTCCAACAACAATACAAGCGAGAGGCCCACAATCACCAGACCACCGAAAATCAAAGGCAGGTAAATTTGCAGACGGATTTGTCGCTGCGTACCCGGCCGTGGCGAAAGCTGTTTCTGATGGTGACTGCCCGGATCCATCCTTATCCTTTTCCTCCCGTTATGCGTAATTGTAGCACGTCCGATGGAAGCACAGGAGAGCAGATCACAGAAACGGCCGTCTCGACCAGGAAAATGGTTTCACTGTTCTGATGGACCAGGTTGCGATAGAATCCTGATGTATCAAGGAGGAACGCATGTCAGATTTTTCCGGCAAAGGTGTTGTAGCAGCAGTCAAGACATCCCCCGAAACGATTTTGGAGGACATCGAGAAAGTCATGCGCCTGGCGGATTTCGAGTCATCTCTACCCAAAGGCAACCGTACTGGTCTGAAAATCAACATCTCCTGGCAGACCTGGTATCCAGCCTGCTCCACCGAGCCCTGGCAACTCGAAGGTGTGATTCAAACCTTGCGTAACAGCGGATACGATAACCTGGTCGGCGTGCACAATGACACCGTCGTCGTCGACACCAGCGTCGGTGAGTTCAACAACAAACACCGCTTCGTGACCGACAAACACAACGTGCCCTGCATCTATCTCTACGAAGAGGATTTTGAGTGGTTCGAGTACAAACCCACGAAGCCTTTCGTCGTCCTCGACAAGGTGTACCCGGACGGCGTGTTCATTCCCAAGGCGCTCGTCGGCATGAATATCATCCAGCTCCCGACGGTCAAGACTCACGTCTTCACCACCATCACCGGCGCCATGAAAAACGCTTTCGGCGGATTACTGCACCGCAACCGCCACTGGACTCACGCCGTGATCCACGACACACTCGTCGACCTGCTCATGATTCAACAAGACATCCACCCTGGCTTGTTTGCCATGATGGACGGCACCTTCGCCGGCGACGGACCTGGTCCGCGGGCCATGCACTGGCATGAGAAAGACATCCTGCTCGCTTCGGCCGACCAGGTGGCCATCGACGCCGTGTCCGCCAAGCTGCAGGGATTCGATCCCATGAAACTGCGTTTCATCCGCCATGCCCACGAAAAGGATCTGGGCGTCGGCGACCCCTCACAGATCGAGATCGCCGGATATGATATCGAGCAGGAAGAACCCTGGAAATTCAAGAAGGGCGACACTTTCGCCAGCCGCGGCCAGAAGATGATCTACCATGGACCGCTCAAGCCCTTGGAAAAGGTGCTCCTGCAAAGTCCACTGGTGCCCTGGTCGTACTTCGCCAGCAACTTCTACCACAACGTTTTCTGGTATCCCTTCATCGGGCGCAAACGCGTCGCAGCAGCTTTGAAGACACGCTGGGGGAAGCTCTTCAGGCGCTACGGCGATGGTGAAGTGGTCATGCCCGGAATGGAACCGAAGACCGTTATCCAGGCGCTCATCGGACTGGTGGGCCTTATCGTGGCCATCGCAGCCTTCTTCTTGCTGCGCTGATGGGACAAAAATCGATCCGCCGACGCATCGCTGTCGGCTTGATCTTCGGCTTCCTCGTATTCCTCGGACTGGGGCTGATCGGCGATATACGCCAGGTCGGCACCCAGTTCGCCAACTTTTTCTGGGCGTACACCCCGCTCATTCTGACCGGAACGTTGTTCAACTACACCCTGCGTTTTTTCAAGTGGCATTTTTACCTGGGCCAGATCGGCATCCACGATCTATCCTTGCGTGAGAGCGCCCGTCTCTTCGTCGCCGGATTCCCACTCGCCGTCACGCCCGGGAAAGTCGGCGAAGCGTTAAAAGCGGTCTGGCTGCAGAACAAGACCGGCACGCCCACGGCGCGCGGTGTGACCGTGGTGCTCGCCGAACGCATCAGCGACGGCCTGGCTGTACTGTTGCTCTCCACGCTGGGCGTCATCGCCTATCCCCGCTACTGGCCGGCCTTCGCTGCCGTACTGGGGATCCTGCTGGCGGGCATTGTCATTTCCCAAATCCGGCCCTTGGCGCTGGCTATCCTCGGCTTCGCCGAACGCTTGCGCTTGATCCGGAGGCTTGCCCATCACCTGCATGAATTCTATGAAGGTGTCTACGCCCTCTTCCGCCCACGCGCCACCATCACGGCCATCGGACTGGGCAGTGTTGCCTGGCTGGGAGAAGGTCTGGCAATGTATCTCGTACTCGTTGGTTTGGGCGTGCCCGGCGGGTGGGAGACTCTCTCCGTGGCGGTCTTCGTACTTTCCTTTTCGACGGTGATCGGCGCCGTCTCGGCGCTCCCGGGAGGACTGGGCGCCTTCGAGGCCAGCGCTGCCGGTATGCTGACCCTGCTCCTGGATGTTCCGGCCAGCACCGCCGCTGCCGCCACGCTGCTGATTCGCTTCGCCACGCTCTGGTTCGGCGTGGCGTTGGGATTGGTGGTCTGGTCGCGTTCGGCGGATCTGCTCTATTTACAATCCGCAGCAAGCGATAGAGAAACAACATGAAGGTGCTCTCGCACCTTCACATTCATGGTAAGTTGAAATAGTCTGAATAGACTGGTAAACAAGAAACCAGTGATCGTGCGCCTATTCTCGATCCTTGCTGCGCAGATGCGGAAACAGGATCACTTCTCGAATCGACGATTGATCACTCAGCAGCATGGTCAGACGATCGACGCCCATGCCGAAGCCGCCATTGGGCGGCATGCCGTAGGCCATCGCCCGCAGGTAGTCCTCATCCATGGGATGGCGCTCCTCGTCATCCTCACCGTACATGCGGCCCATCTCCAGGAAGCGCTGCTCCTGATCGAGCGGATCGTTCAACTCGGTGAAGGCGTTGCACAGCTCCATGCCGCCCACGAAACCTTCAAAACGCTCGACAGTCTGTGGATCGCCGGGCACGGATTTCGCCAGCGGCGAGATGTCCCGCGGGTAATTGTAGATGAAGGTCGGCTGGATTATATTCGGCTCCACATATTTACTCAGCAACGAATCGATCAGTTTGCCGCGCGTCGATGTTTTCGATGGTTCGTGTCCGCGGGCTTCCATCGCTGCCCGCAGACTCTCTTCATCGTCGTGTTTGAAAATGTCGATCTCGGCGGCGTCGATCAACACCTGCCGCAATTCGATGCGCTCCCAGGGCGGACTTAAATCGATCGCCTCGCCCTTGAATTCGATCTGCTTCGATCCGGTGGCCTGTTCGGCGGCGAAAGACACCATCTGCTCGGTAAGGTCCATCACGTCCTTGTAATCGGCGTAGGCCATGTAGAACTCGAGCTGCGTGAATTCGGGATTGTGCTTGAAGGAGACACCTTCGTTGCGGAAATCACGCCCGATTTCATAGACCCGTTCGAATCCACCAACGAGCAGACGTTTCAGATAAAGTTCGAAGGAGATCCGCAAATACAGCTCTTGATGCAGCTGGTTGTGATGTGTGATAAAAGGCTGCGCCGCTGCGCCGCCGTAAATCGGCTGCAGGATGGGCGTTTCGACTTCGAGGAAACCTTGCTCGTCGAGGAATTGCTGCAATGCACGGATGATACGTGTACGCAGGTGAAAAATATCACGCACCTCGGGGTTGATCACCAAATCGGCGTAACGTTCCCGGTAGCGCGCTTCCAGATCGGAAAAGGCACTGTGAACCACACGCTCGCCATCGATCTCTTCTTCCTTCGTCGCCGGCAGTGGCGTGATTCCCTTGGCCAACATGCGGTAGTCGGCAACGCGCAGGGTGGCTTCACCGGTGCGCGTGCGGAACATGCGACCCTGGGCCTGGAGAAAGTCCCCCAGATCGAAATCGTCGTTGAAGCGATCGAAAGCCTCGGCACCCAACTCGTCGGCGCGCAGGTAGAGCTGCAGCCTGCCGGCGCCGTCCTCGATATGGGCAAACGTCGATTTGCCCATGGTGCGAATCGAACGCAGCCGGCCAACCACCGTGACCTCAATGGTTTCGTCTTCGCTTGCAGCCTCGAATGTCCGGATCGCCTCCGCCGTAGTATGTGTGCGTTCGACACGGTTGGGATACGGTTCCATCCCCACTTGGCGCAGGCGTTCGAGCTTTTCCAGGCGGATCCGTTCGAGATCGTTCCATTTCGTCATACTGATAAAACCCCTTCATCTATTACCCGAATTCTCTCGTTCGGGACTCAGTTCAGGTCAAGTTTACACGAAAAAGCGCCCCGCACGGCAAACAAAACGCGGGGCGCCCAGTGAAAGCACCTGGCTACTTGATCTTTACGATACGGAAGGACAGTGTGCCGGCCGGGGCTTGCACCTCGATCTCATCCCCCACGGCTCGCTCCAGCAATGCCTGCCCCAACGGTGACTCGTTGGAAATCAACCCCTCCTTGGGATTGGCTTCCGCCACCCCGACAATCGTGTACGTCTCGTTCTTCTGTCCATCCTGTTTGACTACAACGGTGCTGCCAATATGCACGACATCCGTTTTCTTGGACGGCTTGATCAACTCCGCCTTGGCGAGCATGCGATCCAGTTCGAGAATGCGGCCTTCGATGAAGGCCTGCTCGTTCTTGGCAGCTTCGTATTCTGCGTTTTCGATCAATTCCCCATCTTCCATGGCCTCGTGCAAACGCTTGGCCACTTCATGACGCCGAACTGTGCGCAGACGTTCGAGTTCTTCCTCGAGCTTCTTCTGTCCTTCGGACGTAAGATATACTGCGGAATTCGCCATCGTCCTTCCTACCTCTAACATTTCGACCTGCCCTGATGGGCAGGAAACGTCTAGAATAAAAGAACTGAGAGGATGCTCTCAGCCCAGAACCATTTCTTGCGGCGACATAATAGCACAACTCAAGCCCCCTGTCCAGCAGGTAAAAATACGCCGCATAGTACCCCTCCAGCAGATTTCGGAATCGGATTTCTAGCAATTTGAAACGATGATCGGAAGCCCACCTTCGCGCCGATGAAAGCCGTCCAGCTCGGCGCACAGCGCATTTTCGTCCACCCAGAAGGTCGAAAGTTGCGATCGATACCATGCACTGGCCGCCGCCCAGGCCTGGATTTCCATCGATTCGAGTTCGAAAAGCCGTTTCTCCCCTTGCGGGAGACCCAATTCGTCCGGAATCACTCCCCCGCGCATGGCGTATGGCAGATCCGCGTAGTATCGCAGCGCCCTCCCCAGGCCTTCCGCCGCTTGGCGGGTGAGACGGTGATCGACGTGCCCGCCGTATCCCAGTGGGCAATAAACCACGGATTCCGCGGGGATGCGGCGTGAGAGTTCCTCCTGCAGATGGACAATCAGATCGCTTTCGGATTCATGCAGCGCCCTAAAAATGGCTGATTCATCGGGATACAACCCCGTGCCGTCGGCGCCTTTACGGTACACCGCGTCGGGGATTTCGAGGTGAATCACCCCCGCCGAGAGACTCCCACAGGCCAGCGTATCTTCCAGCCGACGCACGGCGCTGGGCGAATCTTCACTGCCCCAACGGGCGTGCAGTTCCATTGCGAACGGAGTCAGCTCGCCCGGCGGCGTGTCGCCGGCGCAGATGGTTAACACCGTGACGGCTTCACCGGACGACGTTTGCTGGGCGATCAACCCGCCGCAGGAGAACACGGCGTCGTCCGGATGAGGCGAGAGATAGACGTGTTGGGCCACTAGTGGATTATATCTCCATACGGAAAGGCATGAAGCGATTGAATCGCTCCATGCGATGTGCTAATATCAGAAAGGTGGATACGCTTCTCCAGTGGTTTCCTGTCTAATGGACAACATCTGCAGGAATCTTGAGCCGGAGTGGCTGTCCAACGGCGGGGAAAAACCAAGATCACATTTTTAACAATCGGCCCGAACTGTTTTGTTGATTGCACCGCGCTGCCATTGCACGCGCTTCGCTTCCGTCATCCATTCGACAGATACAGATCATTGGAGATCGAATGCAGAGATCACAAGATTCCTGATCTCAAAAGTATCAAACATCCTCGCGCAGCCGATGGGTAGTGAAAGGAAGGGTGCGGAATTTAATCGACGTGAAAACAATGACATCGTGAAAATGGCATCAACGCAGGCTCAGACATCGATGAATCGAACCTATCGACATGGTGCAAACGAACGCAACCTCGCAGGGAAAAAGCGCCGACTGGCACCGTGACGTATGCACTGCAGCCGCCTGAACCCATCTATGTTGGCAAATCGAGCATTTCTTCCCGACATCGCGGCATACGGACTGTATGCCCCTGGAAGCACATAACCGCATGAGGAGGTATATCATGCATAAGGATTATCACCGAATTATGATCGCGATCCTGATTCTGGCCACCGGGTTACTCGCCGGATGCAACCGCCCCACCGCTACCCCGGGCACACTGCCGCCCTGCGAGCTGGATGATCTTCTCGCCCCCCGACTCATCGAGCCCGAGGACGGCGCCATGGTCAATGCGATTGAATCCCTCGCCGGCCCCAGGCCGACATTTCGTTGGTACCACCTAGGCGCCTGCCAGCCGGGTGGCTTCATACTTATCATCTCCAGCAGCCCTGACTTGACTCCTCCGTATGCGTACATCGAAGAATCGGAGGAATGGCTGGACACCTGGAAACTTCCCGTCGATCTCGAAGTGGAACAGACGTATTACTGGGGAGTCTCCGTCCTGATCCCGGGAGAGGGAGGCGGAACGGGGCCCTTCTCCGAAACGTGGAGTTTCGACACCACAGGCGTGCCCGAAGGCCAGCCCGGTGTGATCAGCGGTATGGTGTGGGACGACGCCTGCCCCAACCCCGATCCGCGCGATGATTACCCGGCGGACCGCGATCCACCGTACGGCTGCATCCGTGAAGCCAGCGCCATCGTTGCCGATGGAAGCCTGGGGGCACACGAACGCGGCATCAGCGACGTCGTCGTTCGGATCGCACAGGGGGAATGCGTCTCGCCAATGCCGTCAGACGGCGTGATCGCATCTTCCGGTCCGACGGACGAAGAGGGGCAGTACTACTACTACGCACCGGTGGGCACGTACTGCGTTTACCTCGATATCACCGAGCCTGAGAACAATGCGATCCTCATGCCGGGCGTCTTATCGGCGCCGAATACATTCGGCCCCGGGATGCAAACGGTAAGCATCGAAAGCGACGGTCAGATCATCGAGGAAATCTCCTTCGGCTGGGATTACGACCTCGACACCGGCCTCGAACCGGCAATTCTAACCGGTGTATTAATCAATGACATCGACCACAGCGGCAGTTACGATAACAACGAACCCGGCATCCCCGACGTGGAAGTAGAAATCTGGCGAGGACAATGCCCTCCCGCCTGGGAAGATCGCATTCCGGGTGTCGACCTTTTCACCCGCACGGATCAGGACGGTGTGTTCGGTGCTGATTCATCCGCAAGCGATCCAGCTTGGATGGACATCCAACCGGGGGAGTACTGCTTGATGGTTGACATTGAAGACGAAAGCAGTCAGCCTGCGTTCGAGCGTGGCTATTGGACCTTTCCCATCGAAGGGCAGGAACTTCCCATGATACCGATCTTCCTCGAACCCGGGACGATCTCAAGAACCTTATTTGGCTGGCACTACCCACCCTACTTCATCCCCGAGATCGCCGCGCACTGCCGTTCCGGCCCCGATATGGTCTATGAGACCTTGAGCTACACGGAGGAAGGTCAGACCTACTGGTTGATCGGGAAGAATCTGGCCGAGACCTGGTGGCAGACGGAAAGCCGCTGCTGGGTGGCCGACAGCACCGGCACGATGATCGGCGATCCGGACGAATTGCCGGTTGTGAACGTGCCGCCCCCGACGAAGACACCCAGCCCGCCGACACCCACGGTCACACCCAGCGACAACGTCTTCCCGCTGGTCGAATCGAGCGCAGTGTCGAACAGCATCCCGCGCGGCAGCGAGAACACGATCAACGCCTCCGCCTTCGACGATGTGGGCGTGACGAACATCACCATCTACATCAAAGCGCCGGGCAGCAGCAAATTCAACCCGGCCGCCATCTGCTCGAACAGCGATGTTTGTTCCTTCACCGGCACCTTCGATTCGAGCGGCGTATACGAGTTCTACGCCAGGGCCTCCGATGCGGCGGGCAACTCGGCCAACGGCATGACGCACAGCTTTCATGTCTACGAGACATAGGTTGGTTGGAAAAGAGATGTGTTGAGACAGGGCAGGAGCGGAAACCGTTGACGCTCTTCCCGATGGAATGTTACAATCGGGCGCAGTGCGCCGTTAGCTCAATTGGCAGAGCAGGGGCCTTTTAAGCCCAAGGTTCGGAGTTCGATCCTCCGACGGCGCATTCATAAGATAAGCTACACTTTGTTATGTATAACAGGGTCTTTTCTACCCAAGCAACGCAGCTTCGATTCCCATACGGCGCCTTTATGAATACATACGGGCTGTCCCAAAAGGACAGTACTTCAATTATTCACAACTGGAATTACCTGAAGATCATTTTTCCGCCCAATCGACTCGGACTCGATTACCATATAAGACATCGCCTTTTCTGTAATTACCCTATTTCTTTTACTCACAAAATAAGTATCTACGTACTCAATTGAATCACTACCGTAGTACTTCTAAGTAATTAAAATGTTATATTACGT
>Ga0307430_1002136_pt1 | contig 13491 bp, 13 predicted proteins | sample SalMarWE160130MG_FD_202159 | JGI IMG/M metagenome (GOLD analysis project Ga0307430, IMG submission 202159) | Salt marsh sediment microbial communities from the Plum Island Ecosystem LTER, Massachusetts, United States - WE1603-130 | ecosystem: Environmental > Aquatic > Marine > Intertidal zone >... | reverse complement strand
ATTCACCAATGACGTTACACCGGAGTCAACGATGAGGATAGCTGAAGGAAGAATGGTGGCAGAAACAACTCATGGATTTGCGGACTGGGGTTGGTACGGAGTCGAATATGCGGTTAGGGCAGCTCTAGGATTAGATGTCCCTCCGATTTTCGACATCAGGCCCAGGACAATGTATAAGGAAAATGCGGATGAATTCTATCCTGAACCAAAGCTTGAGCCTATAGACTGGGATGCAATCAAGGCTGAATATCTGGCAAAATAAGCTATGGCAAGAAGGGGTTCCTCTATAAAGGGCCCCCTTCTACGTCTTTATAACAAACTTGATATAAGTTAATTTCTATAATCTTTTTTATTATACTTTTAGTGTTAAAGCTCTTATAAATATGAAATATTATAATTTTTCTATAATGTTGCTGTGCAGAATAAGTGAACGGGTAGCTTTCTAATAGAGAACACTGCTAAGTTCCATAAAAATGGATAGTTACTCGTTTATCTTGTGGACCTATAATAGTGCAGTATGCTTATTTTTCTGAAAGGAGAAGGAGAGGAATGCCAAGAGAGCCTTTATTACGATTAGAAGCCATTGATAAAAGTTTCCCGGGTGTTCATGCTCTGGATCATGTTGATTTTGACCTTTATAAAGGAGAAACCCATGTTCTCTTGGGTGAAAATGGTGCTGGTAAATCTACCTTAGTGAAGATCCTTAGCGGTTCTTTGCCCAAAGATAGTGGCCGTATCATCCTCCGAGGTAAACAAGTCGAAATAACCAGCCCTTATCATGCTCGTTCATTGGGAATCGGTATGGTTTATCAAGAGTTGAGTCTCATTCCCAGCCTGAGTGTAGCTGAGAACATCTTTTTAGGTAGATTACCCAGACGTAGGTTTTTCTTTGTTGATTGGCCAGGAATATATAAAAAGGCTCAACAAATTTTGAAGAAACTCAACTTAAATATTGACCCTACTGTGCTCGTGAAGTCTCTTCCTCTGGCTGAACGACAGTTAGTAGAAATCGCCAAAGTTTTGTCTTTAAATGAACAGATTCTACTCCTCGACGAACCTACATCAGCTCTATCAGAAGAGGAGCGGCAACGACTTTTTAACCTCGTAAATGAATTGCGTGAACGAGGAATCTCTATTATTTATATCTCCCATCGCTTATCCGAGGTTCCCTTAATGGGCCAGCGAGTAACTGTTCTGAGAGATGGGAAGAAGATTGCTACATTGCCCGTGAATAAGGCTGATGAGGACACTATTATTCGGATGATGGTGGGAAGAGAACTTAAGGAACAGTTTCCCAAAGAGGAAACGAGTCCTGGTAAGCCTATCTTGAAGGTGCAAGACCTGGAGGTAAAAGGGGCCCTGCACCATGTGGACTTCACCTTACATGAAGGGGAGATAGTGGGCATTTTTGGTCTCTTGGGGGCTGGGTGTACTACCCTTGTCCGTGCATTATTTGGATTACAAAAGACTGATGGTGGTAAAATCTATATTAATGGTAGAAGAGTTACCATATCTTCTCCTGAAGAGGCAATCGGGTTAGGATTGGGTTATCTCACCAGAGATAGAAAAGATGGCCTCATACACCCAATGTCCGTAGTGTCAAACATAACTCTAGCCAGTTTGAAAAGAATTTCGCAGTTAGGTCTGCTCAAGCACCGAAAAGAGCAGCGAGTAGGAGAAAAATACGTTAATGAACTGCGTATCCATCCTCCTGACTTGACTCGGAAGCTCATGTATCTGAGTGGTGGTAATCAGCAGAAAGTTGCCGTATCCAAGTGGCTGTGCAGTGGATCGAAGATTTTGATTTTTGATGAACCCACACGGGGTATTGATGTAGGAACAAAATCCGAGATTTTTCAAATTTTTAATCAGTTGACTAAGGAAAAGGTAGGAATCCTTATGATATCTTCTGAGTTGCCAGAAATTTTAGCCATGGCTGACCGTATCTTTGCAATGCGAAGAGGAACTTTTACTGCGGAATATCGAAGAGGAGAGACAACACAGGAGAAACTGCTAAAAAGTGCCAGTTAGATACAAAGGTAGTAGGGAAAAGAGGGAGGAAAAAATATGAGAGAACAAAGAAAAAAATTGTCTATTATAAAGAATGATCCCGAGAACGCGACATCCTTAAAGGTGCCTTCGAAAGTATCTTTAATAAATCAATGGGTCTCTATGGGGGGTGAAGTAATCAGAAAAACTTTGCTAAGGGGGGGTCCAATTGTAGCCTTGCTTTTCCTGATTATATATCTTTCTTTCGCTTCACCGTATTTTTTAAGTGTGAGTAATTTTTTGAATATAACAAGACAATCTTCCATTAATGCTATCCTTGCTATAGGTCAGACAATGGTTATTATTGGTGCAGGTATAGATTTATCTGTTGGCGCTGTCCTGGCTCTCTCAGCCTCAGTGTCTGCGGTAGCAGTGTCATACTGGGGACTCAATCTTGGAGTTGGTATACTTTTGGGTCTGGGGACAGGAGCGCTAACGGGATTTACAACTGGTGTCATCGTTACCAAAGGAAGAATACCTGATTTTGTTGCTACGCTGGCTATGATGACTACAGCAAGAGGTCTAGCACTGATTTTGACGCAGGGCCTACCGGTTCCCTCACACTTCACCGCCCTCAAACTTGTAGGATATTTGCCCGCAGGACTAATCTGGCTGGGTAGCGGTGATATTCTGGGTGTTCCGGTTCCGGCTCTAATTATTGTAGCTATAACTATCCTGGGCTGGATGATTTTGACCCGTACTACGTTAGGCCGGGCTATTTATGCTGTAGGAGGCAACCGGGAAGCTGCTAGAATTTCAGGTATCAGCTTTGTGCGCACCAAAATCATCGTTTATACTATTATGGGACTGCTGGCTGGAGTTGCTGGTATTGTTCTCACCGGCCGTCTAAATTCAGCCAATGCCTTAATGGCAGAAGGAGCAGAATTGCAGAGTATTGCTGCTGTAGTCATTGGTGGAACAAATCTCTTTGGTGGTGAAGGTGGTGTTGTCGGTTCAGTAATTGGCGCATTTATAATGGGTACACTGGGTAACGGTTTGAACTTGCTCAATGTCTCCGCTTTCGTGCAGCGAGTCGTTATGGGTTTAATCATTATCGGTGTTGTTGTTTTTGATCAATGGCGAAGAAGACGATTTGCTGTCTAAAATTAGATATTTAACCTGTCTTCCCCCGGCATCAGAGTAAAAATAAAAGATTGACCAAGCTCTTAGAATAAGAAACTCGAAAACTTTGAAGGAAAAGGAGGCTTGGCGTTTTCCTCCTGGTGTTATCGGGAGGACGACTGATAAATTCGTAGGGAGTGAAAAGATGACTATTAAAGTATTGGTTACTTCTACCTCCTTTGGAAAGGTAGTGAAGGAGCCGGTGGAGCTATTAAAGAAAAAAGGTTACCAGATTATCTGGAATGAACTGGGTAGACCCCTAAAGGAAGATGAAGTAATCGAGAGGGTAAAAGGGGTGGATGCCTATATTGCTGGTCTGGATGAGATTACGGCAAAGGCAATTAAGGCTGCGAATAAACTAAAGGTCATCTCCAAATACGGAGCTGGTGTGGATAACATAGATATTAAGCCAGCTACCAGGAGAAAAATAGTGGTAACCAATACTCCTGGCACCAATACCGAGGCCGTGGCAGATTTAACCTTTGGCTTAATTTTAGCGGTGGGTAGAAAAATACCCCAGGCAGATAGGAGCACCAAAAAAGGAGAGTGGAAGAAGTTTTTTGGCAGAGCAGTATATGGGAAAACGTTGGGTATAGTAGGAATGGGAGAAATTGGTAAGGCAGTTGCCAGAAGAGCAAAGGGCTTCAATATGAGGACAATTTACTGGAGTCGGCGAAGGAAACTCGATATTGAAGAAGAAACCGGAGCAAAATATACTGATCTTAAATCCGTACTGAGAGAGGCGGACTTTGTCAGTCTACACCTTGCTTTAACCGGTGAGACTAAAAATATTATCGGAGAAAGTGAGATAAAATTGATGAAATCTACCGCTTTCTTGATAAATACCGCCAGAGGTCCTCTGATAAATGAGGATGCTCTTTACCGGTGCTTAAGGGATGGAGTAATCGCAGGAGCAGCAGTTGATTCCTATTCTAATGAACCCCCACAGGGAAGTTCCCTCCTTTCCCTGGATAATATCATTACCACTCCCCATATGGGAGGCTATACCTATGAGGCTTTAAAGGATATGGGGATGACTTCCGTGGAAAATGTCATTGATGCATTAGAAAGAAGAAAGCCTCGCTATGTAGTCAACCCGGAAGTTTACCAGTCTTAAATTGCCCATGAAATTATGGATTTGAAGGCAGAATCAGTTGAGGCTGGTGCCCATTTATGAGCAAATTGCTTCCTTGAAATAGCAGTTGATAAAGTCTAAAAGTCTATAGTGAGTCCAGCCATTCTGCGCTGGCACTCTACGTGGAAGGAGATTTTTACGGTGGAAAAGTCTTATCTCATTGGAGTAGATATCGGTACAGTGGGAACAAAAGCGGCTATTTTTGACTCAGAAGGGAGAATGGTCGCTGACGCTTATGAGGAGTCCAGAATTTATTATCCTAAGCCAGGCTGGGTAGAACAGGATCAGAATGATTTTTATCAGTCAGCGGTGAATACCATCAAAGAAGCAGTCACAATAAGTAAAATTAACCCCAAGGATGTAACAGCAATCGCCTTTGACGGTCAAATGTCTGGCATCGGAGGCATTGATAGGGAGTGGAATCCAGTTATTCGTTATGATTCTTGGTTGGATACAAGATGTGAGCCATATATTGAGTTTATGAGGGAGAGGGCGGGTAATTTAGTTCTAGAAAAAACTGGATGTGCCCCCACTTATGCTCACGGCCCCAAGATTTTATGGTGGAAGGGAAAACATAAGGAGATATTCGACAGGATATATAAGTTCATTGTTCCCGCCTGTTATGTAGCAGGGAAGATGGCTGGATTAAAGGGAGAGGAAGCCTTCATAGATTATACTTGTATTCATTTTAGTGGTTTTAGCGATGCGGAAAAAATGAGCTGGTCAGAAGAGCTTTGTCATATCTTTGAAGTACCTTCCTCAAAGCTTCCCAGAATTGTTCGACCCTGGGATATAGTGGGCAAATTGACCTCCAAAGCAGCAAGGGATTGTGGTTTAATTGAGGGAATTCCTATTGCTGCTGGAGCAGGAGATCAGGCAGCGGGCTTTTTAGGAGCCGGTATCGTTGATATAGGACGAGCAGTAGATGTCGCCGGGACAGCATCCTGTTTTACGAGCTGCGTGGATAAATATATTCCGGATGTAAAATATAAAACTTTTCTCTGTTCGAGGGCAGTGATACCGAATTTATGGTATCCTTTAGCTTTTATTAATGGAGGAGGATTATGTCTGCGATGGTTCAGGGACGAATTTGCTAAAGAGGAGAAGATAGAAGCTATGGAAAAAGGCATAAATACATATTCTGTTCTTGATGAAAAGGCCTCAAGAATTCCTCCTGGCTCGGATTCGCTTTTATTTGTTCCTCACCTTGGAGGTAGGGTATGTCCAAATAATCCTAATCTGAGAGGAGTCTGGTTTGGATTTAGCTGGGGCCATACTAAGGCCCATTTTTATAGAGCTATTTTGGAAGGAATTGCCTACGAATATTTTTACTATTTTAAGATTCTTCAAGATCTTTTTCCCGCTGTTTCATTTAAGGAGGTAACCGTCATAGGCGGGGGAGCCAGGAGTGATCTCTGGAATCAAATCAAAGCAGATATCCTAGGGCTTTCTTATACTAAGATTAATCGGGAGGAGTTAGCTGTTTTGGGATCGGCAATTATAGCAGGATATGCTGTTGGAATCTTTGATGATCTGGCATCTACCTCCAGGAAGTTTGTAAAGAATACTTCACGGATAAATCCAAGATCTAAATATCACAAGCATTATGAAAATTACGCTAAAATATATCTTGATTTGATTAAAACCCAAGAGAAGTTATTTAATGAGCTAGTAAAAATTTCAAGGACTCAACTATAGAAGCTTATTTAATTTGAAAGAGTGAAGGGGAAGAAGATGGAAAAGCTAAGGATATGTCTTATAGGAGCTGGAAGAGTAGGGAAAGTCCATACTTTAAGCTTAAAAAATAATATCCCAGACGCTGAATTGGTAGCTGTTGTTGACAAAGACGAAGAAGCTGCCAGGAGATTAGCAAAGGAATTTGAACTCAAAATACATTTTAAGGATTATGAGAAGGCCTTAGATTGGGGGAAATTTGATGCTATAATCATTACCACCCCTACTTTTACCCATAAGACTATTGCAGTTAGTGCGGCTAAAGCCGAAAAGCATATCTTCTGCGAAAAGCCAATGGCACTTAATTTGGAAGAGACAGATAGCATGATTCAAGAGGCAAAAAGGGCTAAAGTAAAATTACAGATTGGTTTTATGAGGCGGTTTGATAGGGGATTTTTAGAGGCCAAGAAAAAAGTAAAGCAAGGTGCTTTGGGAGAGCCTTTATTGATTAAATCAATCGGCCGTGGGCCTGGTTTACCGCCAGAGTGGGCCTGGGATATAAAAAAGAGTAATGGAATGCTTGCAGAGGTAGGGAGTCATGATTTTGATACTCTGAGATGGTTTGCCGAAAGTGAATTTGAGAAAATTTATGCTTTTGCGGGAAATTACAAATGCCCTCAGATAAAAAAGAAATATCCAGATTTCTACGATCACGCTGTGGTGACTGTGCAATTCCGAAATAGCGGGCTAGGAATACTTGACATAGGGTGTCCGGTAGGCTATGGTTACGATGCAAGAATGGAAGTGCTGGGAACGGAAGGAGTGATATTCGTAGGTGAAATTGAGGATAATCAGGTGACGGTATGCACCAAGGGTAGCGGTGCTGTGAGTTCAATATATAATAGCTGGAGAAATAGATTTAAAGATGCCTATATAGATGAACTCAGGCATTTTGTCGATGTTATAAAAAGAGATGAGGAGCCGTTCGTTACTGGAGAAGATGGCAAAAAAGTTGTCGAGGCTGTGGCAGCTGCTAATAAATCAATTCAGATAGGTCAAGCTGTGAGCCTTCCACTTTGAGCGTAGAAAATATAATGAGAGAATATATATTGTTGGTTGCATTTGTATTTTGTATTATGAAGTGAGGAGTTCAGAACAAGGGAGGAAAAGAGTGTCTCTTGAGGTGTTAATTACCTCTACTTCTTTTGGAAAGATGGTAAAGGAACCAGTAGAGCTATTAAATAACCAGAGTTGTGAAATCATTTGGAATAAATTAGGCCGATCACTTGGAAAAGCTGTTACCAGACGAGCAAGAGGCTTCACAATGAAGGTAATTTACCGGGACTGCCGTTGATGTTTATTCTAATCAACCACCCAAGGATAGTTCACTTCTTTCTCTGGACAACATTATCACTACCCCTCATATGGGAGCCTATACCTATGAATCAATTATGAATATGGGGATGATGTCGGTAAAAAATGTCTTTGATGTGCTAAACAAAAGAAGGCCGAAACATGTAGTCAATTCAGAGGTATATGAAAGCTGATTATAATTAAGAGGAAGAGAAATTCCTTGATATTTCTAATAATTTGAAGGAGGAGGAATTTGAAGGACGTAATGAAGCCCATCAGGACTTTGGTAGATGCAAGAACGGGTTTGCTCAATCCCTGTGATAGGGTAACGAAGAGAAAATTAAGCGATATGCAGGGAATGTATGCCAATGCTGAGGCATATAATGAGCTTCTAAATAAGGGGGATAAGCTGGTTTATAAGGTATACGAGGTCAATATTCCCCAGGTGGAGGGGCAGTTATTATACAGCACCAGTGTTATTTATCCCGGGAGGGTAGGGGATGAATATTTTATGACCAAAGGACATTTTCATCTTAAAGAAGATACAGCAGAGATTTACCTTTGCTTTCAGGGTGAAGGATATCTATTGATGCAAACTCACGACGGACAAATTTCCTCGATTGAGATGAAGCCCGGCACTATAGGCTATATTCCCCCTTACTGGGGACATCGGACGATAAGCACGGGAAATAAGAAGCTTATTTTATTTGCCATATATCCGGCAGACGCAGGACATAACTACAAAATCGTTGAAGAGAGAGGCTTTGCTAAGATTGTAGTTGAGGGAAAGGACACCCCTGTACTCAGGAAAAATCCAGGATATAGGAGAGACAAAGATGCAGAATAAATTTTGTATGTTGATCGATGGAAAGTGGGTTGAGGCAGAATCAGGGGAGAATTTCGAGGTAATTAACCCTGCTACTTCTAAGGTTATCGCTAAAGTCCCGACAGGGGGAAGAGAGGATGTTCGTAAGGCTCTTAAGGCAGCGGAAAGGGCTTTTAAAGAATGGGGAAGCCTACCTCCTGTGCAAAGAGCTAAGTTTATGCATAAAGCAGCGAATTCAATCAGGAAGCATGAGGAGGAGATAAGTAGGTTGCTTACCCAGGAACAGGGCAAACCTCTTTTGGAGGCCAGGGGGGAGATACGGGGAGCAGCCGATGCGATTGATTACTATGCCGAGGAAGCCCACCGCATACTGGGCGAGATTATTCCTACGAACTCGGCAAAGCAGCACAGCCTGGTCATTAAGCAACCCATAGGTGTAGTGGCGACTATTGGACCTTGGAACTATCCTGTAAGCCTTTTAATCTGGAAAGTAGCTCCAGCCCTTATTGCTGGCTGCACGGTGGTAGCAAAGCCGGCTAGCTATACTCCCTTATCTGTGATAAGGACGTTCGAGTGCTTCGTAGAGGCGGGCATTCCGGTAGGGGTACTAAACCTGGTAACGGGTCCTGGCAGCATTGTCGGAGATGAGCTTGTGAAAAATCCCACAGCTAAGAAGATCGCCTTTACTGGAGAGACGCATACAGGAAAGGAAATTATGAGTAAAGCAGGGACAAATTTAAAGAGGTTATCGCTTGAACTTGGGGGAAGTTGTCCCCTTATTGTTTGTGAGGATGCTGATTTAGAAAATGCCGTAAAGGGGGGAGTGCACAGGTCTTTTCGCAATATGGGCCAAGTTTGTAATAGCATAAATAGAATTTACGTTGACAAAGCTGTAGCCTCAAGATTTATAGAGATGTTTGTGGAGGAGACAAAAAGGCTAAAGATAGGCAACGGCTTGAAGGAGCCCGAGGTGGATTTAGGGCCGATGATCACAGATGAGCAAAGAAAACATACTGAAGAGCATATTAAAGATGCGATAAGCAAGGGAGCAAGGGTTTTATGTGGCGGCAAGGAACCCCAAGGCGAGAAGTTCAAGAGGGGATTTTTCTTTGAGCCAACTGTTTTAACCGAGGTTAATCACGCCATGCTTATTATGCAGGAGGAGACCTTTGGCCCTGTAGCCCCTATAATGGTGGTGAATGACACGGAAGAGGTTGTAAAGTTAGCAAATGACACCAGGTACGGACTGGTTAGCTATGTCTACACAAAGAATCTAAAAAGGGCAATATTCATTGCTGAGTCTCTTGAATGCGGAACAGTTGATATAAACAATGTCTCCGGTGGTGAGGTGCCCTATCCCTATGGGGGATGGAAGGAAAGTGGATTAGGATTGGAGCTCTCCCACTATGGGCTTGAGGAATATCTGGAGGTAAAACATATCCGAGTTGATATAGGACGTTAGCAGTTAGTTTATCACCAAAGAAATCATGCAACAAAGGCTCGTCTTTTTATTAGTGCCCTTAAAAGAGGATCGTTTTTTATTTGAGATTCTTCTGGAATTAAGAGGAAATCTTTTGGTTAAGAGACCTTTCCAGCTGGAAATTTGGGAGGTTCTAAATATATTAAAGCGATAAAGGCGCCCCTGCCACAGGTTTTGCTTAACCCCACTGGTGGTGTGAATTTGGAAAATGCAGGTGAGTTTATCAAGGCTGGGGCATCTATTATCTCAGTAGGCAGTGCCCTGGTGGATAAGAAAGCAGTGGCAGAAGGAAAATTTGAAATATTAACCAGGAAAGCTGGAGAATTTGTAGAAGAAGTGAGGAAAGCTCGGAGTGGATAATTGCCAATGAGGGTGACCAAAGAGCTGGCACAGACCAAAACAAACTTTCCATTGGTTAGGGCTACGCAGAGCTTATGCCCGTCGTTAGCCAATGATTATGAGTCGGAAATGCTGAGAGCAAGGAAAGGGGCACCGGTACTCATAGCTGAACGCACTTCCTATCTTCCTAGCAATCAACCGGCTGAATTTCTTAAATCAGTGTACAGAGGCGATCGTTACAAATTTGTTGTGCAACTGAGGAGAGAATAATATACAGTTTACAGAAGATTCATTAATACAATCAAAATTTCTCTGAAGCAAGTTGGATCTTTTTTGATAAAAGAAGAAAAGCTGAAAATAAAGGGCCGGAAAGGAGGCGATGAAGAGTAGGTAGGCCGATCTATCCTGGGGGAAAGGAAGTTTTCTAAAAAGAGAAAAAGTGTTTGAAAATTAGTTTCTCTTTTTAGGTACTGTTAAGAGTTTTATGAAAAACGAGGAGACAGTTATGAGTAAAGTAAGTGCACATCTTCTGATATGGACATCCAGGTTAAATGAGGATACCCTCAGTATCTTTCACAAGATAAAGGACATGGGTTTTGATGGTGTAGAGATACCCCTTACTAATCCTATGGAAATTGAATTTAAGCTGATCGAACAAATGAGAAACGAGCTTGAGAAGATAAATCTTGGATATACCTGTTGTGCGGGATTGGGCAAAAACGAGAATCTAATCGATGAGGATGAAAGTATCAGGGAAAGAGGGAAAAGCTATTTAAAGAGATTCATCGATATTTGCTCAGACCTTGGTACTGATACTTTAGATGGAGTACTCTACGGCACCTTTGAGATGTCAAAGGGAAGAGGAAGAACCCAAGAAGAGTGGGATCTCGCAGTAAAGCTGATAAGAGAGATGGCTGATTATGCAAAGGATAAAAAGGTTACCCTCTGTCTTGAGGCCGTTAACCGCTATGAAACTTATTTTTTAAACACCGCTGAGGACGGAATTCGCCTTCTAAAAGATATCGCCAGGAACAATGTAAAACTTCACCTTGATACCTACCATATGAATATTGAAGAAAAAGACTTCTATACCCCCATTGTTAAAAGCAAGGGATATCTTGGTTATATGCACTGCTGCGAGAACGATCGGGGTATCCCTGGGACAGGCCATGTCAACTGGGATGAGGTTTTTAAAGGTTTATCCGAGATCGGCTACGATGGATGGCTTGTTATCGAAAGTTTCTATGGCCCCATGAAGGAGATGCCCGTTGTCTCATCAATCTGGCGCAAGTTGGCGGATAATATTGATGATATTCCCCGACAGGGGTTGAAGTTTATCCGAGAGAAGATGAAAAAATATGGACTTTAAGCTAGATTCGGTAAACTCTTTCATATTCGTTTCAATGACATGGTAGATATCATCTGTTTGGGCGAGGTCTTGATAGATATGTTTTCCACGGAAGTAGGGGTGCCATTAGAAAAAGCTCCTGGCTTCTTGCCAGTTCCTGGCGGTGCACCGGCGAATGTTGCCATTGGACTAGCAAAACTCGGTGTAGGTTCGGCTCTCATAAGCAAAATTGGTGACGACCCCTTCGGGAAATTGTTGCGAAGTGTTATTTTGCAGAATCGAGTTGATATTTCTCAACTGAAAGTTGACAGAGAATCCCGAACCACGTTGGCCTTTATTTCGACTAGAGAAGACGGAGAAAGAGATTTCTGTTTTTACCGTAATCCGGGTGCAGATATGATGTTAAGTGCAGAGGAAATAAGCGAGGGCTTTATAAAAACTGCAAGAATCTTCCATTATGGCTCGATTAGCATGATTTCTGACCCAAGTTACTCAGCTACCTTAAAAGCTCTTGAGTACGCCAAAAAATATGGGCTGGTAATTTCCTACGATCCAAATGTGCGATTATCTTTGTGGAAGAGCGAAAACCAGGTAAAACAGAGAATCATCGAGGGGTTAAATAATTCGGATTTGGTTAAATTGAATAATGACGAATTAAAATTTATTACCGGAATTAGTGATGTAAAACAAGGAAGCGATATTCTCCTGAAATACGGTCCTAAAATTGTAACTGTTACCCAAGGAGACAAAGGAAGTTTTTTCAATAATGGTAGAGACTGGAGCTTTATTGAAAGTTACAAAGTTCACACTGTTGATACAACAGGTTGCGGTGATAGTTTTACTTCGGCAATATTAGCAAAATTTATACAGAAAATTAAGCAGGGCAAAGATGTGTTTGATCTTGATCGCGAGGAAATGGAAAATATTTTAAGATTTGCTAATGCTGCAGGAGCATTAACGGCGACTAAAAGAGGAGTAATTCCTTCCCTGCCCACTCAAGAAGATCTGCGTATCTTTTTGAATGGATATGGCAAGATTAATTGAATTCAGAGTAAATTTATTAAAAGAGAGAGGGAGTATATTGAAACATTCAGCTGAACTTGTCAGAGAATTGGAGGAGATAGCCATCACTGTTCGCCAAGAAATTGTCAAAATGACAAGTAATGCTAAATCAGGTCACTTAGGAGGTTCACTTTCCTGTGTAGATATTCTTGTAGCTTTGTATTTTCATTACCTTAAGCATAACCCCCAGAATCCATCTTGGCCAGAGAGAGATAGATTTGTTTTAAGCAAAGGACATGCTGCTCCAGCTTTTTATGCTACTTTAGCCCTTAGTGGATACTTCCCAACGGAAGAGTTAAAGACTTTCAGAGACATCGATAGCAGGCTACAAGGCCACCCAGATAACAAGAAAACTCCCGGAGTTGAAGTTTCAACGGGATCTCTGGGCCAGGGACTCTCCGTCGCTGTGGGGATGGCATTGGGATTCAAACTGGTCGGCAAGAACAATCAAGTATACGCTTTGGTAGGGGATGGTGAGCTGGATGAGGGAGAGATCTGGGAGGCGGCAATGTTTGCCAGTCATTATAAGATAGTGAACATAACAGTTCTAGTAGATAGAAACCACGGACAAAATGATGGAAGAACGGAGGAGGTAATGTCCATGGAGCCCTTAGCTGTAAAATGGTCAGCCTTTGATTGGAGTGTTTTAGAGGTTGACGGACATAACATAAAGAATATTCTGGATGTTTTAGACAAATCAATGGAAAATAGGAGTAAACCTATTGTCATAATTGCTGAAACAGTAAAAGGTAAAGGAGTTTCTTTTGTGGAAGGTAATAACGACTACCATGCCAAACCTCTACCTAAAGAGCTGGTAGCTCAAGCCATAGCTGAGTTGGGAAAAAGATGAAAAATACTATAAACTCATCCCAATTGATGTCTACCAGAGATGCTTATGGGCAAGTTTTAGTTGAGATAGGGAAGGAACAAAAAAATATTGTTGTCCTCAATGCGGATCTTTCTCAATCCACAAGAACTTCATTATTTGCTAAGGTTTTTCCAGGAAGGTTCTTTAATGCTGGAATTGCCGAACAAAACATGATGGGAGTAGCAGCTGGTCTTGCTACTACTGGGTTTACACCTGTAGTATCTACATTAGCCAT
>Ga0307430_1002128_pt1 | contig 13545 bp, 14 predicted proteins | sample SalMarWE160130MG_FD_202159 | JGI IMG/M metagenome (GOLD analysis project Ga0307430, IMG submission 202159) | Salt marsh sediment microbial communities from the Plum Island Ecosystem LTER, Massachusetts, United States - WE1603-130 | ecosystem: Environmental > Aquatic > Marine > Intertidal zone >... | reverse complement strand
TACCGAAGAGCCAGATCGGAACGTGTCTGGCCGTCCAGAAAGGCTGATAGAGCCAGACCCCGAGCATGGTGGCCAGTGAGCAGGCGGCAAGAAGCGGAAGTGCGGCACGGACGATCTTACTGCGCAGGAACACATAGCGGATAATTTTATAAAAGCCGTAGAGCGTGCCACGGGGATGTTTATAGACTTCATATTCAGGTTCTTCTATAAAAAGTGCAATGATGAAACTGGCAAAGGCGACACCTCCGGTGGCCAGCATGAGCGCCCAGACAGGAAGAAATATGGCGCATATTCCGCCCGTAATGCTGGAAAAAGCGGCTCCGAGATGAAAGAATCCCTTAATCCGGCCTTCTACCTTACTGTACTCTTCAACGCGGTTCATCGCTTTCAGGTTTTCAAAAACCACTGCCGAATCTGTTCCCGAAAGAAAAGCAAGGGAAAGACCGAGGATGATCTCGCCGGCCACGAATCCCCAGAAGAAACGAAGTGAGGAATACACAAGCCATCCGATTACATTGACCGCCGCCGCGAGCAGAATCGTGCGTTTTCTCCCCAGACGGTCACCGATATAACCGGTGGGAATTTCGAACAGCACCACGGAAAACGAGAAAATAGCCTGAAGCAGAAAAATATCCAAAAGTGAAAGCCCGTATTTTTCCCAGTAAGCGGCGATCACGGAAACGGCAATAATCATGGAAAAATTAATCCGGATGAGGGTGAGAAGCACGAGGTTCCGCTGCCAGGGTTTATTCGTATATATCGATTTGGGCTTTAGCATCCGTATATTTATATATAAAACAACGTGATAATCAAGCCTTTTGATCAGTGAGTGCGATTTAAAGAACGGGTTTCCGCGGTTTTATATTCCCGCCCGGGCCGCCGTCTCATTTAATGCGTTTTAAATCCGAATGGTATTTATTATTCTGGTTTTCTACCTGACGCAGGATGCCTTTCATCTCATCAGCAAAGATATACATATGGAAAACCACAAGCTGGCTGGTATTTATCTCAAACTCCACATATGCGCCCTGCTGCTTCCAGACACCTTTGTACTCAGTGTGGGAGAACTGTGTGGTGCCGTTTTTCAGAAAGGTAACCGTACTTTTTGTGCTCCACAGCCACGTGCTGCCCTCAATACCCGGAGCCTGGGATTTGTCAATATTATTACGCTGCAGGGTAAAGGAAACGGGGTGGCGCTCCGTGGGATTGTTCGCAAGATGCCGGTCCCCCGTAATAGTATTTTTGTTTTTAATATTTAAATCATATTTAGTAATATAATTCACGTCTATTGAAATCCGGCTGCCCATACGGATCCATGAACCCGTCATCTGCTTCCGGGGAAAAACAACCAGTCCGTCTTTAAAAAAGAGTATGCTTTCACCGCTTTCGTCAATTTTCCATGTTGTATCATCAAGCTTTACCTGGACCGTTTCTTCATCAGGGAGGAGGGTTTTTGTCAAAAAGGTGGGATTGGTTTTTTCCGGTGTCTTTATTCTGTACCAGACTCCTTTCATTTGGTTGCCTTCTATCACTACATCATAACCGGTAAAGTTGTTACAGTCGAATACAATCCTGCGTCCCTTCTGCTGCCATTTACCCTTGGCATTGATTTTATTAAAATATACAATACCGCCTGCTAAAAAGGTAATTGTATCGCCAAGCTCGAATTCCCATGTGGTGCCTGCCACATTGAGCTCGGAGCTTAAGCCCGCAAGGGTAAAAGCAAAAGATGGACAGTCATTAATTATGTCGGCAAGACCGTTGTAGGTTCCGTTTGCCGTCTGCAGCACCTTGGAAGTCTCAACATCGATCAGCCTGATATTGACCACAATATTTTTACCGACCTTTCTGATTGAGCCGGTAACCACCTGATGCGCTGAAAGCAGTTTAGCCATTTTAACCTGCTGCTCTTGATTAAAGATGTCCTGCAAAGATTTCTCCTGCTCCTGTAACACCTTATCTCTGTCAGCTCTGGCGATGACAATAAACTTGTTAGTTTTATATAACTCAGCCGTCAGGCTGTCTATAAGGGCGGAGCTGTCTTTTTGACTCATGCCATGAACTTCAAAATCCAGTACAGCCACTACCGGATTGTTTTGGCTGAAAAGTGCGGTTGTACACAATAGAAAAAATATATAAAGACAAGATACAATAATTACTTTCTTATTCATATTCGCTCCTTTGCTATTAACATATAGCGCGAATAACAAATTTTTCACTAATTTTTTAATTCGAAATATTAGGTTTTTTTCAGGCAGAGGCGGTATGCATAGTCCGTTTTTCATGAGTAAGGATTTTTCTTGTCTGCCCCGGTAAGGACGCTGGGTTGCTATCGACTCAGCTGGTATCAGGCGATCTTACAGTTAAAGATAATAAATCCTTTGTTATTTATTTCTTTTACAATTGTCAACCCGGCTTGGCGAATCTTTTTTCTCCAAAAATATTTTGTCTTAAAAACTATGGTAGCCATCATGAGGGTAAGGAATCCCATTGAGAGAATAAGAAAAGGGGTCAGACTGTGCCATTCGCCGATAAGAAGCAGGCCGTCTTTTTTTAACACACGTTTTATTTCATGCAAAGCCTGTTGAAGATCCCGCTGATTATGAATTTCATGCAGCACGGATTGAACTGAGATAATATCAAAGGTGTTATCTTTAAAAGGAATGTCCGTAACCGAACCATGCCTGAAATCGGTTATTGTATCTACATTTTCCAGACGGGCGTTTCGTTTTACGGTTTCCAGAGAGTTACCTGTAATTACGGTGTTATAGATGTCAATTCCCGTTAAATGTCCGCCTTCCGGTAAACTTTTGGCCAAAGTAATGGCGTGCCGTCCTGTACCGCAGCCGCAGTCCAGTACTTTCGGGGCTTTAAACCGTTTCAGATAATCATAGTGTGCTTTAGCTGAAAAAATTCTTAAATTCATAATAATCATTCCCAAAGCAGGCCACAGAAACAGAATTGATGTGATAAGCCCCGCAATAAAAAGTATATTGGCAAAGGCAAGGGGAATAAAAACACTGATAAAAATAAGTGACAGGCCTGTCATTCCGATAATGCCGCAGCCGATTAAAAAATTACCTGCGTACCATCCGTATTGTACTTGCTGATTTTTTTTATTTTTCATATCTACCTCCGTTTAACTATTTTCATCATTACCTTTTTCAAGGGATTTCTTCAGTAATTCTTCTTTATTACCGATACCGTTAAGTATTCCCAAAGCAAATTCCTTTATTTTACCTATTTTTGATATGGCAAGACCTTTTTTCTTATCGCCCATAACAAGCAATGTATCCCCCGCTTTAATGTTAAAAAGGTCCCTTGCGTCTTTGGGAATTACGATTTGACCGCGTTCTCCTACTTTAACAGTACCGAAAATATATTTTCCTTCTATAATCTCTTCCATCTTTTATCCTTTCATATAAATATGAATAATATGCTAAATATAATAAATATGATTTATTATGTCAGTAAGTTTTTATTTTTTTGTTGACAAAATCTATGATGAGTGTTATGTTAATATTTAACTAAACAGTTAGTTAATACATAATGGAACATATGAATAAAAATAGCGAAGAATCAAAACAGCGTATACTTAATGCGGCAGCCAGGCTTTTCGCGGAAAAGGGTTATGACGGTGCCCGTATTGATGAGATTGCCAGAGAGGCTCAGGTAAATAAAGCGCTTATTTACTATTATTATAAAAGCAAAGAGGCGATTTTAGCTGAGTTGTTCCGCACCTTCTTCAGGGAGTCTACGGCGCTGCTTTTAAATTTTATTGAGCGGGGAGGATTCGCGCAGAATGCGGAAGAAAACAAAAGATTATTTGAAGCTGAATATTCTCATTATTTGGAATCCAACAGAGAACTGCTCAAGATCATGGTTGCGGAATCTTTAAAAGGTGATATTAAGGAGGTGCCACTTTTTAAGCTTGTGGATATCGGCGGTAATGAGCAGAAAGAGCGCATACAAGCTATACAAGAGAATGTGAAGATAAGTGATAAAGCACAGCAGCAGATGTATGTCACCGAATTTTTTACCGGTGTAATGCCTTTTATTTGTTATGTGATATTCAAAGATAAATGGTGCAAACACTTCAATGTGAGTGAACAAGAACTTAAAGAGTATTTTGATACTGCTATGCAGGAAACCCATGAGCAGTATCATAAAAAAAATGAAGGAGAATTATTATAAGAGCTTCGTGTAAAAATAGTATTTTTGCACGAAGCTCCTTAAGAGGAAATTGCTAATTTATTGTAGTAAAAAAAATATAGTTATGTGTAAATTTTTGTAATTTCCTGATAAATCAGTTTTTTTTATAAAAGTCATTAACTAAATAGTTAGTTAATATTGGGGGAGAATCGTTTTCTGCCCTATCATTTTTTTGGAGGCTAATATGAAAATTACAGGAATCGATTTAAAAAAATGTACTGCATGCGGAGTTTGTGTTCAGGAGTGTCCGGCTAATCTGTATTCGCTGAACGGGAATAAAAGAGTAACGTACAGTGATCCGCATAAATGGTGCACAGGCTGCGGCCATTGTATAGCTGTATGTGCGAAGGATGCAATTAGCTATGATGCGCATGAGAAAGCTCTGGAATATCCGGAGATGAACGAATTGTTGCTTAAGCATGCGTTAAAACTACTCCAGACAAGACGCTCAATTCGCAGATACCAGAATAAAGATGTTCCCAATGCAGAAATAGAAACGCTGTTCGATATTATGCGTTTCGCGCCAAGCGGGCATAATGCTCAGCCATGTGAGTATGTGGTCATAAAAGATAAAGATAAAAAGAGGATGCTCGCAGAAGCAACTATCAAGTCTTTTAAATCTTTTAAACTGCTTATTAAAATCCACAAAGTCCTCAAACCGTTTGTTCCCAAAGCTTTTTATGAAATATTATCCGATCGCGGTACCGCGCTCGGAGTTGATGAGCTGATCAAACAGTATGAGTCCGGTAAGGACATAGTCTTTTTCGATGCACCGGTTCTTATTCTCGTGCATGTACCCAATCTTGGCGGTTTGTCTTATGTTGATCCTACTATCGCCATAACTTATGGTATGCTGGCCGCCACTGCAATGGGATTGGGGAGCTGCTGGATGGGATTTACCATGATGGCGGTCCAAAAAAATAAAGGAGTATTACGGCAGCTTAATATTTCCAAAGGCAGATTTATCGCGGGAGTTATGACTCTGGGATATCCTGTTCATACATATCATAGAGTTCCTGTTCGCAATAAAATAAAAGCAGAGTGGTATGTATAGATGCTCTTGCCGCGCATTCATAGTGTAAATCGGATTTTTAGGTGTGATCGGCAAAGCGCCACCAGGCCAGTGTGGCGCCTATCCCGGCAATGCCGGTAAAGGCCGCAACCAGATAGCTTAAGCTGCCTATATCTTTCCCCGACAAAGCGGCCACACTGTAAAGCGGCGGGACTGCCCAGGGAAAATATGCTGCGATGTTCGGCATACCGATCCCAAGTGTTTGGCTTACGATCATGGTGAGAATGAGAAAACCGAGCGGCAACAGAAATCCGCGGCTTACACATGCTAAAAAAGCGAGTGGTGTGCAGAGTACGATATTGAGGAGCCAGGTAACGGCGAACATCAGGACGGCACGGTAGGCGAAATCTGCCGACCAGGCGTCAAGCCCGACAGCCATTCCCGTGACAAAACTTGCGGTAAATAATACGAGCGACAGCAGAGCGCACCAGATCATGATAACCGTAAATTTCACCATAACGATTGTGCTTCGTGAAACAGGTAATGCCAGCAGGTCCTTCATTGTCCGATCGCTGTATTCACGGCCGAAAACCCAGCTTGCCAAAAAACCGCATCCGATGGAGCCGACCATGGCCGCGGTCTGTATCAGTAAAGCGAAGAACGCGGGCCAGTCGGCTTTACCGATAATGGACGCCTTGGTGGTCATCACTCCGGCGTCCTTGAACAGATCCGGATGTTTGGAAACGAAGACCAGTAATCCCAGCATGAGCGCCATAAAGGTGAAGGCCATGACTGTGGCAAAAAAAATTTTAGACTTAAGTACCTTAAGGCCCTCCGTGAAAAGAGACGGAATAAACCCCTTCATCTCACACCTCCGTTTTTCTTTATTACCCTTAAGAAGTATGACTCAAGATCTTCCTCCTCGACCTTGAGCATATCAGGAGGATTTCCCTCATGCACCAGGAGCGAATTAATCCTTTCCGGGTTGTTTACAGCATTTTGTTCGCTGATTTCCAGAAGCATATCCTTGCTCAAGTGAGCTTTGCAGCCATTTTTTTCAAGGATCAGTCTGGCAGTGTCATTGTCGCGGGTATTTATCCGGAGTGTTCTGCGGCGAGAGCGGTCGAGTTGAGCAAAATTGGTCTCTCTAATCAGTTTTCCTTCATGGATAATACCGATGCGGGTGGCGAACTTGGAGATTTCCCCTAAAATGTGGCTGGAAATGAAAACAGTCACACCCTTGTTTTTGGCCAGGTCCAAAAGCATTTCTCTGATCTCAACGATTCCTGCGGGATCCAGTCCGTTAGCCGGTTCGTCCAGAATAAGGATTTCCGGTTTGTGAAGGAGAGCCTTGGCCAATCCCAGGCGTTGGGAGTTCCCCAATGAGAGGTGTTTCGCCAATCTGTCCCGGTAGGGCACAAGTTTGAGTTTTTCTATTACGGAGTCGACTGCAGCGGGATCGGAAATAAACCGGAGCCGCCGGAAAATTTCCAGATTTTCCCGCACAGTCAAACCAGGGTAGGAGTAGGGAATTTCCACGAGAAATCCCACGGAGCTCCATAAATGACGGTTGCCGGAATCGACTTTCTTGCCGCTTATATATGATTTACCCGCTGTGGGGCGGATCATACCGAGCAGCATACGGATCGTCGTTGTTTTACCTGCTCCGTTCAGGCCCAAAAAGCCGTAGATCTCCCCTTTTTTAATGCGGATTGATACATCATCCACAGCATGTACCCTGCCGTAGTGCTTGGTGAGGTTCCGCGTTTCGATGATAATTTCCATCCGATTTCTCCTCTATGCTCCGCTATTAAGGCTTAAAAAAATATTCCGAGGCCATGTCGATCATCAACTCAACTCCTGCCCGGTATTCCTCATACCCGATATCCTCTTTGTGCTGGAAAATATAAATGAAGAACATAAAAAATCCGGTCAATGCCTTGCGCCCGATTCGTCGAAGGCGGCCGGTTGCCGCTTGAATGTTTAAAATGAAGTCGAGCATGAAGTTCATGTCCTGGTCCAGATGACTCTCCATTTTATCTTCGGGGAGATTCAGCATGATTGTGCCCAGATCCTGATACCGTATCTTGGACATGACCGGGTTTTGCTCCATAATTTCAAGGAATTTCAACATGAATGTTTTCAAGCGTTCGGGCGGCGATAATTTCTTTTCCTGCATCAGCTTTACCATACCGTCTCTGAGTTCTTTTTCAATGCTTTCCAATACTTCCATGAAAAACAGTTCTTTGGACTCGAAAAAAAGATAGAATGTTCCTTTGGATATTCCCGTTATGCGCACGGTTTCGTCTATGCTCGCCTTTTTAAAGCCGTAGCGGCCGAATATATCCTTTCCCGCTGCGATCAGTTTTTTCCGCATATAGTCTTTTTGCTCATCGCTAAAGGCTTTGGGCATTGCTGCTCCTTTTAAGATACTATTTGACTATTTAAATTAATATAGTCAAATAGTATTATATTTTTTAAGTTATGTCAAGAGGGGATGGTTAATCCTCGGACAGAGAAAAAAGGCGCGAAAAGCAGAAAAATGTGACATAAAAGCTGCCTTCAAGGATAAAACTGTATGGAAAATATCCGGCTTTTCTGTTTTTAAAATTTCTCGATATTCTATTTACCCACGACTACTTTCTGTTTTTGGGTAATCGGCATACCTTTATAAAGAGCACTTGTTTTGACAATGTAAATTCCCGGTGCTTTAAACTTGTGTTTGATTTCCGCATATGAGATATAATTCGAAATTATCGTACCATCACCAAAATCAACTGTGATCGGTATTTTTTTTCATTCTCCGCCTGTAACCACAATTGAAAGGTAATTTCCTCATTGGATTTTATATTTAAAGTGGGTGTATGGCACATAAATATTGCGGGAATAATCTTTTGGATGTTGCCTTTTGTATAAACTTTTATTTTACAAAAGTCCACGTCCTCATTTCCCCGGTCGTCTTGAATCCATAGTTCTGCCATATACACCCCGGGCTTTTGGAACGATAGTTCGGCTTTATCCTTGTAATCTTTTACAACGATCAGTTTAATTATGCATTTTGATTGATCTTTAAGTGTAAAGTGATATTCCTCGCCCAGATCAAGGCAGAATATACTCTGGTTGGAATAATTTTTAATAAGTCTGTTAAGAAGCAGATATTTTTGTTCAAGGTCGCCCGGCGGATTATTTGATGCAATAAGTAAAAAAAATAATGATATTAAAACAATAGGAATGCTTGTTTTTTTATTCATTATGACCTGTTCCAATTACTAAATGCATTATAACACAGATTAACCGGTATTACTATAACTGTATAAACAAAGTAGTTTTTTAATTTGAGGTAAGTTGTAAAACAAGTGATATTAAGGTATAACGTTACTGTATTGTATGCAATAATCATTACGGGAATATTATTTAAGGGTTTTAACAAATGAGGACAAAAGTAGAATATTATAAATTGGTAAAGCAAATAAGAAAGATTGTAGCTGATCCTGAAAACCAAAAGTGTCCATGCCCGAAAATCAAATGTGAATGGCATGGAAAATGTTTGGAATGCGTTACATTGCACAGATATTACAAAGATCATGTGCCGAATTGTTTTCAGCAATTTATAAACGATAAAATTAAGGCAGTAGCGGCTGTCGGAGAAATGGATGCCGTTGAAAAAGAAAAGACTCCTCCCGAATATTGGGATTATGTGAGAGAGCAGGATAATAAGAATAAGTAGCACCATGCTCTGCAATTACCTGTACCGAGAAAAAATATGCGATCAGAAGTAGCCCTGGTTACAAGCAGCGATCATTACCACGGTGTAAGGAATTGTCTGAAACCTTTTAAAAAACATATTATATCATCCTTGGCAAAGATTTCAACTGTGGTAATAAAGATTAATCTTGTTATAACCAGAACCCCCGCGTACAATAATGGTGTGGAGCTGGCTACAACCCCGATAGCTGCCGTGAGAAGTTTTATTGATTTTATTTTACCATTGCATAAAGGAAAAATAATCATCGCCGAAGAAGCCGCCTGGGGCGATACCAAAGAAGGATTTAAAATGTACAGGTTTGCGGAATTGGCCGAACAAAATGCCCGGATTGAATTACTGGACCTTAAAGATGATGAAACCATAATAAAAAAGATCAGCTATCCCGAAGGCGAGCTAGAACTGCCTTTTTCCAAAACATTGCCGGAGGCTTGTTTTTTGGTATCGATTGTCCGTCCCAAAACGCATTGCTCGGTAGGTATGACGGCGGGTGTAAAAAATGTATTGGTCGGAGCCATCCAAAAATACTCTATGAGAAAAAAAATTCACCGTGGCAAACACATCCACGACATAATGGCTTCAATCGCGGATTTTGTGTATCCGACTTTCACGATTGTGGACGGAACAATCGGTATGCAGGACGGCGGACCGGTGCGTGGAAAGGAAATTAAGGCCGGTTGGGTGCTCTCGTCATTCGACGCATTGGCCGCGGACTCCTTGACAACATATTTAATGGGATTTGATGCTCATGATATCGGATATCTGAATTTACTCAAAGACAAAGGCGCCGGTTTAATGTACCCCGATAAGGGCATTGAGATTATTGGCGAAAAACCTGAGAATCTGATTACTCCCTTTAAACCGCACCGCAATTACAATAAAATAAAAGTATGGCGATGACAATACGCGTTTTTAATTAATTGTGGTAAAATAGATTATACCCATATATTATCAAGTGTACTATACTGTTCAAAATACCGGTATATCAAGCCCGATTGAACATATAAAGAAGTCTATAACGGTTCATTGACTTACCATAGCTCTTGCTAAAAAAACACAATCATGCAAATATTTAAAACAATCGGTAATATGCCTTATACAGCGCAGGAACAGTTAAAACATAATTTCGTTAACTCGGTTCTCAAGATTTTGGCAATCGTCGGTTTTATCGCCTACGTGCCCAGTATATACTTTTCGGTTGCGGAGAAAATATGGGTGATCGCAATTATAGACACCCTCTTCTATCTGTATATTGTGCTTATCGCTTTTGTGAAAAAAATAGCCGTAACCGTGAAAATGATAAGCCTGGTTGCGCTCGCCTATGCGCTGGGCGTGCTCCTGCTTGTGTTTACCGGACCTTTCGGAGCCGGGATTATCTACCTGTTAGCCTTTATTTTCATCACCGCTATTTTTTATAAGCCCATGGTCCTTCATTGTGTCTATATTTGTTGCATTAGGTATGTTTAAAAAAGATGGTCTGATTCTACCAATTACTAATAAATCAATAAAAAATGAATCAAATAAAACAAGTAAAATCATTTAAATGGATGTCCATAATAATTTTTCTAAAAAACCGCTATTTACCTTAAATGAAAAGATCCCAAATAATACAAAGAATAGAATAATCAAAACAGCTACTAGGAATATTATAATAAAACCGATAATTGATTGTTTCTTTTTAAGTTGACCAGATGAATCACGTGTTTTATGAATTATACCAGTCTTATATACAATGAACGTTAATAATAAAAGTGAAAAACAACCAATTATAAAGAATACGAATAAATTTACTATCATATACATAATCTATGTTGCACCGTATTGTACATTAATTACTTGCTTATAGACAATATTGCAACAGACTCCGTTGTTGGACGCAGTAATGGTTACTCTATCTCATACATTATCACAACATGTTTAATGATTTCTATAATTCCTGGTGATAATACTATTCCAGAGTAATTAAGGTTTTTATTAAGCGTATTAGATCGTGAATTAATATCTAAATAATTTGAATTTTCTTCTGTATTATTAATCCCACTTTCCGCACCACTTAATCAAAGAAAATACATTTTTTCAACATAAATTCCAAATGCTTTGACAACAGTTTTATGCTTATCCTTCATATTTGTGACTATCCTAATTATACTTGAATCGTCATGAATGTAGAGCACAACGATGCCTTCGAAGATTTGGAATATCCAGCGGAGTGTCGGTCTGGAAGTAGGTTTCCCCTTTTGGTCCGGTACGGTTAATTCAGATTCAGCCATAACCTGTCGCAGTTTCCTTTCCGAAAGCGAATAGACGAGCAGGGACAAGCCCATCACCATAATAAGGGCCATAATTCGTTTCGGTGATTTCAAATAAAGACTCTCTGCGTAAAACATAGGGTCTTTTAAAAACCTAAACCCTCTTTCAACGGATACCCCCTGTGCCTTGTACACGGAAAGAAGTTGTTCGGAAGTGATGCTCTTACGATCCAGCTCGTTGGTTGCGACAATAAAATATCCCTTGCGTGCTTCGGCTTCTCCTACTTTTTCGGGATTTATCTTGATCGATCCGGATAAGTAATATTCCGAACCAACCGGCTTTGTGTTTTCGTCCGGTCGTCCTTTCTTCCCGTATTTCTTCTTTTTCAAAACCGCAAAGGGGATGGTATGGTACTTAAGCTTTTTGTTAAAAGCATCTCCGGCTTTTACCGCGTCGGCTTCGCAGGCAAAAGGTTTCTTACTCAAATGCCAGAATTCCTTGATTTTGGTATCACATTCCTTCCGTATTGCTTTTACCAGGGTTGCGTATTCCTTGTCGTATGCTTTTTGGGAAAATACAATAAGCCAGCGCTGTTTTATGTCCGCATAGGTGGTCTCTATCTCCCGGTATGAATACCCTTTTTCTTCAGATGAAGTCATCTCGTCCTTTTTCGTCTTTTGGATCTCTTCCCGGGCTTCCTTTACGGTCTCGGGAACTCTTGAGACCCATTTGGTTTCCGATAACTCCGATAACCCGTCTTTGGTAAAAAGAGCACTATCGGCTACTATATACGGGAGTTTTTTCTTTTCAAATTGTTTCTTGTATTCCCTGACACTTTTTGCAAAACTTTTTTTATCGCTGTTGTTTCCGCTTAAGACTTCAAGCCATACCGGTATACTGCTCCGGTAGGAACACATTAAGGAGAGCACTACCTGATTCAGGTCAGGATTTTTGTCCTTGGAATATCCTTTGGTGATTTTCACTACCTCCGGTGAGTCGTTTTCATCCTTATCATATTTGCCGTGCAGACTGAACGAGGTGGTATCAAGATGTACAAACCGGTGCTCAATTCCGTAGGTGGAAAGCGCCTGTGTGCTAAGGCATGTAGAATAATTCGGTTACTCCGTATTCATAGACTGCATCCAGAGCGGTACCCAGACTGTCATCGTGAAGGTCTTCTGCCTGTATGCCGTCTCCCAATAATATATCTACAGGCTTGGTGTTGTAGAAATCCGGAGTAAGGTATAGTGCCCTGTTACTGAACCCCATGGCGTTCAGGATCATCGCCTGTACTGCTTTCCCGACACTTACCTTTCGTTGGGGTTTGTGTATGATCCGGTCAATTGTTTCCGCGAGTTTTATTTCATTGCATACACCGGATACTATTCCCAGTTGCTGCATGATTTTGCTTTCATATTGTTCCATTGTTTACCTCCCATAATACGGGAGGATATCATAGCTGTTTACCGATTAATACTAGACAAATGTTAACTGGTTAATTGTTTTTTCCCTCTTTATAGGTGCGGAAAGTGGGATTAAATTTAGCGGAAGGTATTTGGGGTAATCTATCAATATGGTTTAATCTTATGTATTCATTAACTAAATCACCGTAAGTAATAGTATTGCCTTTTTGTATCTCTTTCTCTCTCCAACGATTTAGCCAGTATTTTGCTCCAGATTTTTCTTTAAAATCAAGTTGTAATTTACGTGCTTCACTAATGATAAATATCCAAGTTTCTTTATTATTTTTATAATTTTTAATAATGGTATTTAATCTAAGTATATCTTCCACATTACTTTTATAATTCAATTGTTTCTTTGTTGGAATATTTATTCTGCCCGTTTTAAGATATTTTAAAATAATTTCTTCTAACTCATCCTTTCGTAACTTTTCTGTTTTTAAAATCCCAAGACTTTTTGCTAATTCTTTTAATTCTGATGCATACCAATATTTATTAATAAATTCTTGTTCACTTAGTTTTTTAATTTTATCCATATTTTAATCCAATTATTATTTCGGAATGTCGTACAACGGACAAGGCTTATCGAAGCCCAGCGTATTTGCTGCTTACCCTTAAATAATGCAATAAATAGTTATATTTGGCAATGAATATTACCACTTATTTCTTACCGTGCTGGGTTTGCGCGAAGCGAACGAAGTGAGCGAAGCCGGCAAGCCGTTGTTGGACTAAACCACCTACGGTGGTACCCTTTAAGCAAACTCTTTATATTTCTATTATGCTATACTATATCATAAAACTTTTATAAGGAGGTGTATTATTATGAAAAAATACACAAGAAAAGAAAT
>Ga0307430_1002124_pt1 | contig 13554 bp, 11 predicted proteins | sample SalMarWE160130MG_FD_202159 | JGI IMG/M metagenome (GOLD analysis project Ga0307430, IMG submission 202159) | Salt marsh sediment microbial communities from the Plum Island Ecosystem LTER, Massachusetts, United States - WE1603-130 | ecosystem: Environmental > Aquatic > Marine > Intertidal zone >... | reverse complement strand
CCCTGCTAGTGTCGCGTCAACGCGATATTGATGGTTCCTTGAGGCCGGGCTTTAGCCGGCCTGCCCTGCGTAGCGCCAGCGGAGCAGGGTTGCCACCAGCTTGAGCTGGTGGTAGGAGGGCTGGTGAGAGACTCCAGAAGCCGGCTTCAGCCGGGCTTCTCGAATAGAAAGGCATCTTCACCCACCCAAATGAGGTTGACGGTGCACTAGACGACAGTGAGACCCCATGCGTTGTCCTCGATGCAGTACTGAGGCACCGCACCACGCCACACACTGCGCTCGGTGCGGGCAACTCCTGGTGCCGCCTGTCGCGCCCCCGCCATTGCCGTATCAGCCACCGTCGGAACAGCCCCAGGACTGGCCGGCGCCACTTGGGGAGCGCATCGCGGCCCTCCTGCTGGACGGGCTGTTCTCGTTCCTGCTGGCTGTCCCAGGGTTCGTCTTCTTCTTTGTCGTTGCTTTCAGCTGCTTCCCGTCCTCGGACGAGGGTCAAGACGTAGCGCCGGAATCGTTCGTTGCTTTCTTCGGCCTGTACTTGCTAATGCTGCTGCCATCGATGCTCTATTCGTTTTGCCGGGACGGGCTCAAAGGTGGCGCGAGCTGGGGCAAGCGCATCTGCGGTCTGAGGGTTGTGCATCTCGACACGGGTCTCCCCTGTACCTTCGGCAGATCGTTTCTTCGGCGCGTGCTTCACTTCGTGGATGTCATGGGGATCATCACGATCATTGAGGCGGTCATGGTCCTGACCCGGGACGACCGGCGCCGGCTCGGCGACCTGATCGCCGGGACGATGGTTGTCGAGGCGGGTTGGTCTACACGGCAAGGCTGGGATCGTTATTCATGGCAAGCGCCGCCCTACGGTCCCGTGCAGTCGTCGCAGAACGGCCCACCGCCAGCAGGCCAGACGTCGATCGAGGCGCCGCCTCCGCAGCGCTGAGCGGCTTGCTCGTGGCACGGAAGTTGCTTTTCCTGGAGGGTGGTATTGCGTGGTAATTAGCGTGCGAGGCGGCACTTACGACTTCAGGCTTGCGGGCTGAGCCCCTGCCTGAGGCCAGGAGAAGACCAGGCTTGCCTGGTTGATCAAGGCGCGGGAACCGCCGGCGATGGCCAGCATGTTTTACTGGACGAAGCAACCGGGCGCGGGCATCTTAGTGGGTGTGCACCGGTTGTGCGGTCCGGGCCGCGGGTTGGGCGGCATCGGCCGCGAACGACGTGACAACCACAGCAAGAGAGACCGTCACGACGACAAGCAGTGTCTGCGCACGTCCCTTATCTTCTCTATGATTCCCGTATCGTGTTAGGGCGACGAGTCGTCCTGTGCTGCTGTGCATGCGCGCGGCAGCCGGGCTAATGGACATGATCTGAGACGTCACAGAAGGCATCGAGATCAGGAACCATGGTCAGGAACACGCACGGTCACAAGCCGAGGCCGCAGGCGGGCTTCGGTGACGACCCCTTCGGCCGCATCCGCGACACGCGCCGCGCCTACAGACGCGGACAGCCGCAGGATTGGGAGCGCGCGTTCGAGGATGAGGAGGTCGAAGAAATCGAGGACTTCGACGCGTTGGACGATCTGGAAGAGGACGATCTCGACGCGCTCGAACAGTACGTCCAACCTGAAGAAGAGGAACACAGCTAGCGATCTCGTCTTCGGCGCGCGTTTCCCTAAGCCAATAGCCGGCGCTTGACGGCTCGTTGATCCGAGCACGCGGCGGATCGTCGTGCCGTTCGCCCCCGACCGTCAGCGTCCGTGGCGGACTTTCTCCCTCTTTTTGCTTCCGCGCCGCGCCCCCCCAACCTATACTAGCGAGTTTCGTCCATTGCGTAAGGGGGCGGCATGCGCGAGAAGATCGTCATCCGTGGCGCGCGCGAGCACAACCTGAAGAACATCGACCTGGAGATCCCGCGCAACAAGCTCGTGGTGATCACGGGGCTGAGCGGCTCGGGCAAGTCGTCGCTCGCGTTCGACACGATCTACGCCGAGGGGCAGCGCAAGTACGTCGAGAGCCTGTCGGCCTACGCGCGCCAGTTCCTCGGCCAGCTCCAGAAGCCGGACGTCGAGCATATCGAGGGCCTCAGCCCCGCCATCAGCATCGAGCAGCGCAGCGCCGGCGCGTCGCCGCGCTCCACGGTGGGGACGACGACGGAGGTCTACGACTACCTCCGGCTCCTCTACGCCAACGTCGGCCAGCCGCACTGCCACAAGTGCGGCAAGCCGGTCTCGAGCCAGACGGTGCAGGAGATCGTCGACCAGATGCTCGCGCTGCCCGAGGGGACGCGGCTGACGGTCCTGGCGCCCATGGTGCGCGGCCGCAAGGGCGAGCACCGCGACGTGATCGAGCGCCTGCGCAAGGACGGGTACGTGCGCGTGCGCATCGACGGCGAGGTGCTCGAGCTGGCCGACACGATCACGCTCAACAAGCGGCGCAAGCACACCGTCGAGGTGGTCGTCGACCGGCTGGTCGTCAAGCCGAAGGTGCGGCCGCGGCTGGCCGACTCGGTCGAGACGGCGCTCAAGTTGGGCCAGGGCCTCGTCGTCGGCAGCACCTCGAAAGGCGAGCGCATCCACAGCACGCTCAACGCGTGCCCGGACTGCGGCCTGAGCTTCGAGAAGCTGCTGCCGCGCCACTTCTCGTTCAACAACCCGTACGGGGCGTGCCCGCGGTGCCACGGGCTGGGCACGATCGAGCGGATCGACCCCGATCTCGTCGTGCCCGACACCTCGCGTTCGATCGGAGACGGGGCCATCGTGCCCTGGCAGCGGCACGGCGCGGCCCAAAGCTACTACCACGCGATGTTCCTCGAACCGCTGGCGGCGCACTACGGCTTCGATCTGGGCAGGCCGTTCCGCGAGCTGCCGGAATCGGCGCAGGCGCTGATCCTCTGGGGCTCGAAAGGCGAGGCGATCGAGGTCCGCGGCTGGCAAGGCGGCACGGCCAAGCGGCCGTTCGAGGGCGTGATCCCCAACCTCGATCGCCGCTACCGCGAGACCGAGAGCCTGCACGTGCGCAAGACGCTGCGCGAGTATATGAACGTGCTTGTCTGTCCCGACTGCCGAGGCAAACGCCTGCGGCCCGAAAGCCTCGCCGTGCGCCTGGGCGGCCGGTCGATCATCGAGGTGACCGAGCTGACGATCGGCGAGGGGATCGGCTTCTTCGACGGGCTCGAGCTCACGCCGCGTCAGCATCAGATCGCCGACGAGATCCTCAAAGAGATCGTGGCCCGGATGCGGTTCATGCGCGACGTGGGCGTCGGCTACCTGACGCTTGACCGCGCGAGCAGCACGCTGGCCGGCGGCGAGGCGCAGCGCATCCGGCTCGCCACGCAGATGGGCGCGGGCCTCGTCGGCGTTCTCTACATCCTCGACGAGCCGAGCATCGGCCTGCATCAGCGCGACAACCGCCGGCTGCTCAACAGCCTGCGCGAGCTGCGCGAGCTGGGCAACACCGTGATCGTCGTCGAGCACGACGAGGCGACGATCCGGTCGGCCGACTTCATCGTCGATCTCGGGCCCGGCGCGGGCCTCCACGGCGGCGAGGTCGTCGCCACGGGCACGGTGGACGACATCGTGGCCGAGCCGCGGTCGCTCACGGGCCAGTTCCTGGTTCGGAAGCGCCAGATCGCCGTGCCCGAGACGCGCAAGGCGGCCAGTCGCGCCGCCGTGCTCATGCTCAAGGGCGCACGTGAGCACAACCTCAAGAACCTCACCGTGCAGATTCCGCTCGGCCTTCTTGTCTGCATCACCGGCGTGTCGGGCTCGGGCAAGAGCTCGCTCGTGAGCGACACGCTGCTGCATGCGCTGCGCCGGGCGCTCTACGGCAGCCGCGAGCGAGGCGGCGAGTACGACTCACTGCTCGGCGTCGAGCACCTCGATCGCGTCGAGATCATCGACCAGAAACCCATCGGCCGCACGCCGCGGTCGAACCCGGCCACCTACACGGGCGTGTTCACGCTGATTCGCGATCTGTTTGCCCGGCTGCCGGAGGCGAGAATGCGCGGCTACGGGGTCGGCCGGTTCAGCTTCAACGTGCACGGCGGGCGGTGCGAGGCGTGCCAAGGCGATGGGGTGAAGCGGATCGAGATGCACTTCCTGCCCGACGTGTACGTGACCTGCGACGTCTGTGACGGCAAGCGCTACAAGCGCGAGACGCTCGAGGTCCGCTACCGCGGCAAGAGCATCTTCGACGTGCTCGAGATGACGGTCGAGGAGGCGCACGCTTTTTTCAAGCACGTGCCGCGGCTCTGGACGCGGCTGCAAACGATGTGCGACGTCGGCCTCGGCTATATCACGCTCGGCCAGTCGGCAACGACGCTCTCGGGCGGCGAGGCGCAGCGCATCAAGCTGGCCGCCGAGCTGTCGAAAACCGAGAGCGGCCGGACCATCTACCTGCTCGACGAGCCGACGACCGGCCTCCACTTCGCCGACATCGACCGGCTGCTCGAGGTGCTCCGGCGGCTCACGGCGCGCGGCAACACGGTGGTGGTCATCGAACACAATCTCGACGTGGTCAAGTGCGCCGACCACGTCATCGACCTCGGCCCCGAGGGCGGCGACGCCGGCGGCCGCATCATCGCCGAGGGCACGCCCGAGCAGATCACCGCCTGCGCCGAGAGCTTCACGGGCCGGTACCTGCGCGATTATCTGCCGGCGTTGCGTCGTGACGGCGGACCATGACGGTGCTCTGAACAAGCCCGCGGCGCGGGGTGCGAGAAGTTGGCGATTATCTTGCTTGACAGCCCGGACGGCGCGGTGTATATTGCTTCTGCATGATGGACACTGTAACAGATTGGAGCTGATCTACTTATGACGCGAGTGGACGTGAAGCCCGGTCAGGACATTGCCGCGGCCATTCGTGCGTTCAAGAAGAAGTGCGCTAAGGACGGGGTTTTGAAGGACTTCAAACGGTCTCGCCGTTTCGAGAAGCCCTCTGATCGTCGTCGCAAGGACTTCAGGGAGAGCGTGAAGCGCTGCCGGATCGCGGCGCTGAAGGCGGAACAGAAATAGCCTGATCTCGCACGTCTTGCTTATGAAAAATGGGGACAGGCACCTGTTTTTCTCATCTGCGGCCATGCTCAATGCGTCGCGCGTCCGCAGAAAAACAGGTGCCTGTCCCCATTTTTCCCCGTTTTTCAGACGCGCTGGTTGGCCTTGGTCATCCTGGCGAAGCGGGCGACGACGGTTCGCGGTTCCGCCTCGTTGTCGAACAGGATCGTGCAGCTCTGCCCGATCGACGTGTCCGCTACGTCGAGTACCTCCCCGCCGCCGAAGGTTGGATGAACAACGCGGTCGCCCGGCGCGTATTCGGCTGTCTCCTCAACCACTGAGCGGTCTCGCCCCGTCGAGGCGCCGTGCTTAGCCGGTGCCATCGTGTGGCCGAGGTCAAGCTCGTCTTCCGGGAGATCGTCGATGAACCGCGACCGCTCCTGCTGGGTCACCTGGCCGAAGCGCATTCTGGTGTCGGCCGACGAGAGGTAGACGCGGTCCTTGGCGCGCGTGAGCGCCACGTAGAAGAGCCGGCGCTCCTCCTCGGTGCCGTCCCGGGTGTCGAGCGAGTTGGCGTGGGGGAACAGCCCCTCTTCGAGGCCGGTGACGAACACCACCGCGAACTCGAGGCCTTTGCTGTTGTGGGCGGTCATCAGGTTGACCCGGTCGCGTTCGGCTTCCCAATCATCGATGTCGGACAGCAGCGAGACCCGCTCGAGGAAGTCGCGCAGCGTCGGCGCGTCGTCCGATTCCTCGTAGGTCTCGATTGCGCTGAGCAGCTCCTCGACGTTCTCGATGCGGTCGGGCCCGGCCTCGTCGCGGCCTTTCTCGAGCATCTCGATGTAGCCCGTCTCGTCGAGCACGAGGCGAGCCAGCTCGGCCGGCCCGTGCTCTTCGGCGTGTGCGCGGAGGCGCTCGAGCAGCTCGTGGAACGCGGTGAGCCGCTTACGGGCGGCCGGCGCGAGGCCGTCGATCTCGTCGGGCTCGACGAGCGCCTCGTGCGGCATGACGACGTGCTTGGCGGCATGCGCGCGCAAGCGGGCGAGCGTCGTTTGGCCGATGCCGCGCGGGGGCACGTTGATGATGCGCTCGAGCGCGACGACGTCGGCCGGATTGACGATCAGGCGCAGGTAGGCGATGACGTCCTTGACCTCCTTGCGCTGGTAGAAGCCGACGGTGCCGACGACGATGAACGGGATCCGCTCGGCCGTGAACACCTCCTCGAACACGCGCGACTGCGCGTTCGTGCGGTAGAAGACGGCCAGCTCGCGGCGGGCGAGCCCATGCGTCGTCAGCTCGCGCGCGAGGCGGGCAACGTGCTCGGCCTCGTCGCGCTCGTCGAGGCATTCGCGCAACGCGACGGGCGCCCCTTCGGGGCGATCGGATTGCAGGTTTTTCGGGTGGCGCATCGTGTTCTGCGCGATGACGGCGTTGGCCGCGCGCAGGATGGTGGGCGTCGAGCGGTAGTTCTGCTCGAGGGTAACCAGGCGCGCGCCGGCAAAGTCGTGGGCGAACTCGTTGATGTGCCGAATGCTGGCGCCGCGCCACTGGTAGATCGACTGGTCGGGATCGCCCACGGCGCACACGTTGCCGTCCGGCGCGGCGAGCAGCTTCACCAGCTCGTACTGCGGCGGGTTCGTGTCCTGGAACTCGTCAACGAGCAGGTACCGGCACCGGCTGCGCCAGCGGGCGTGGGCCTCGGCGTGGTCGCGCAGCACGCGGACGGCCTGCATGAGCAGGTCGTCGAAGTCCATCGCGCCCGCGCGCCGCAGGCGGGCCTGGTACTCGGCGTAGACGGGCGCCACGCTGCGGCCGAAGCCGTAGCGGCGGCCGGCCGCGTACGCGTCGGGCTCGAGCATGGCGGTCTTGGCGTGCTCGATCTCGGCCTTGATGGCCGAGGGCGGCAGCTTCTTCGGGTCGATGCCGAGGTCGCGCACGATCTGCCGGATGAGGCGCTCGCTGTCGGCCTCGTCGTAGATCGTGAAGTGGTTCGGGAAACCGATCCGGCCCGACTCGCGCCGCAGCAGGCGGGCGCAGAACGAGTGGAACGTGCACAGCAGCGGCCCACGCCCCCGAGCAGGGCCGGCGGGGCCAAGACCGAGCCCCGACAGCATCCGCTCGACACGCTCGCGCATCTCGTCGGCGGCCTTGTTTGTGAACGTGACGCCAAGGATTGAGCCTGGGTCGATACCCCGAGAAATGAGTGAGGCGATCCGGTAGGTGATGACGCGCGTCTTGCCGCTCCCGGCGCCGGCGACGACCAGGAGCGGGCCATCGCCGTGCTCGACGGCCTCACGCTGCTGAGGGTTGAGCTGCCCGAGCAAGGACACTGCGGCCTCCGATCCGTCGTGAGTAGTGCCGATGGTAGCACGCCCAGCGAGCCAGGCGGTGTAGACAAATTCGTCCGTTCGCCGTACAAAAATGAAAAACGACCCAAAAAACCGCTTGACAAGCTGGGTTGCGTGAAGTATAGCCGACACGAAGCTTTCTTGGACGGCCTATGCGTTGGGGGGTATGGCGCGCAAGCCGTTTGTTTTTCCCCACGGATCTTTCTCGGCACTGAGTGGTGTACGTTCTCTCGACGAGTGAAGCGGGGGTGTCGATGGCCTACATCGTAGATATCCTTCCTTCCCGGGTCGAATGCCGGCCCAAGAATCGCGGATATATCACTCCCGTTTAGGTACAGCTGCGAGATTCGGGGGGGATCAAAAGGAGCGGCAGAATGTACCGCAGCAGAAGGTCGGAGGCCCTGCTCTCTGCGAGGGAGCATCCTCCGAGCCTTTGCTGCTTTTGGGGTTTGTGAAACCGCTCGGTGCCGGCCGACCATGTCTTTCCTAATGCTTTCCGGCGCCGCTTGTTACGCTTGACCCGCGCCTTGACGTCCCGCTCGATTCCACCCCGTTTTGGCGCGCTGTGCGCCGCGTTTGTGGTTTTGCCTTGGCCCGACCGGCAGGCCCTCCGATAAAGATAACAGAACCACTGCGCTTAGTCGCAGCGGGGGCTGAGGTATGCTTCCAGAACATGAACAGCCCACCAAGAGCCCCGGAGTGCCGCAGCTGACCCAGACCGAGAGTGCGCTCATCTACGACGAGATGCTGCGGAACGGCCGGATCATTCAGGTCGCCTCCGGCGGGGTGCGTGTGTTCGACAGGTCGAGCATTTTCATCCGCAGCGAGGTGCTGAAAGCCAAGCGCACCTTCCCGCGGATCGATATCACCCCGGGCCTCGAGCACATGGTCGAGCACCTCATGGAGGACGACGAGCTGAAGGTGACCAAGGTGCGCGGCGAGCTGTACCGGTCGGTCTACAAGCCGATCAAGCGCAGCCTCGACGAGCTGCTCCATGACTCGCGCATCTTCTTCGGCGACTCGACGACGCTGGTGCAGGTGCGCAACGACGTGCAGAAGGTGGTTCAGCGGCTCGACCTGCTCACGCTCGGCATGCTCAACGACATCCTGACCCATAGTGAGCTCGAGTTCCGGCGCCACGTTGAGGCCGGCGTCTACAGCGGCCTGGCCGGCTCAGTCGTGTTTGGCGACTACAAGCGCAAGCTGAGCGACAAGAAGGTCGTCGAGGATCTCATCATGCTCGGCATCATCTACGGCCTCGGGCCGGATCTGAAGAAGAGCACGAGCTTCAAGGAGCTGAGCCGCACTTCGAAGAGCCTCTACGATGTTGAGAAGGTGCTCGACGAGCTCAGCGCGAATCCCGACGAGCCGACGAACATGCTGACCGAGATCCTCGCCGTCTCCCTCAAATACATCCGGGCCCTCGACGAGACGGAAAACCGCGATCCGCTCGACGGGCTCGTGGCGATCATGTCGGCGTGCACGGAGCGGCATGCGATCGGCGTCGGCGCGCTCGCGCAGAAATACGCCGTCAACGAGTACATGATCAACTACCTCGTGCGCGACGAGGCGTTCCACGAACGCCTTCACCGGAACGAGGACCTGTTCGAGCTGGCGGTCCGCAAGCGGATGGAGAGCGATCCGAGCCCGGCGACCGTCAAGCTCGGCGAGATGTTCGTGCGCCAGCTTCGGTTCAAGCGCACGATCAAGCTCGGATCCGATATGATGCACCGGCTCGACGACTTCATCGGCGTGTTGCTTCCGGTCAAGGCGGCAGCGGCCGGCTTCCTCGATCGGATCGCCGAGATCGACCGGCCCGAGTACGTCCAGCTCACGCGCCTGACGCGCAACGTGGTCGACGCGATCGAGGCGACGCTCGAGTTCCACGAGCAACAGGCCGACCCGGCGAACTGGCCCGAGCTCGAGAACGTGCCGGGCGCGGCCTACTTGGTCGCCTACAAGAGGCAGCCGGAGATGGAATACCAGATGCAGCACACGGTCCGTGTGGTCCAGCGCTGTCGCGCGCAGGCGGCCGAGCTGTTCGGCTCGAACGCGGAGGCGATGTTCCGCAGCGCGTTCGACGAGCTCGAGCAGCAGATGATGACCATCGATCGGTTCCGCGCCACGATGCTGCCCCAGGCGGTCGACGTCACACGCGTGCTGCGTGCTGTGGGCCGGCTGTTTTCGGCCGTCGAGGGCCTGCGCGTCGCCGTCGAGATGCCTCGCGCGCCGGCAGTGGCGACGATCGACCCGCTTGGTCTCGACGAGGTGCTCTACGAGCTGCTCGAGGCGATTGCACGGCCCGTCGGCCCGGGTGTGGACCGATCCGGTGACGAGGCCGGGCCGCTGCCTGAGCTCGCCATCACCTTGGAGCCGGGTGAACATGGCTCTGTGGCCCAGATTACAGGCTCGTGCGACACACTTCCCGCCGACACCGCGAGCCTGCAGCAGCGCTTCGAGAGGGTGGCGCCCGGCGCCGTGCTGCGGGTCAACGTCGAGCAGGGATCCGGCACGACGTTCTCACTCGAGTTCCCGGTCGTCGAGCAGGAGCGGGGTGTCGCGTCGGTGCTTACGCACGGCTGAGGCCGGGCTGCGTCGCCGGTCACGATGGGCGCTCGCCGCGCTACGGGATCTCGAACGAGCCGATGAAGTCGTTGATGTCGGCGATGGCGTGCTCGGCCATGAAGGCGGCGATGCCGTCGACGATCTCCTCGCACGAGCGCGGGTTGTAGAAGTTGGCCGTGCCGACCTGTACGGCCGACGCGCCGACGGCGAGGAACTCGAGCGCGTCGGGCGCGGTCGCGATCCCGCCGATGCCGATCACGGGCACCTCAACCGCTTTCACCACCTCCCACACCATCCGGAGCGCCACCGGCTTGATCGCCGGGCCCGAGAGCCCGCCCGTGACGTTGCGCAGCACCGGGTGCGGCGTGACGCCGCGTGACGGATCGCCCAGCTCGACCGCCATGCCGATGAGCGTGTTGATGAGCGAGAGCGAGTCGGTGCCGCCGTCGACGGCCGCGTGCGCGTACTCGGCCACGTCGCCGACGTTGGGCGAGAGCTTCGTCATGAGCGGCAGCGTCGTCGCCGAGCGCACGGCGGCGACGAGTTTCCGGAGCGCTTCCGGGTCGGTGCCGAACGCGAGGCCGCCGGCCTTGTTCGGGCACGAGACGTTGAGCTCGAGCGCGGTCACCCCGTCGCAGCCTGTGAGGCGCTCGGCGGCGGCGACGAACTCGTCGATCGTGCTGCCCTGAACGTTGACGACGCACGCCACGCCGCGCTCGCGTAGGGTGGGGAGTTTCTCGTCGATGAACGCCTCGACGCCGACGTTCTGCAAGCCGATCGCGTTGAGCATGCCGGCGGCCGTCTCGCAGCCGCGCGGCGGCGGATTGCCCCCGGCAGGCTCGAGCGTGATGCCCTTGGTGACGACGGCGCCGAGCTTCGTGATGTCGCACAGCTCGGCGTACTCCTGGCCGTAGCCGAAGGTACCTGACGCGGTCATCACGGGGTTCTTGATCGTGGCGCCACCGATGTCGACGGCCATCTTCATTCGAACACCACGTCGCGGGCGTTGAAGATCGGCCCGTCCTTGCACACCATCTTGTACTCGGTGCCGCCGTCGGGCGCCCTCGTCGCACAGGCGCAGACGAGGCAGGCGCCCACGCCGCACGCCATCCGCTGCTCGAGCGATAGCTCGCAGGACACGTCGCGCTCGGCCGCGATCGCGGCGACGCGCTTGAGCATCGGCTCCGGGCCGCACGCGTACACGGCGACGCTTCGCGTCGCTTGGGCGAAGCCTCCGGCTTCGTCGGCGCAAGCGGCAGCGTCGCCAACTTCGCGTTCGAGCAGCTCGGTGACCACGCCGTGATACCCGCGTGATCCGTCGTCCGTGGCGAGCTTGTACTCGACGTCGATCTCCCCAAAGAGGTCTTCGAGCACAGCGAGTTCGGCCGACCGAAACCCGGCAAGGACAACCGTCCGGGCCTGGGGCCGGTGCTTGGCGAGCTCGACGGCGAGGAAGGGGAATGGTGCAATGCCGATCCCGCCCGCGACCAGGATGTTGACCCGGGCCCACGTCTCGAGCGTGAAGCTCGTGCCGAGCGGGCCGAACACGTCGAGCTCGTCGCCCTGGTCGAGCTCGGCGAAGGCGCGGGTGGCCGTGCCGACCGTGTCGTAGTAGATGCCGACCGTATCGTCGTCGACGCTGCCGATGCTGAACGGCCGGCTGAGCAGGTAGCCGCGCGGGCGGGCCTCGCGCATCATGACGAAGGTGCCCGGCTTCGCCTCACGGGCGATCTCGGCGCACTCGAAGCCGAGCGCGTGCGACGCACCGGCCAGGTGGTGGTTGAAGACGATGGGCACTCGTTTCTGAATCATGGTTCGATGCCGACACCCGGGTCCCATTCAGCGCGGAGTGTAGCCGGTGGTAGGGACGGGCGTCAACGTTTGGGCAACATCAGAAAAGCGGGCGCGTCAGCGTGAACGCGGTGACCGATGCCGCGCCCGCGCGCTTGAGCACCCGCGCGCACTCGTTGATCGTTGCGCCCGTCGTGTACACGTCGTCGACGAGCAGGAGGTGCTTGCCCTCGATGCGCCCAGCCTGCCGCACGCCAAAAGCGCCCTTGATGTTCGTCAGCCGCTCTTTCAGCCCGAGGTTGACTTGCGGCACGGTGTGGCGCGTGCGGCGCAGGACGTGCGTGATGATCGGGAGCCCGAACTCCCGCCGGATCGGCCGCGCGAGCGCGATCGCCTGGTTGAAACCGCGGTAGCGGAACCGCCGCCAATGCAGGGGCACCGGGACGATCGCGTCGAGCGACGCCGCGTCGATGTGCCGGTGCATGAAGTCGATCATCCATCGCGCAAGCACGCGAGCCAGGTACTGGCGCATGCCGTACTTGTAGAGGTGCACGAGCGGCTGCATCACGTCGTTGTAGACGGTGGCCGAGAACGCGCGGTCGAAGTGGCGTTTGGACTGGCGGCACTCGGCGCAGAGCAGCTCGCTCGCCGCCGCGGTGAACATCTTCTGGCCACACCGCTCACAGAACGGATCCTCGACGAGCACCACCCGGCGGCGGTGCTCGTCACACAGCGGGCCGCGCTGGCCCAACTCGAGATCGTCGCCGCACACCACACAGCGCCGGGGATACAGGAGCTCGCCGAGCCGGGAGATGATCGCGCCGAGCATGCTCACCGCTTGCCGCTGCTCCCCGACCGCGCCCTGAGCTTCGAGGCGAACAGCATGAGCAAGACGACGAGCAGGACGGTTACAAGCCAGCACACGAGGCTGTCCGTGTAGCTCATGTACCAGTCGTGCGGCACGCCGAACAGCAGCGTCGAGCGGCCGGCGATTTCCTCTAACAGCGAGCCGTCGAGCTTGCCGACGGCCACGAACCCCGCGTGGATGCCGATCGGCAGGTACAGCGAGCCGGTCTTGACGTACGCGACCGCCAGCGCGACGCCGATCAGAAACAGGCCGAGGAAAAACGGCCAGATCTCGGCGAACCGCCCGAAGTTCGAGAGCTGGTGCGGCACGATCCGGAAGCCGTTGAGCACGTGGAAGTGCTCGAACGACGGGGCGCCGCTCGATGCCAGCACGTTCTCCGGCAGCGGCTGCATGAAGTGCATGGCCGCGAAGAACGCCGACGCGAACACGACGGCGAAGAACGCGTCCATATCGGCCTGGAGGTTCTGGAGCACGACGCCGCGGAAGACGACCTCCTCGAGCAGCCCGACGAGCAGGCCCGCCCCCAGCGCGGTCCAGACCATGCCGAAGGCGAAGTCGACGTGGAGGCGCTTGGCGCCGGCCGCATAGAAAATGGCGATGATGACGCACAGCGCCAGAGCCCCGACGAACAGCCCCACGATGAGCTGCTTCAGCACCGACGAAACGCGGACGTTGAGCGACTCGACCACCCGCGACCGCATGTGCCGGCGAAACACGATGAAGTACAGGAGCGAGAACGCGAGAAAGCAGCGCGTGAAGATCTTGACCAGCTCGCGCGTCTTGCCCAGCTCGTCGTTGAGGATCTTGAAGAACGGCGACGCAATGCACGCCGACAGAAAGGCCAGCCCGAAAATCAGCGGCAGCAGCACATAGGAGCGTCCCAGGAGTTTTGAGCCTCGCGCCACAGCGACCCTTCACCCAGGTGAATGATTCCCCGCCTGTCTGTGCTTACTGTAGGCGAGCTCGCCTGCGCGAATCAAGGCCGAAGCCGGAGTGTT
>Ga0307430_1002121_pt1 | contig 13559 bp, 14 predicted proteins | sample SalMarWE160130MG_FD_202159 | JGI IMG/M metagenome (GOLD analysis project Ga0307430, IMG submission 202159) | Salt marsh sediment microbial communities from the Plum Island Ecosystem LTER, Massachusetts, United States - WE1603-130 | ecosystem: Environmental > Aquatic > Marine > Intertidal zone >... | reverse complement strand
TCTGGTTGTCGACCTCCCTCTGAGCACAACATGCCAGGCGGGCAGACAGGATAGGGGGACTTTTCAAAGCAAAGTAACTATCCGGACATCAGACAGCGTGCCTGAATCCTTATTATTACCACTTATGACCCTTTTCCATTTGACAATTACCCAAAAAATGCTGTAATTTAGTGCACCAGACAATAACTAAGGGGTCAGGTATACCTGTTTTCACGCTGCCGGATATAGCGCTCAATTAAAACTATATCTACCTTAAGGACCCAAAGGTACGCACATTCTCTATTAAGGGGAACCAACGAAACATACTTAGAAAGAAAAGAGATGGCAAGAAAACTAGATAGAGTTTACATAATAGATATAGAAGCTACCTGTTGGAAGGAAAAACCACCTGATGGACAGATAAGTGAGATTATCCAGGTGGGAATAGTAGAGTTTGATTTACTGTCGGGAACTATTTCTTCCAAGGTTGGCTATAATATAAGACCTCAGTATTCGGAAGTGAGTGAGTTTTGCACTAAGTTAACAGGAATTACTCCAGAGGAACTGGAAGGAGAAAAGAACTTTTCTCAAGTTTGCGATATGATAAAAGAGAGATTTCCTCATCTTAGAAACTATACCTGGGCCAGTTATGGTGATTATGATAGGAAACATTTTAAAAAGATGAGTGAGTTACACCAGATACCTTATCCTTTTGGAAGAACTCATATAAACATAAAAAACCTTTTTGCCTTAAAATGGGGGCTAAAAAAAGAGGTAGGTATGAGGAAAGCATTAAGGATTTTAAAGAAAGAATTGGTAGGACAGCACCATAACGCTTTAGATGATGTGATGAATATAACAGAAATTTTTAAAGCCTGCGTTACTATTCAGCCGTAGTACATTTATTTGTCATTGCGAACACTATGACTTTGTCAAGATATATTTAAGAACATAGGATTTATAGAACGATAGGTAGCTGTATATCGAGAATTATTCTTTATCAATGCACAAGCTAACTTGATTAATTTATTTGAAATATTATTAAGTACAAGCTTTTTATCCTTGCCTTCAGCAAGTTTGCGCGCATAGTACTTTTTGAAAACATCATTGTGAGTTGCAACAGAGCGAGCAGCAAGAGTAAGCAATTTACGCGGGTATACTGGACCGAATGATCGCATATGAGGCTGTCTGTATATAGATTTTCCACTTTGATGTTGATAAGGACATATGCCCAAGAAGGCAGCTAAAGTTTTGTAACGAGATATATCACTGAATGCACCGGTAAGAGTTATTAAGCTTGTTGATAAAAGCAATCCAAATCCTGGTATGCTTTTTAGTTGATTATTCATCTTAGAGATACTTGGGTTTTGGCGTATAATTCTATCTAGTTCTTTGTCAATTTCAGTAATGTGTTTTTTAATTTCTCTTAGAGTCTGGCGATGAGCTTTCACTATCAAGGGCACTTGAACAGTATGCTTTTCATAAGATTTCATAGCATTCTTTATAGCTGTACTTTGTTTAGTGAATTGTTCTCTAGCGGTCAAAAGATGTTTTATTTTCTCCATGATTTCATCTTTAGGTTGCCAAAATCTAAGTTCATCGCTGTATCTATAGGCATATTCAGCAATTTGCTTGCTGTCAACAGGATCTGTTTTATGACCAACTGGATCAAAGGCACGTTTAACCTTAAGTGGCGGCTCAACGCTTACTCTAAAACCTTGACTTACTAAATAGTGAGCAATGGCTTCATTATAAACACCAGTTGCTTCCATACAGATAATGCAATTTGTTTTACTTAAACCATGTTCTTTGAGCCATGAAATAAACACATTAAATCCGTCAAAGGTATTCTTAATGCCTTCTTTGGTAATTACTGGTTTTTCAGGGGACTGATATATACTTGCTGCAAAATCATCACAAGCAATATCAAGCCCTATGAAAAAAGTGTTCTTTGCCATAATGGGACTCCTTTCATAATTAGATTTTAGAACCGAATGAGTGATGATATGAGCTTCCTCCATTAATAATCGCTCTTATGAGCGACGGTAACACTATATAGCTTTAATCATCATAGAGAATCGGGTCTTATTCGCAATATAAGTTTTTCTTTTGAGGAGCATTAGACTTGATCGACTCTCTATTCGGTTCTATATCAAAGATCTGTGTCCCATTATACAATATTTTCTACACTTATATAGTCTAATGGAGGAACGATAGCGACGAAGCAATCTTCCACGCTCCTTCAGAGCTCGCAATGACGTGTTTCATTGGTATTTACGAAATAAGGCTGAATAGTAACAAAAAACTACCATCCAGGAGAGAAAATGGAAACATTGATAGCTGATTATTTATCAAGACTGGAGTTTGGGGAATTGCAATCATTCAAGAACATGGGGGTCATTCCACTCCTCACATTTATCAACGGCAGTCCAAAGTATCTCACCCTCAAAGAAGCACTGGAGAAGAAACTGCTCAAAGTTAAAGAGGTAGATGAGGGCGGTTCTGTGCCTGAGCTTAAAGTCATAAACAAAGCGAAAGTCTCTGTTCTTCTTCTTGATGGTGAGGAACTGGTGGGGGCAAAACAGAACAGAGTCGTCAATACCACCATCCCAAGCTAGTGAAAAGCTATGCCATGGATGCCATCCTCGCAGACAAGCAAAAGAGTAAGATATCTTCTTCGGGCAAAACCAAAGCCTTCATAGAACAAGCCAGGCGCTCTAAGGAAAAAAAATATAAGTCAGTAGGGCAGGGGACCGACCATCGATTTGAAGGTAGAGCAATTCTGGGCTCTGCACTTCTATATCGAAAAAAAGTTATTCATGTGGCCTTCTTTAAGGCAGCAGAGAGCAGTAAGACAGGAAGGATGTCCAGCTATAGTCGGCGCAGAGATTTCAGGATGTGAGGTATTGATACAAACTTCAATAATTGCCAGGGTTTCGTTTCAGCTAAGGGTTATTGCAGATATTACTCTCCAGTTGCAGATTACCAAATAATTAGGGCGCACCAAGTTTCCTTAGGAGGCATTAGTATGCCTGTCAAAGTTGACAGCCCTAAAGGGCAAATCGAGAAAGGCTCCCTCCAGGAGATTTTGTGATGAGCAAAAGCACAAGCTTTCTCTATCAACTTGCCAGAACAGCAAACGATATCGAAAAACTCGCCAGTGAAATAGGTCTTTACGTTGCTTCTGCGGATGTCTCAGCAAGCTGCGCCTTCAAGTTCGATGAGTGGAAGAAATTTGTTCAGGGAATAAACAAAGCTGATGAGGAGTTCAAAAGGATAGTGCCTGATTAAAAGAAGAGGAGAGAGCGATGAACCATGTCCAGTTCTTCGAAGACACGCAAAGTTCATTCAGAAGCAGGGATGATTTTCAGAATGCATATAGGGAATTATCAGAAGTAATAAAAAGCAGCAATATTACCTATAGCAAAAAAGCTCTTGATAATCATCGCAATACCTACGTGAGATTGCAAGGATCGTTCTATCATTTAGAAGTATTAAACCACCTGAAACCCAACATAGGGAAAGTGGATTCAGAGCTTATTTATATGCATTATTATGAACAGCTGATTTGTTCTCTTTGTAGTGCTACCAATGGGCTTTCCTACGAAATAGATGCTATTTACAATCTAGAATTGGACAAGAGGGAGTTCAGTATCAAAGAAGTTGCCGATGCACTTCCAGAGGGTCCCTTGAGTGATTTGCTGTGGAGAGAAATACTGGTTCGCAAAAATGATCATTGGTACCACACGAGACTGAGGAAAGAGAGAAACAAAATTGTTCATGCCAGCTGCATCAAAATCTAACCAACCGGTAGCGGCCCGATACTGTGAAACCAGCATCATAGCCTCAAAATAGCAGGGAGTCGGGTCTTGATTTTTGAAAACCTTAAGACCATTATGAGAAAAAAACCAGATGTTCACTCTTGGATTATTAAGTTCTGAAAAGATTCGGAAGAGGGGAGTTCTCTCTAAAAAAAGTCTTCCTGGACAGTTACTCTAATCTAGACAATATCCGGCTCCCACAATTAGAGTAATATCAGCAAGTAGTACCTTCTTCTCGCAGGCAAGCTTCCTGGATGGTTCGGTCTGACCAGGCTTAGGCCACATATATTCTATCCAGCAATCATCTTCAGTTTTTAGAGTTGCCAGTACTTCACGCACGAAATACTTGCCGTTACTATCCTGCTTGTTGGCTACATTGGTACCCTCAAGTTCTGGAAATGCGATATTTAACAATTCGTTTGCCTCGTCATCTTTTATGAAGATATAGCTATCCATGAGGATAAACTCACTGGGTTGTAAGCGCATTTCTTCCAGTGCGTCTGGGCCTTTCTCTTGCAGAAGTGAAATTGCCTTATTAACCAAATCGATTACGAATACTTTTTCGCATTTCATGTCGTAGTTTCCGCTTCCCACAAGGTAGTCTTTTCCCGAGGGGGCCCTGGCTCTCTTAATAAAGGTAGATTTCCAGGTAGGATTGCTTTCTCCTGGCCTTGGCCACTGATAATGTACCCAACCTTCTCCGGCTGGCTGTCTAGCTGTCTCTACGAACGTTCTCCCAATGGGTCTGCCGCTAATGTCTTTCAAACCCAGCATATTCTCCCCTTCTCCGCTAACATCTGGTGGGTAGACATAACGCAGACCATCCAGTCCCCAGACAAAGATGTAGGAGTCATCGTGAAACCACTTGCTCTCTTTCTTTCTGAACTGAGGGAATGCTTCTTCACCAACCCTTTCAATCTCTTCTGCCGCTTCTAGAACAAAATTAATAAGTTCCCTTGTTTCCTCACGTTCATAATCGGTTAGGTCACGTGCCAGGCAGGATGTGAGTGGAATAAGGAAAGAAATGAGAGCACACGCTAGTCTGATCTTCTTCACTTTTTTGTCCTCCAGTGATAAATATTCAGCGAAAAGCATTACTTCTTGTCATTTCGGGGAGTCTGAAAGCCTTCAGGAAGATTTCTCGTTTCGCTCGTTTTTCATGTGTCGCATTGCACAATAGACATCACGCACGATTCGTCGCGACTATTACGGTCCTTTCGTAACGGGATAGTTCAGTGAGCATTCACTTGCTGTAACAGTTTTAAAGAAGTCTCTATTAGGGGGAACAGCCAAAAATGTGGGTCTTTTTTAGGAACGAGTTTTTCCCAGATGCAAAGATACTTCATCGGCTTGCACCAATTCTTTAATGGGAATCTCTATTTCGAGCATCTTTGCCCTTTCCAGATTGAAAGCGGTTTCAACTACCCCCGGATCCACGATGGCAATACCGCCTGGGGCACTACCTTGAAGAATTTCTCCTCCAATAATACCCGCATAAATGCCGCTTTTGTAGTATGAGGGTCCTATTGCCAGCAAGGCACCATCTTCCACATAGGAGCCTACAGAGCCCAATTCAGGGATTTTGCTATTTTGAATAGTCCAGTCTAATACCTGGGAGGCAGGCACTACCTTACCATTGGCGTCCCTTATTTGATGGTAGTTTTCAATGCCAATAATATCAACCTTCTCCTGATATTTAAGTATTATCTCTTTCCACTCATCAAACGTTTCTATCTGGATGAAATCGACAACCTCTAGTGGGGAATTGGTTACTTTTTCAAGATATCGTTCCTTGAAATCCTGAACCACGAAGTCAGAGCTGGGACTGTGGTCGGCCAGCAGTACGATATTGGAAGCATCAGGAAAGATTCTCTTGGCAAAAGAGAAGGCCTGGTAGTAGGGGTGACGTTCCAGTACGCCAGTAATTGGACCTTTGGGTTCTTCCAGGCTACTGATTGGTTGGTAGATGATTGGGTCCAGATTAATACCCGAGAACACAAAAGGAAGCTGTCTGTCCGGGTATCTCTCGGTGTACTCGACGGCAACGTACTTAAGAGCATTATCGTTATTGACAAAAACTATGCTGGGCTTGAACTCCTCAATGAGATTAAAAACGACACTGGCACGCTCCTCGATCTCCTTTGCTGTAGTATAGGTAATCTTACTGTCCATAGAAAACGCTTTGAGCTCATAGTCTGAACTTTCTCTGTATCCTTTGCGTCTTAATCCTTCTATGACTCCTTTTTGAAGATCCTCCTCTAATTTCCAGTCCTTATAGGAGTTCACTATCAGAATCTTGAGTGGGGAAAGATTAGACGACGACATAAAGACAATTCTTGCAGAAGAGTCGGGATTGAACTGGTATTGAGCTATTCGCTCCCACTGAAAAGACCCTTCAAACTCTTTCACCGCCCAAAAGTCATAGCTATACTCCTTGCGGTCTCCCGCATTATTGAGAGCGGTCCATCCGGTTGTACCATAATAGGAAGCAGCAGTTTCTAGCAGAGTCTGTTTGAACGTGTCAAAATCATCGGCGCTCCCTCCCGTTGCGTAGGTTAATACTGCTACCCAAAATGCATCGTATGCAGCCAGGGTAAAGGCATCAACGCCTCTGCCTATCTTGGCGCTGATTTTTTCTGATACCGGTTCCCATTTGTCCCGTGCTCTCTTATCTAGACCAAAAACAGGACACGGGAAACCTGATTTCATGGCAAATTGGGCCGCCTGGCTATTGCTGACAAGGGCGCTGCTTAGAGCGATACCATTGCTACCATACCAACGCACATAAGACAGGTTGGTGCTGATTGAAGCTTGCTCCATAATGGATGCTATCTCATTGAAAGCAGCCGTGTATATGCCTACGGCATCAAGACCATACTTGACAATGGCTTGGTTCGCCTGTGAATTCAACAAGGCTACTTCCCCGGAGAAATCCTTGCTGCTCGGATGATAACTGACGCCATCAAGCACCAGACCTCCACGCATCTCAAAATATTTTTTCATGGCAACATGTAGGCTTTCATTGCCTGCATCGTCTCGCCATATGGGAACAACAGCACGAATTCCATCCTGCCACATGAGTTGGGCGATGATTTGTCCTTCGCTAACATCATCAGGACAAAAACGAAGTATATTATCTTGCTCAATAGCCAGTGAATGGGCAGTGCTGCCCTGACTTATTATCAGAATACTGTTTTTGTCAGCATACTCCTTTACTGCTTTCACCTCGGCACTCGACTGAGGTCCGATAACTACTTTTACTCCTTGGTCTGCCAGACCTTTCAGCTTCTCAAGGGCAAGCCAGGGATTTCCCGCCGTGTCTTCAACTATGAGCTTCACTTTCACTCTAGACCCAATGCGAGATAAATAGGGCTGGACATCCTTGAGAGCGATATCTAGCGCTACTTCACTTGATTCCCCCAGGGAGGACCAATCGCCAGAAAGGTCAAATAGGGCTCCAATGATGACTTGGGTTGGAGGCGAGGTATTTTCACTGAAAGCTGGCAGCCCAATACCTGCAATAAGCAGCATAGCTATGGCTATACTGAAAATCTTCATTGTCTTTGGTGCTGTTTTTTTCGTTTTCATAACTGAAAAATCTTCCTTTCATGCATATTAAGAAAATTCTGTTGTTTTATTTTTTGAAGAAATATCGGTTCAAAGAGAGAGCAAAGTCAGGCTGAACACCTGCTATTCCGAAGTTTTCTGGTTTTGCTAGCAACAACAAGAGTTGCACTCTTGATTTTTAAGGCAGATTCTTGACCATTTCGGCAAACTCTTTCATAGTAAAGGCTTTGAGTGTTTTAGTGGCAAAATTTCCGCCCGCATTCATTCTTAAAAGCTGGGTCATCATAACTTCGTCACTTTCCGCTTCAAAGACGGCCATGAAATCATATTCTCCCATCAATATGTAGTGGTCTATCATCTTACATCCAGCTGCCTCAAGAATTTTAGTAGTTTCCTCTATCTGTTGAGGAGCATCCTGTTTGGCAATGTTTTTTGTTCCCTGCTCGGTCATTGTAATAAGAACGATGTATTTTGACATAACTCTATCTCCTTTTTCCTTTTTTTCTAAGTCGCTAAAAGAAATTAATTCATCTACTACTACTTCAGATTATCCGTTCTGTGAGATTGCTGAAAAAGTACAATTTCGTCATTGCGAACGGAGTGAAGCAATCTCTCTGTCTTTTTTTCTTCACTATGTCGAAGCATAGCCCAGGGCAAAGTAAGGTTGCGGGAACCAATTCTCCTCAACACTGAGGTTCACCGTCATCCTTTCTACGGGAAGTGAAATGGTCTTAGTGGATACTCCACCGGGAACAACCCCATCTTAGTATTCTTGAGCAGCTTTGTCAATTTTTGTGTTCGGGTAGCAGACTGACCTGCCTCTAGAATCGGTCCAGTTATTATGTTGGACTAGGGATCGAAAAAAGGGGAATGTAAATGGCGAAAAGAATACAATCAGGTAAGGCCGCACAGTGCCTTAAATTACCGGGCACCTTGCCCCCGGGGCCATCATACCCGCGTCAAATCATTTCACCCCCGCAAAAAGGGGCAAAAAGGGGGATGGTTCCCATTATTGTTCACGGATTGATTCTTTCCTGAAGCCCTGCGTCCGGCTGAACAAGCTAAAATTGACTGTGGGAAGAGCCACTTCAAGGCTCTGGGTACAGAGGTTGATTTCACGACCGCCAATAATTACGCTTCCTTTTCGGAAAAGTTTCTTAAATAGAATAGATAAAAAAGTATTTATGAAGAAGGTGAATTATAGGAATGTGTTTCTGAAGACAAGGATGGTTTAAGGCAAGGCTCGGGTGTCCCGGAGACTACACTCGAAGAAACTTCTTAAAAATATGGGTGTATTGTCCCACAGGTAAGAATTAATAAACGGGCGCTGTTCCTATTTACTCTTTTCTTTACAAAAAAGAAATTTCACATATAATAGAATTAACCTGGGTTAAGTTGTGAATTTCGCACGTCCTGTACGCCAAATAAGGTACTGCCAAAATTCCATAAAAGAACATCAAAAATAACATGAATATAAGGGGGATTTTATGAGATATAGAGTAAGCCTCAAAAAGACGGAGGAGGGTTATTCTGTTTGGGTCCCCGGCTTACCAGGCTGTTGGTCTGAGGGACGAACGGAAGAAGAAACTTTAGAGAATATTAAAGATGCTATACAAGTATATCTGGAGACTGCTGAGGAGTTAAGCAAGGACAAGGAGTCTCGCTATGTAGAAGTAGGATAAGTATGCCCAAGCTGCCAGGGATAAACCATGAACGCGCTGTGAGAGCTTTTGAAAAGCTTGGTTTTTGGATTGCAAGACAGGGAAAACATATTGCCATGACTAATGGAGAACGGATTATCACTATTCCACGGGCAAATCCAGTTAACGCCTTTACAATGGCTGGTATCGTAAAAGATGCCGGTCTTACCACTGAGGAATTTAAGGAACTTTTATAAGCCTTCCACGCAGCCGAAAATAATACCGTCGTAATCGACTCCACTATCGCTTCGCCCACATTCATTTATCCAATTCGCAAACCCGTAAAAAATAGGGACAGTGCCCCTTTTTATTGACACATTGAGTCACTGCATGTAAGCTTTTGGCATGCCACGCATATCAAGAGCAGTCGCAGCAGATTTTCCTCATCATCCTACTTAAAGGGGAAATTATAAGGAATGTGTTTCTGAAGACAAGGACGGTCTAAGGAATATCTACAACGGCTCAAAAGCTATGCTCGAAGATACTCTTTTAGGATGCCGGTATATTGTCCCATAAGTAAGAATCAATAAATGAGCACTGTCCCTATTTATTTCCTATTTATTATTCGGGTCTTGGTCTTTCGGTCTGCTATGGGATCATCAAACGCCATAAAGGAAAGATAGAGGTAAATAGCATTATACGAGGAGGTAATGGGATGCAGAGTTCGACTGTGGAACTTTTATTTGTACTGGTAGAAAAAATATGCGTGGTAATTGTTTTTGCCTATCTGATTACCCGAACAAAATATTTCCACAATGTAATTGATAAACGGCCATCCTTCTGGGGTCGTCTGATATTGACATTGGTTTTTGGCGGACTTTCTATATATGGCACCTACAATCGAATATGGATATTCGGTGCCAACGCTCATACTAGAGATCTTGGTCCAATGATTGCGGGTCTGGCAGCAGGACCCTTTGTTGGACTGGGAGCTGCCCTGATAGGCGCCATACATCGCTATTCCCTCGGCGGGTTCACTGCCATCCCTTGCGCTCTGGCCACTATAATTTCTGGCCTTTTAGGTGGCCTCATTTATGAGCTCAGAAACAAGGAGTTCCTCGGGGTCTTTTGGGCGGTCCTTTTTGCTGTTTTCATAGAGTCCTTTCATATGCTCCTTATCCTTTTGATGGCTAAACCCTTTGCTGATGCTCTTCAGCTGGTTAAGGAGGTTGGTCTGCTGACGACTGGTGCCAACTCAGTAGGAGTTGCCATCTTTGCCTTAATGATAGTCAATCTGATGAGGCAGAAAAGGACGAGTTCATATTTGAAAATAAAGAGTTTATAACAAAATTATTAAGAAACTTTTGACACTACTCCGAAAAATACTACGATAAGTTCGTAACTGGTGGAGTAACCATTAAGACCACTTCTCTTCCCGTAGAGTTCACTCGCACAGCAACTGGATAGTCTACTATTCAAGATTAGTCAGATTGGGCAAGATGAGTCATAACCCGAGTTAAATTATCTCATAGCAAGTTCAAAACATAGTTCATCCCAGATTCGGTAAACTAAGCTATCTTATAGCAAAAACTCATTTTTGAACTTTTTCGGGCTATGATTTTATCCTACGGTGCAAGTCAAGGTGGCAATTTTTACTCCTTGTTCTTAAAGATTTGCTTTTTGTCTAAATTTAAGCAGTTTTTAGCATACCTTCCCTATCAGAGGAGGAAACTTATACTACCTTTTTAATGAGCCGAGTACTTAGAGAACGTAATAAGGTTTACCTTTAGCTAGTTCTCTAAAGATATACTCAAAAAGCTCCTTATAGGGATAAAACTTGGAAAACTTGATGAAGTACTGCTTTTTCTTTCTTTGAATAATAGCTGGTAGATTCAAAAGATACATTCTAATCCACTTAATGCATCTAGACCTAAACTCCTCTGGGAGAAGAAACCTCTTGAACCAGTTTAAGATGTTGTAGGCTAGGGCTACCAAAAGGATATAGACCTCATTTCCTTCTTTGTTATGCACGGCAAGTTTATCTAAATTAAAACCTAACTTTTGCTCTTTGATTCTATTTTCTACTGTAGCTCGGTTGTTGTAAAACCTATAACAGGATAACTTATCCAGTTCACTCTTTGGAATATTGGTCACATAGAATCTGTATTCAACTGTAAAGGCAGGCTCAATGGGACTCCCAAAAATGTCCTTCTCTTTTTCATCGTAGTTAGGATTGGGAGAAAGGGATTTTTTGATAATCATTCTCTTCTCACTCTTCCAGGTTTTATAGGAATAATCGATCTCAGTGAAGTAAAGACTGTTTTTTCTATCTCTTCCCATTCGTTATCGGGCAGGGAAGCTGCTTTCTTTCTTAAGGGTCCGGTATTCTTACTGGCGGCTACATATCTGATGCCCTCTTCTTCCAGATACTGGAAGGTATTTTCTCCAAAGTAGCCTTTATCTAATCTTACGAAAACTACCTTGTAATTGGAGGGAAGAAGGGAGAGGGTCCTCTGGAAGAATTCTTTGAAACGTTCTTTGCTGTGGGATTTTCCTCCATCTAATCTAAGGTTCACACAGTCCCCATTATTGGCAATAAAGGCGGTCTTTATTGAGTAGCTGGGTCTACCTCTTTTTTTGGGGTTATAGCCAACTTCAGCTCCTTCTTGTTTGCCATAGACTGTAGCTACGGTTGAATCTATATCAAGGCCTATCTCTACTATTTTATCAGTCTGATTGGCTTTGGTAAGATTTTTTGAAATAACCTGACGCATTCTTTCTACTTCCTTACTAGATGCCTGGGTGAGTTGTCTTCTCAGGTTAGACTCCTCTGGAAGTTGATCTAAACCCAGAGTTTTGGTCAGGGCAGCGTCATCTCTGATAGCGTTTAAGTGGTAGAGCCTGTCTACCCCTACTGTTATTCCAGTTATTGCTGAGAGGAGAATATCACTGGTTGAATAGATGTATCCTTGGTGATTAAATACATCTTCCAGGTCTTCTTCAATTCCCATCTTTTCTATAAAAGAGGTGAGAAGAGGCATTCCACCAAAGCCAGTTAAGTTTGGCTGATTGAAGTAGACCCTGCTGTTGTAAGGGGTCATCTTTCCCTTGATATCACAGGCATTAATGGGATTATCCTTTTGGAAAAGTTCTTTCTGATACTTAATCCATTTATGACATCGCTTAGGAAGAGGACTGAGATAATGAACTTTTTCACCTTCTTTTTCCTGACCCCATTCCTTTGAAATAACGGGGAGAATATCAGCTTTAATTTCTCGCATTTTTTTCTCCTGATGTTGTCAATAAATTTTCTCTATTATACATCAGGAGAGAGTTTCAGTCAAATTTAATCATTCTATTTTTGTTTTTTATTAGATCTTTTTTCAAGAAGCAAAATCTTGAATTACCGAAAATAGGATTATAATTATATGGGTCTATTGAAACGGTACAACAAACGGAACTGCCAAATATGGAATAAGGAAGAAACTCTTGAATATCGCAAAATTTGCAGAGCTTATCGGAGTTTCAAAAACTATCATCTCAATGGTTTTCAATGACAATACGAGAATTCCTCAGAAGACCAAAGAAAAGGTACTAGAGGCGGCCAAGAAGTTTAACTATCAACCAAGTATGGTAGCTAGAAGCCTCAAAAGCAAAAAAACCAAAGCAATTGGCATCAACTTTCAATTTTTCTGAATTGAGAGAAATTGAAAGTTCCCCTGACTAAGATTTAACAAGCATTTCAGAGGGAGTCAAAATAAAATTGACTTCCTTTTTCTTTTGTGCTATAATCCTATATGTATATATTATATAGTAATATAGGATAACTCATGATGATGGATAGAAAAGCTATTAGTGATCTTCGTCAGAGAATATTTTGGTTAAGAGAGGATCGGGAAAAATTAGAGAACTCACTTTTTAGACCAAAAAAGATGATCCGAGCCTCCTTAGTCTTTTTAGCTAACTACTGTGGGAAAAAGGGTTGTCGGTGCAAAAAGGGATTTCCTCATGGTCCCTATCCTTACCTTTCCGAGAAAAGAAAAGGAAAAACAAGAATGACTTATGTGAAGAAGAGAACTCTTGATGAGGTGAAGCGAGAGGCTGAGGAATATGCTAGGTTCCAACACAGATTGGCCCGTCTTAGGAAGCTCAATGAAAAGATCAGGTCCCTTTTTGAGCAAATACGAGATCTGAATTGTCGAAAAGTAGAGGAATACAGAAAAGTACTTACCGAAAGAAAAAAAAATATCCAAAGGCAAGAAAATGAGAAAGGTAATTAAGGTATGGGTAAGAGTTGGGAAAAAGATTGAAGAGGCGATTCATTAATGGGGTGAAGGTTGAGGTTCTAGACAGTGATTTTGGAGCTAATGAATTTGTCATTGACTTTCTGAGAAAGAGATGTCTTTGGGATATCCTAACCGGAATGCCGATAAAAATGGGAAAGAATAATGGATACCTGGGCAAGGTTGTTTCAGGAATTCTTATTCTAAAAGAACTTATGGCTATAAGAAAAATAGCCGGAGCCGGTAAAGTCATCCAGGATGGTAAACTT
>Ga0307430_1002120_pt1 | contig 13560 bp, 11 predicted proteins | sample SalMarWE160130MG_FD_202159 | JGI IMG/M metagenome (GOLD analysis project Ga0307430, IMG submission 202159) | Salt marsh sediment microbial communities from the Plum Island Ecosystem LTER, Massachusetts, United States - WE1603-130 | ecosystem: Environmental > Aquatic > Marine > Intertidal zone >... | reverse complement strand
AACGACGCCTACGAATACATCGAGCAAAATCCCTTGCTACACAGCCTGCGTCATACGAATGAGATCGCCAGGGAACTGAGTGACGTGGGCAGGCAGTTGAGGACTATGTCTCAGGATGACATACAATACATCATCATACACAAGCAGGCCATAGGAAGCGACCGCGTGCTTCATTGGAAACGCTACCTGCTGATCGACCCGCGCTACGAGGACGAAGACATCGCTGTATACACCACAGCGCCTGAAATCAATCGCGACTTTGAACTGATCGAACAACTGGCACCGGGACTAGGACCGATTAAGGCGATCGTCTCCTCCACATGCGTCAATCCCGGTCACGTCCTGTCAATTGACATTGGCTGGGGCAGCGAACGTCCACCTACTCGGGATCTGGACGTCATCCTCTCTATCTCCAGCGATCAGGGTGTCGTCCATCAGACTGAGAGATTCCCCCTGTCCACAACTTGGCCCACGAGCCAATGGCACCAAAATACCGTAGCGTGGGGAATGTACGAGTTCGCCCTCGACTCCTCCTTGCCTTCCGACACCTACGACATCGTACTGGAACTGGCGGACAAAGAGACACACGCCCCTTACGGTGATCGGACGGTATTACAATCAATCACGGTTAAGCCTCAAGGCTGCAACATCGCAACAGAGCCCGAGGCCCAAGATATCAACGCGCTTTTCGGCAACGACCTGTACCTGCTCGAATATCAAGTGAACCGTCGCGAAAGACGATTGGACGTCATTCTTTACTGGCAGGCACAGCGCCACATGACCATCGACTATAAAGTCTTTGTGCACGTCTTTGAGCCCGAGACCGGCAAACCCGTCGCCCAAGACGATTCTATACCACATCGCGGAGGTCTTCCCACCACGTTCTGGTGGCCGGGGGAAATCGTGTATGACCGTATCCCCGTCTATCTCGAAGGTGTGCCGGCGGGCACCTATGGCATCGCCATAGGCGTCTATGACCCCCAAACAGGACAACGCCTGCCCATGATAGACAGTCAGGGAAAAAGCACGGGCGATGGCCGACTCGTGCTACGAGAGACGATCACGATAGAATAGGAGTTGGCAGGCGGGTTCACGGGGTCGAATACAAACCTTTGGAATAGATGAGAGCACAATGAAAAAAAATCGTTTCGTACGCACTACCACAAAAGACAACGCACACTGGGGCGTAGTCAAAGGCGACGTTGTGTACCGCCTGGATGGTTCCCCCTCAGACAACTGGAACCGCGGCGAGGCCATCGGCCACCTGGGAGAACTCGCGCTGCTGGCCCCGGCGACTCCGACAAAGATCGTGTGCATCGGGCGTAACTATCCCGCCCACGCCGCCGAGCACAAAGCGGAGGTGCCCACCGAACCGCTGATTTTCTTCAAGCCGCCCAGCAGCGTCGTCGGGCCGGACGTGCCCATCGTCCTGACACCCCAATCCCAGCAGGTCGAGCACGAGTCGGAGCTGGCCGTCGTCATCGGGCGGCGCTGCCGGGATGTCGCGCCGGAGAAGGCATGGGAGTATGTGCTGGGCGTGACATGCGGCAACGACGTCACCGCCCGCGACCTGCAGCGACAGGACCAGTTGTGGACGCGCGCCAAGGGGTTCGATACCTTCTGCCCGCTGGGACCGTGGCTGGTCACCGGCGTGAGTGAGGAGGAGACCGCCAACCTGGAGGTCGCCTGCCGGGTGAACGGCGAGGTGCGCCAGCGCGGAAACACGGGCGAGATGGTCTTTTCCCCGGCACAGCTCATCGCCTACATCACCGCCATCATGACGTTGGAGCCGGGCGACGTGATCATGACCGGCACCCCCGCGGGCGTCAGTCCCATCGTCGCGGGGGACATAGTCGAGGTAGAAGTCAAAGGTATCGGCATCCTGAGGAACCCGGTGACATGGTAGACGCTGATCGCGAACTCGCCCGCCGTATGCCAAAGGTGGAACTGCACGTCCACCTGGAAGGCTCGATCCGACCAAGGACGCTACTCCAACTGGCCGAGCGCAATGGTTTCGAGTTGCCCATCCAGGACGTGCAGGGGTTGCGCGATTTTTACCGCTTCCGTGACTTTCCTCACTTCATCGAGGTCTATGTCACGATCACCCGCTGCCTGCAGACGCAGGACGACTACCGCCTGATCGCCTACGAGTTCGGGGCCGACTGCGCCCGGCAGAACGTGCGCTACGCCGAGGTGACATTCTCCATCTTTACCAACGTCGCGTGCGCCAATATACCCTGGCAGGCCATCTTGGAAGGGCTGAACGACGGGCGCGCCCAGGCTCGCGCCGAGTTCGGCGTGGATTGGCGCTGGGTGTTCGACATCGCGCGCGATCTCCCCGATACACAGAACCAGGTCGTCGAAATCGCACTGGCTGCCAAGGATCAAGGTGTCGTCGCACTGGGGCTGGGTGGCAGCGAGAAAGGATTTCCACCGGAGCTATTCGTGCAGTCCTTCGAGCGAGCGCGCCAAGGTGGCCTGCACAGCGTGCCCCACGCCGGCGAGCTCGCCGGCCCCGAATCCATCTGGAATGCGCTGCGCCTGCTGCACGCCGACCGGATCGGCCACGGCGTGCGCTGCGTGGAAGATCCGGCACTGGCCGACTATTTGCGCGAGCATCAGGTGCCACTGGAGGTATGTCCCACCAGCAACATCCGACTGGGCATCTTTTCCGGCTACGCGGCCCACCCGCTGCGCCGGTTGTGGGACGAGGGACTGTTCATCACCGTCAACTCTGACGATCCCCCGCTGTTCGACACCGACCTGAACCACGAGTACGAGGTGCTGGTCGACCATTTCGCCTTTACCGCCGACGAGCTGGAGCAGGTCAGTCTGAACGCCCTGCGCGCCAGCTTCCTGCCTCAGGCAGAGAAGGCGCAGTTGGAAGCAAAGTTTTGCGCCGAGTTTGCGCGCCTGCGGGCGAGCCCGCCCCAAGGATGATGCCCGATTACACCGGTTTCTTCCGCCAGAACATCCACCGGCTTCCGCAAGCAGAGTCCTTCCTCCCGTTCGACAATCCCACCTTCGGCAACCCGGCCTTCAAGGACGCTGCCTATCGCGTGCTGATCGCGCGCCTATCTCCGTTCCGCGACGTGGATCGCTCGCTACCACATCTTTTCCTATTCCACGAGGTGCGCCGGATGCTACCGGACGTGTTCATCGACCTGGCCTTTTTCCCGACCGCATCCCAACGCGAGTTCTTCGAGCGCGAGGGCATCCCCCTTCTCCTCGGCACCCAGTCGCTGCGCTCCGCCGACGATTTCGACCTCGTCCTGATCTCCAACGCCTACACGCTGGGACTGATCAACCTGCCGTACTCGTTGACCCGCTCCGGTATCCCGCTCTTTGCCAGCCAGCGCGGGCCGGAGTGGCCCGTCATACTGTTGGGCGGGTCGAACGCGATGGCGGCGCAGGCGGTAATTCGTGAGGATGGAGATAGCCTGGTAGATGGAATATTTTTCGGAGAAGGGGAAGGTTTGGTTGGCAAGTTGGCAAGTTTGCAAGTTGGCAAGTTCGCAGGCCAGGAAACCAACAAGAGCACATTTCTCAAGCAAGCGGCGCAGGAGATACCCGGACTTTGGATTGCCGGGTCGCTAAGCGAAACCGCCAAAGTGACCTGCAAGCCGGAGGTGCGCTTCTTGCCGACGGCCTACCCCACGCTGAACACGCCGGAGGCGCACACGGCTCATATGCAGATCACGCACGGCTGCCCGGCATTTTGTTCCTTCTGCTTCGAGGGATACGACCGCAAGCCGTACCGCGAGTTGCCCCTTGCCGACGTTCTGGCTGCGGCCTGTCAGATCAAGCAGGCGCAAGGCGTCGAGGAAGTAAGCCTTTACAGCTTCAACTTTAACACGCACAGCGACATCCTGCCGATGCTCCTGGAACTGAATTGCCCGTTCGAGCGCGTGACCTTCAGCAGCCAACGCGCGGACATCCTGCAAAATACGCCCATCCTGCTCGAAGCCGAGGTCGCGGCGGACAAGCGCGAGTTCACCCTGGGCATCGAGGGCATCAGCGCGCGCCAGCGGAGGTTCCTGCACAAAAGCCTCGACACGGAGGCCATCGCCGCCCTGCTCAAGCGCCTGCTGCGGCAGCCCATCCGCCGGATCAAGCTCTTTTACATCCTCACCGGCTATGAGACGGAGGAGGACATCGCCGAGTTCCGCGATTTCGTCCGCCGGCTCAAAGAGACCTGCCGCGCCCACGAGAGGAAACCGCGCATCATCTTCAGCGTCGGGCTGCTGATCCGCATGCCGTTCACCCCGCTGCGTCACGACCGCCTATTTCTCGACGAGGCAGACTGGAAACAGATCGCCGGCCCGGTCAAATCGGCCTGCGAGACGAACGGGTTCGAGTTCCGCATGGCTTTCGACTGGGCCACCTACTGCACCAGCCAGGTGTTGGCTCTGGGCGGTCACTGGCTGGTCGAGCCGGTCGTCGCCCTGGCACAAAAAGGGTACTGCTTCGACACCACGCTGCCGCCTGAATACTGGGACGAGCTTCAGAAGTGGATGCAGAGGAATGGTCACTGGAGCGAGGAATTCCTGGGCGAGAAAGGGCCGGATTATCCCTTTGCGCTCAAATTCGTCAGGTCGAACGTTACAGATGACTTTTTGTATCGCCAGTATCGACAAGCGCTCTCTTTCCAAGACGGCGGCTACTGCTTGGGGAGCTACCAGGACGGCAGCGGGCGCTGCCTGGGCTGTGGCGCTTGCGCCGATGAATCACAACGTCGAGCCATAACCAACCATCAGATCAACCAGCCAGACGCAGGCAGCTATCTCAGGCAGTTGCGCGAGGTCGTAACGCGCAAGCGCCAGTTGCGACCGCTTTACTATATGCTACGCCTGGAACCCCGGCTGGCGGGCGTGGAGCCGGCCCTCCTCAACGCCTCTGTGTTCAAGGAGCTCTTGGCCCGCTACCCCGACCTGACCGACAATCTCCTCTCGGTACGGGAGAGCCTGTTCACCGTCAAGCCCCTCGACCGCCAGTTCCCCGGCGTGAGCGGGGAGACCGTGTTCGCCCTCAAGGCCTGGGACACAGCGAGGCTGTGTCGCGCGCTGAGCGACTCACAGGAGCCGGTCGGCAGAGGGTTCGAGATTGTGGATCTCGCCGAGGTATTCACGCCCGGCGAGTTCAGCCGGTTGCACCTCGACATCCACCTGCCTGGCGAGTTTTTCCCCGAGCCGCGCACCCGGCTGGAGGAATACCTGCGCGGCGCTTACGTGCCGTACTCACTGCGGCGGGAGGATGAGCACCGCCTCGCGTTCGATCTTCCCGCCAAGGCCCTCAAGAAGAAAATCCTACTCGGCGGCTTTATCGAGGAGTGGGAAAGTGGCTTCATCGCCAGCCTGGACGTGGGGACAAAGTTCGACCTGGCCGAATTCCTGGACAAGTTTGGGGAAAAGGGGCTGAGTCGTCACGCACAGGTGCGAGTCTCAAACGTGCAGTGGTGAGAACACGAGTTGGTCCTACCGGGTCGACGTCACCTGCTCCGCATGCGGGCGACGGTCTCCTCCCAAGGTAACACACCGCATCGCTCCGCCCATTCGGCGTACACTGCCGCCATCTTGGCCACCTGTGCTTTGTTCTTCTCGGCCAGATCGTTCAGCTCCGTGCGATCCTCTACCATGTCATAAAGCTCCCAGTCGCCCGGATACTTGCGCACCAGCTTCCACCGTCCATCGCGGACCGCGCAGTTGCCCTCGTGCTCCCACAGGATCGGCCGCTGGCGCTGCCACGGTTCGCCGCGCAGGGCCGGTAGAAGGGTCTCGCCCTCGAGTGGTTGGATCGCCCGCCCATCATACTCCCCCGGGTAAGCGATGCATGCTACATCCAGGAACGTAGCCATAAAGTCGATGATGTGAACCGGGGCGTGGTTGACGCCGCCCGCGATGGTCTCCTTTGGCCAATAGGCGACCATGGGCGTGGAAATGCCGCCCTCGTGAACCCAGTGCTTGTACAGGCGGAAGGGCGTGTTGGAGGCGTTCGCCCACGGCAGGTCGTAGCTCTGGTACGTGGTCGCATCGCCGGGCATCAGGCCTGGTACGTTGCCGAACGTGATCGGACGGCCATCGCGCGTCGTCGGCCACTCCCAATCAACCTGGCGGCCGTCCTCGTGCAGCAGCTCCGCGCACCCGCCGTTATCGGAGATAAAGACCACCAGCGTATCTTGCTCGATGCCCAGCTCGCGCAGCCTGGCTAATATGCGTCCAATGCCCTGATCCATGCGGTCGATCTGCGCCGCATAGATCGCCATCCGGCGGTCCTCCCAGTCCTTCAGCTCGACCTCGGCCCAGGGCGGGGCCTTCTCATCGCGCGGCGAGATCTCCCAGTGGGGGTCGAGCAGCCCCATCCCCTTGAGCTCCTCGTGTCGCGCGGTGCGTACCGCGTCCCACCCTCGCCGGTACTTGCCCTCGTACCGGGCAATATCTTCCTCTGGAGCGTGTAACGGCCAATGGGGCGCCGTGTAAGCGACGTGGAGAAAGAACGGTTGGCTGGCGGCAGCGGCCTCGCCGATCATGCGCACGGCCTCGTCACTCACCGCGTCGGTGTAGTAGTAGTCGTCTCCCTCAGGCTCGATGAGCGTGCGATTGCGAAAGAGGGGACGGGGATTAAAGTAGCTTCCCGCCCCGGCAGGTGTGCCGTACCAGTCGTCGAATCCGCGGCCCGGCGGAATGGGACGCCTGGGATCGCCCACGTCCCAGCGGCTCGGATCATTGCGCGGGTAGACACCGCCGCAATGCCACTTACCCGACATCAGCGTACGATAGCCACCTGCCCGCAGCGCCTCCGCGATGGTGACGCAATCGTCGCGCAGGTAGCCCTGGTACGCCGGGAGGCCCAGGTCGCTCACCATGTGGCCAACGCCCGCCTGGTGTGGGTAAAGCCCGGTCAGCAGCGAGGCCCGCGAGGGACAGCAGCGCGCGCAATTGTACATCTGGGTGAAGCGGACGCCGCCAGCCGCCAGGTTGTCCAGGTTCGGTGTTTTGATCTCGGAGCCAAAGCAGCCGACGTCCGAGAAGCCCATGTCGTCGGCCAGGATCAGGATGATGTTTGGGGATTTGCGCGACGTTTCGTCAATAGAGGTCATCTCGTTCCTCTTTTAGCCACGGGTTATGGGCCTTTTCGTGCCCTACCGTCGTCTTTGACATGTGACCGGGATAGAGCACCGTCTCGTCCGGCAGCGCGAACAGCACCTCGCGAATCGAGTGCTCAAGTGTATCCCAATCGCCGCCAGGCAGGTCGGTGCGCCCCACGCCATCGGCAAACAGCACGTCGCCGTCGAAGGCCACGCCCTCTTCTTCTAGATAGAAGGTCACGCCCCCCGGAGAGTGACCCGGGGTGTGCAGCACCTGGAAACGCAACGTGCCCACCTCCAGCACCTGCCCATCCTCCAGTTCCACGTCCGGCATCGGGCTTTCTACCTCCGGCAGGCCGAACAGGGCAGCGCCACCCTTCGCCTCCAAGATCGGCAGCTCCGCCGGATGCAGTGCCAGGGGCGCTGCGGTGGCAGCGACGACCTCGGCATTGGCCTGTATGTGGTCAAAGTGACAATGTGTGTTCAGGACGTAGCGGATCATAAACCCACTCTCATTAAGCGCCCTGAAAATGCGCTCCGCATGCCCCCCGGGATCGATCACGACTCCCTCCCGCGTATCTCCACAACCAACGACGTAGCAATTGGTATCGGCAAAGCCGACGCGAACCGTGCGTACTATCATGCACTCACCCTTTCCCAAGTATCCGCGCCACGAGCGGTGGCCCCAAAACCAACAACCCGACGAGGACTGAAATAATGGCCCCCAGCAAAACCGCCCCCGCCGTCACGTCCTTGACGATCTTGGCCTGCAGGTGATAGTCGGGGCTAACCAGGTCCACCAGCGACTCAGCTACCGTGTTCAGCATCTCGCTCACCAGCACGAAACCGATGGTCAGCACCAGAACCGCCCACTGCGTGTAAGAAAGGCCCAACCACAGCCCCAACGCAACCACGCCAGCAGCAATGGTCAAATGAACACGCGTATTGCGCTGGGTGCGCAAGGCATACCACAAACCGGCAAGCGCATGGCGAAAGCTATCGACGATGTTTCGGCTACGCATCATAGGGCATCACAAGGGAGGATTCACGTCGATTCCCAACACCCGGAGAATCTCCGACTGCGCGCGCCACATCTTTACACGCAGATCTTCCGCCCGGTCGTCGTACCCGAGGAGATGAAGGGCGCCGTGGACGACCAACAACTGCAATTCTGCCTGCGTATCGTGCCCTGCTTCCGATGCCTGGGTCGCGGCGCGGGGAAAAGAGATGATAACATCACCCAAGTAAAACGGACTGTCCGGTGCGTCTACAAACGGCCCGCGTGCCTCGTTGGGAAAGGCCAGCACATCGGTCGGGGCATCCACGCCCCGATGACGGCGATTGAGTTCGCGTAGCGTCTCGTCGTCGGTCACCACCACAGCCAACTCGCACGCGCCCTCTACGTGCTGATGATGCAGGGTTTGCAGCGCAGCCCGGCTCAGCGACTCGGGCTCAACCTGCGACTGCAGGTCGTCGTCCACGTGCACTGCTACGGTATGCATCTCGAATTCAGCCCTCACGCACTGGCCGCGCCTTCCGAGCGGGGGTACTGGATGCGAGGATGAAAGACACCCTTCAGGGCAGAGACGAAAGCCTCACGCACGACCTCGACGTCATGCAGTGTTAGATCGCACTCGCTTAGCTGGCTATCGGATATGCGATCGGAAAAGACACGATCGACGATTCCCGCGACCTCCTCGGCACTGGTGGGGCGCATGGCGCGCACGGCAGCCTCACACCCATCGGCCAGCATAACCAGAGCAGTCTCCTTGCTCTGCGGCTTGGGGCCCCGATAGCGAAAATCGTCGACGTCAATGGAGGCCGTGTCGCCCGCCAGTTGCACCGCCTTGTCGTATAGAAAGCCGACCCAACTTGTTCCGTGGTGCTCGGGGACAAAATCACGCACGCGGCGGGGCAACCGGTAGCGTCGCGCCATATCGACCCCATCCTTGACGTGGCTGACAATGACCTCGGCGCTGGTGCGGGGATCAAGGCGGTCGTGCGGATTCACACCTTCAACCTGATTCTCGGCGAAAAAGTACGGGCGGGTGACCTTGCCCACATCGTGGTAATAGGCTCCCACGCGCGTCAGCAGGGGATCGGCGCCAATGCGCTCCGCTGCCTGCTCGGCCAGGCTCGCGACCATGAGACTGTGATGATACGTGGCGGGCGCTTCGCGGAGCAGCCGCTGCAGCAAGGGGTGATCGGGGCGGCTCAACTCGATGAGGCGCATCGTCGTGGCGATATCGAACAGTGGCCCGATGAGGAACAGCCCGCCCAACGCCAGGCTGGCCGAGAGCATCCCGTTGCCGATGGCTGCCGATCCTGCAATCAGTATATCGCCAAGCTGAATTTCACTGGGATCCTGTGGCAAGCGAAAGACAAGGACGACGAGCACGTGCGCCAGAGCGGCAAACGCACCGGCGCGAAACAGCGCGCCGATCCGCTCGACGCGCCCCAGGGTGAGCGCGGCAACGATGCCACCTAGAGCAGTATAGGTGACTATCTCCAGGGAATTATCGGCGATGATGCCAGCGACGACGCCAAGGAAGAGAGCGGTCGCTACACCCGCGTGTGGCCCCAGAGTGGCTACGGCCAGCATCGCCAACGCCGGCGCAGGAGCGAGATAACGCAGGACCTCGCCGCCCGACAGCATCAACCCCTGCCCCAACACGAAGAAGGAAACCAGCAGCACCAGAAGCAGAAGTTGCCGTCCACTCCACAACACCCCGGGCTGGAAACGTGACAAATACAGGAACAGCAACGCGGTCCCCAACAGCGCCAGCAAAATCGCCCCGGCGAAGTCCGACCATCTCGTCTGAGACTGCCGCAGGCCAAGCTGATCCATCACCTCTATATCGAGTGGCCCGACAATCGCCCCCGCCCGCACGATGATCTGGTCGGCCTCGAAGGTGCGCAGCACGGCCCCCACTTCCTCACGCGCCCGCTCCCGGGCATCCGCCGTGGCCTGAGGGTCGAAGGAGGAGTTAGGGACGATAAAGCTTTGCACGAGCGCGACGGCAACCGCCGTCTCCTCGTCCGAAAGGTCAAAGCTAATCAGGCCCGGCACCTCTTCCTCGAGGACCTCGGTCAAACGATCCTCGCGGATTTCGGAGCGCATCGCCACACCGATCACCCGCAAGGTCTCGTGCTCCACTCGATCCCAACCATCGTCGGACAGACTGAGTAAATTATCGAGCATATCAGCCGAAAGGCCGGCCAGATCAGGGACGGCGCGGAGCAGTTCGCGCTTTTGGGCAGGAGAGGCCAACGTATCGGCCCGCACCGATCCCAGGTAATCGAGCGCCTGACGGGCACGGTCGAACTGCTGGCGGGCCAGCTCGTCGTCGGGAGAGGTATAGACCGGCTCGACAGCGGATGCCGCTCGATCCTGCTGATCCGCAGTCAGAATAGCGCTCTCGTAACTCACGTGGCTTGGTGCGCGCACGTCACGGGGAGCGACCCCCCCTACCTCGACCACCACCTGCTCCGTAGGCAGCAACGGCAGGGCCATCACGATACCCGAGATCCCTGCCAGCACAAGCCCCAGCAAGATTAGTCGTACCCACGCCCACCAGCGATGGCAAACTTGGCGCAACGAGATTTCTCCTCCAAAACCACAAAACCGCAGCAGGAGCCCGCCCCGCGAAGGGCTGAGCCCCGCTTATCTACACATCGGGTAAGCGTTCACCCCTCCCTCGCAGGGAGGGGGCCGACCGTTTGCGGTCGGTGGGGGAGGGTCGTGCGACGTTGGTCGGTAAAATCTTGCACACTGGCTCCGTTTTTAGCCTCACAGAGCCACCCTCACCCCAACCCTCTCCCTGCCAGGGAGAGGGGGGCTGAACGGTTACCACATCGGTATTGCCTCTAAAGCTCCCACCTTTCGCGCTCGCCTGCTAAAACTAACAAAGGGAGCACGCACGGCGCTCCCTCTGCCAACCTATGCACACTTTTTCATTGACGGCCCATCTCAACCGGACAGCAACTCGCGTACGACCTCGTTTACGAGCTGACCATCGGCCCGTCCTTTGAGCCTGGACATCATCTCACGCATCACCGGTCCCATCTGCCCCATACCAGTCGCCCCAACCTCCGCGATAACCTGGCGCGCCTCCTCGGCGATCTCGTCATGGGAGAGAAGCTTGGGCAAATACCCCTCCAGGATTGCCAGTTCCGCCTCCTCCTTGGCCAGCAGGTCGGAGCGATCAGTCTGACGCAACTCGGCGATGGTGTCCTGTCGCTGCCTGGCCTCCTTCTGGAGCACCGCAGCCACGCTGGGATCGTCAAGGTCACCACTCTGCGCCACCTCGGCGTGGGTGATGGCGGTCAGCGCCACACGTATAACCGACTTGCGGCGCTCATCCCGGGCGCGCAATGCCTCTTTGAGGTCGTCCTGCAAGCGCTCCTTCAGGCCCATCAACTCCACTCCTCAGTTAGTCGCTCTAATAATGTGATTGCTGCTCCTTGTGCGTCTGCCGACGGCTCTTGCGCAATTTGGCAGCTTTCTTGCGCTTTCGAATGACGCTCGGCTTTTCGAAAAAGCGACGGCGGCGCGCCTCCGACAATATGCGATCGCGCTGCACTCTCTTGTTGAAACGCCTCAACAAGGAGTCGAAGGACTCGCCATCATCGATGATGACTTTGGTCACTCGATTCACCCCTCTCTGTACCCAATTTCGGTCTGACAATTGACCGGATTTCATTATAATCGCGCACTGGAGGCTTGTCAAGCAAATGGCAACTCGCGCCCACCATGTTATTGCCCACCTGTGGAAGTCTGGACTTGCCATTTTTCGGTTCACCATTACACTTATACGGCAAATTAGGCCGGAAATAGGGAATGTCGTGGGTCTACTACGACCATACCCTAATTATCTGCGCTAACCTAGCCCTGCAGTGGCGAGCGCTCAGAAATGGCCAAAGTCGAGGAAGTGTGGTATACCGTAATTGGGCCAAGTGTCCCAAATACAGTACAGACCGACAATGACAGAAGGCTGGAGCGAGTAGTAGAAAAAGATGTTGAGACAAGGACTGCACATCTGCTGTTTTCTGGTTGCCATAAGCCTGTTGGGCACACTCGTGGCCTGCACGGCGGGGAAAGCGATCCCTACGGACGTGGCGGAACCCGTCAGCAGCGAACGCCTCGAGTGGGAAACCGACCCCGGACGCATCCTGATGCAGCCCGCCGCGTTCTACGGCAGCGACGAGGCCATCCGCATCACCGAGACGGTGCTCCTGTATCAGAGCGACAACGGCGGCTGGCCCAAGAACTATGATCGCATTGCCGAACTCTCGGAGAGTGACAAGCGACAGCTCCTGCTGGCCAAGAGCCGGCAGGACACGACCTTTGACAACGGCTCGACCCACACCGAGGTGCAGTTCCTGGCCAAAGCGTACCAGGCCACTGGGGACGAGCGATACAGGGAGGCTGCCCTGAAGGGGATCGACTTTATGCTGGAGGCCCAATACGAAAACGGCGGCTGGCCTCAAACCTACCCGGTGGACCTGAGTGGCTACTCAAAATACATCACCTTCAACGACGATGCCATGATCGGCATGATGACCGTCCTGCGCGACGTCGTCGAGGGAGACGAGGCATATTCCTTCGTGGACGAAGAGCGGCGACAACAAGCCGCCGCAGCCGTTCAGAAGGGCATCGAGTGCATCCTGCAAACTCAGATCGTCGTGGACGGAAAGCTCACCGCCTGGTGCGCCCAGCACGATCACCGCACCCTCGAACCGCAGCAAGCGCGGATCTACGAGTACCCCTCGATCAGCGGATCGGAATCGGTGTCCGTCATCAGGTTTCTGATGAGCATCGAGGACCCCAGCCCGGAGGTCGTCGCGGCGGTTGAAGGGGCCGTCGCCTGGTTCGAGGAGGCCAAGCTGACCGGCATCCGGGTAGATGAGGTCGCCGACGATTCCCTATCGAAAGGGTATGACCTGATCGTGGTCGAGGACGAGACGGCGCCGCCGCTCTGGGCGCGGTTCTACGAGATCGGCACGAACGAGCCGATCTATGCCGACGCCGACGGTGCCATCAAGGAATCGCTGGCCGACCTCTCCTACGAACGCCGCGTCGGCTACCGCTGGCTGACCGACAGGCCCACATCCCTGCTATACGAGGAATATCCGGCGTGGAAGCAGGCCCGCCAGCGTGAAGCGACGAACAGAACGCTGCTTTACGTCATCCCCGCGACTGTGGCCTGCATCGCGGTCATCGGCTTCGCCGCAGGATTGATGATATGCAAACGCCGCCAAGAAGCAAAATAGACGCTTGCCACAGCACACGACCTGTGATAGAATGTACTTGAGGAAAACGAGATGACGACCCAACCTTTCGCCAGCGCTTCGCACAGCCTTCTTTGTAGCGGCCTCCTCCTTGAGAGGAGCAATTGCCGCTTGGGAGTGCGCTGACGCAAGGATCAGTCTATCCGTTCAAAGCCTCCCCAAGCGGGAGGCTTTTTTAGTTTTCT
>Ga0307430_1002118_pt1 | contig 13564 bp, 11 predicted proteins | sample SalMarWE160130MG_FD_202159 | JGI IMG/M metagenome (GOLD analysis project Ga0307430, IMG submission 202159) | Salt marsh sediment microbial communities from the Plum Island Ecosystem LTER, Massachusetts, United States - WE1603-130 | ecosystem: Environmental > Aquatic > Marine > Intertidal zone >... | reverse complement strand
TAAAGATATACCGGAAGGTGGGTCCAAGGGAACCATTTTGATTAGATGGGGGTATAATGGTAAGGCTGAAACAGCTTTTAAAAAGTATATCAATGGACTTCTGGACCTTCTGGGCGAAGACAAAAACATAAAGGATTTTTATGGGAAAGAAGTCATTCTCTTCCTGGGACCTGATGAAGGGACAGCTGATCTGATGGAATGGGCCAGTTCAAGGGCAAAAGTCCTCGGGTATCCTTACTGGAAGGCTTTTTCCACTGGAAAGCCGCTTAAGATAGGGGGCATTCCCCATGACCTCTACGGCATGACGACTCATTCCGTTCATCAATTCGTATTGAAATCTTTGAATGATTTAGGGCTTAAAGAAGAGGACATGACAAAAGTTATGACAGGAGGACCTGACGGAGACCTGGGAAGCAATGAAATACTGATATCTAACGATAGGATTCTAGCGATTGTGGACGGGTCTGGTGTTTTATATGACCCTGAAGGAATCAACAGGGAAGAACTGGAAAGACTGGCGAAACTGAGGAAACCCATAGGGAATTTTAAGAAAAGCCTGGTTTCTTCTAAAGGCTTTCTGGTTACGATAGAGGATAAAGATATAAAGCTTAAAAACGGGACCTATATTGTCAGCGGACTTGAGTTCAGGAATTCCTTTCATCTGGATAAGCGGTTCAAAGCAGATCTTTTTGTGCCGTGCGGAGGGAGGCCCTCGTCCATAAACATAAACAATTGGAAAAAATTCATTGATGAAAACGGAAAACCCAGGTTCAAGATAATATCGGAGGGAGCCAATCTGTTTATCACTCAAGATGCCAGACTAAGACTTGAGGAAAATGGAGTCATCATATACAAGGATGCTTCAGCTAATAAAGGAGGGGTCACCTCATCCTCTATGGAGGTTTTTGCCAGCCTGGCTCTCAGTGATGAAGAGCATGATAAGTGGATGTGTGTTCATAATGATATGGTCCCGCCATTTAGAGAGCAGTATATAAAGCAAATATTGAGGATCATAGAAGAGAACGCTTCACTGGAGTTTGACCTCATTAAAAAAGCGCATAAGAAAAACAATATACCAAGGCCCATTTTAACAGAAATGGTAAGTGATAAGATCAATAAGGTGACAGATGCTGTTTATTCTTCTGTACTATATAAGAATGAAGAATTTTTTAAAGATGTGCTCAAAAGATGCTGTCCGGACGTTCTTATAAAACAGGTTGGCTTCGACGCTGTTATGGAAAGAGTACCTGTGCTGTATCTGAGGGCTATTTTTGCTTCCCGGCTGGCGAGCCGTTATGTTTATACGTTTGGTTTGGAGGCGAATGAAATAGATTTTCATAATTATGTGGATCAATGCAAGTAATTTTATTTCATCGGTTCATATCATTTGACTCACTCAAAAAGGTGTGTAAGATAGATATTGGAAAAAATGAAAGCAAAGAAACATAATCTCTCTTTTTTAATATTTTTTGTATTGGCTTTTTTCTGTATGATTCATCCTGTTGTAGCAAAAAGCAAAGGAAAAGGATGGAATGTTCTTCTCATCACCATTGACACACTCAGGACCGATAGGCTGAGCTGCTACAGCAGGGAACATCTCGAAACGCCGCATATTGACTCCCTGGCTCATAGGGGAGTTTTATTTGATTATGCCTTTGCTCATACATCAACAACCCTTCCCTCTCACACAAATATTCTTTTGGGCAGAACGCCTTTGTATCACGGTGTCCATGAGAATTCCAATTTTATCGTGCAGGAAGACCATTTGACCCTGGCCGAATTTTTAAAAGATATGGGATACGCCACAGGTGCTTTTGTAGGGGCCTATCCTCTGGATTCAAGGTTTGGGCTTGACCAGGGATTCAGCACTTATGATGATGAGTATGGAAGCCAAAGTACGCGGGGAGATAAATATTATGTGGAAAGAAGAGCTGAAGAAGTGGTTGATAGAGCGCTTCTGTGGGTTAAGAGACAATCCTCTCCCTGGTTTCTGTGGGTGCATGTGTTCGATCCTCATACGCCTTATGAGCCTCCCCAGCCTTTTGAAGACCGATTCAAGGAAGACTTGTACAACGGAGAGGTAGCTTATGTGGATTCTGAGCTGGGAAAGATTTTTGATTATCTGGAATCGGAAAAAAGCTACAAGAACACCTTGATCGTTTTAACCGGAGATCATGGAGAAGGGCTGGGCCAGCATGGAGAGCCAACCCATGGTTTTTTTGCGTACAATACAACCATAAGGATCCCTCTTATTTTCTATTTTCCCGGAATAGAGCCTGGACATGTCACTGATTATGTGGGACATATGGATATCTTTTCTACTATCTGTGATGTATTGAATCTTAAAAAGCCTGAAATACTTGCCGGGGTTTCGCTTCTTCCATCCATAAAAGGGAAGAAGCTCGAACACGGACCCATTTATTTTGAATCACTGTATCCGTTTTACAGCAGGGGATGGGCGCCGCTTCGGGGATACATTGATAATGGAGAAAAATATATAGAGTCTCCCATTCCTGAGGTTTATAATTTGAATGAGGATTTTGACGAGCAGAACAATTTGGCCCAGGAAAAAGAACTGAGCAGGTATAGAAAGGAACTGGATGAAATGACGGCGAAATATTCTGGTGAGAAAGAAAAAGGAGCCTTGAGGACTCCTGACAGCGAAACTCTTCGTAAGCTGAGAAGTCTTGGTTATGTATCAGGAGTATCACGTGAAGAAAAACAGGAATATGGGCCCGAAGATGATATTAAAACACTTCTCCCTCTTTACAATAAGTCTGTCATTGCCAAACAGGTCTATGTGCAGGGGAAAGACCAGCAGGCCATAAGAATGCTTCAGGAAGTGATCACAGAAAGAAAGGACATTGATGTGGCGTATTCAAATTTGGCAACCCTGTATAAAGAGGAAGGGAATTTACGCGGAGCCCTTTTGGTTCTTGAAGAAGGAATGAAAAATTTGCCTGAGAGCCATGAGATTTTTTCAGCTTATGTCAATTTTTTAACTGAGGCCGGCCAAAGTGACAGAGTCATTTCTATTTTTAATGAGGTTAAACTCCGAGAAATGGATTATGACCCTGAATTATGGAATTTCCTTGGGATTGCATATACAAGGAACCAAGAATACAGCAAAGCTTTGGAAGCCTTAAATAAAGCTGTTTCCATAGATAGTGATTTTGCTTCGACTTACAACAACCTGGGAAATGCTTATCTCTCAATTTTTCTCAATACTAAAAATGAACAGGAATTACAAAAATCCATCAAAAATTACAAAAGAGCCGTTGAGTTCAATCCCGAAGATGCGGTGGCATATAACGGGCTTGGCGCTGCATACAAACAGCTAGGTGACCTGGATAAAGCTGTTGAGGCATGGGAACAATCTCTATCCATTGATCCTGAATACGGGCTTCCCCTTTACAATCTTGGTTATATCCATATGGAAAGAGGAAATAATAAAGAAGCATTGGAGTATTTTGTGAAATACCTGGACCTTTATCAAAACAATATTCCCGCAGAAAGAAGAAAACAAATAGAGCAGTGGATCAAACAAATGGAAGAGAAAGAGAGTTAAATGATAAACAAATGAAAATGAATTCTTTAAAAAATAAAAATATCGTGTCCTTAGTAAGACGAATGGGAATGATTTTCCTCTTCCTCTTTCTTCTAACCTTAAACCAGTGGGCTCAAGTTCAAACAAATGGCTATTTTGCTTATGAGTATATCAACAATCAGGTGGATGAGGGGATCTTAAAGGGGGCCTTTGCAAATCCGCTTTTTGGATTCAAGATATCAGGAGCGCTCACTCAGAGTTCAAATTTCGTATGCGAAGCTTTGTTCAGGGAGGGGAGAGAGGTCGAGCTGAAACAGGCCTGGATCAATTTGGGGATCTCTGAGGCTTTTACATCCAAGTTCGGTCTTTATATGGTGCCGTTTGGAAAATACAATGAATCGAACAGGCCTTATCAAACGGCATTCATCAACCCTCCACTGACCGCTGAGTATTTATACCCAAGGGACTGGAGAGATATGGGCGTTCTCATAGAGGGCCGGGTAAAAGTATTTAATTATTCGTTCTATGCCGGTAACGGACTGAGAGAATCTGATACATTGAGTGCCGGGGATCAGTTTGATGACAACAATAGGAACAAGTCATTAGGAGGAAGATTTGGCTTTTTCATTGACCAGGGATTTGAAGTCTCTTACTCCCATCACAGGGGGCGATTTGATGAGGAAGAAGAGAGAAGTCTGGTTTATCATGGGGGGAATATAGACTGGCGGAGCGAGAGCTTTCATGTCCTGGCGGAATACATGAAAGCAGCCATTGAAAATCCTTTTGGTTTTGAGAACGGTGAATGTGAGGGGTATTTCGTCCAGATGTCCATAAATTTCGGCAGTATCAGTCCGGCTGGGAGTTTCCAGAAAATCAAATACAGCGATCCCTTCCATGGCGATGGATTTTTATCTTCTTTTGAACCAGGGAGTGGTTTGGATCTGGAGAAAAACAGATGGAGTCTGGGATTGGTTTACAGGGTTCTTGAGAATGTACTGCTTAAAGTGGAATATGATTTCAACAAGGATGTAAAGGATGACACCAAACACCATGCCCTTCTTTGTCAGATGGCATTGAGTTTTTGAACTTGTTTACAGAAGCGAGTTTTGATAAAATTTCGCAGTCACTGCGGTAAAGATAAGAATCTGCGGCAGGAGATATAATCAAACCTGGGTTATTCACGATTTTTTATGAATAGGTCAGGATAAAGCTGTTTTAAAAGAATCTAAGTTTATAAGAGAGTTTCATATGTCAAATATTGCGGTAATAGGGATGCAGTGGGGAGATGAGGGAAAGGGCAAAGTCACTGATTTGTTGACGCCTGCATTTGATATCGTTGCGAGATATCAGGGGGGGAATAATGCAGGTCATACCGTCTTTGTCAAAGGCAAAAAAATCGTCCTTCATCTCATTCCGTCAGGAATCCTCCATGAAAACAAACTGTGTATCATAGGAAACGGAGTTGTCATAAACCCCAGGGCTTTTTTAGAAGAGGTTGAGCAGCTAGAGAGTTTAGGGATCAAGGTTGGCAACAATATAGTCATAAGTAAAAACGCCCAGCTGATCCTTCCCTATCATTCCTCCATAGAGGAGATTACGGAAAAAATAAGAGGTGATAAAAAAATAGGGACAACATGCAAGGGAATAGGTCCTTCCTATGTTGATAAGACGGCCCGGCAGGGGATAAAGACCGGTGACCTTTTGAATGTGGATGTGTTGAGAAGTAAGATCGAACAGAATGTCAAACTCAAGAACATTATTCTCGCTCATTTCCAGAGCCCTGTCTTTGAACCAGAAGAAATCATTAAAGAGTGTCTGTATTACAGGGATAGAATCGGAAAGTACCTTCAGGATGTATCTTGTCTTATTGATAAAAAGATAGGAGAGGGAAAATCCATATTGTTTGAAGGGGCTCAGGGAACCCTTCTTGATATTGATCATGGTACATATCCCTATGTGACGTCGTCTAATTCCACGTCCGGAGGAGTGTGCACAGGACTGGGAGTAAGCCCGGATAAAATAGATCATGTCATAGGCATAGTTAAGGCATATACAACACGGGTGGGCAGTGGCCCTTTCCCTACGGAGATTCACGGGAGCACAGGAAAATATCTTCAGAGAAAAGGGGATGAGTTTGGAGCGACTACGGGCCGTCCGCGCAGATGCGGATGGATTGATACCTTCGCATTAAAATATGCTGCAAGGATAAATGGGATAAAAAAAGTTGTTCTCACCAAACCGGATGTGCTCGACGATTTGGATGAGATTAAAATAGGCATAGGCTATTCTTACAAGAATTCTTCCATGGATTGTTTTCCTACCGAAAGCTGGGTTCTTGAGGGTGTCAAGCCTGCATACAAGACCGTAAAGGGCTGGAAGGAGAGTATTCACGGAATAAAAGATGATCGTTCACTCCCGGAATCTTTTCTTGATTATGTGAAGATTATAGAGGACCTTATCCAGGCAGAAGTCGTTATGATATCAACAGGAGCTGAAAGAGGAGACACTGTGTTTTTCAGAGACAAAATGGATAAATTTATTGATTTGGACAAAATCGAAGGTCGGCAGGATACAAATGGTGCATCATAAGCATATGCAGTGGATCGAACTGAGTGCCAAAGCACTGAAGCACAATATCAGCCAATTCAGGAGTCTTTTAGGAAAAGAGCGGAAGCTCCTGGCCATGGTCAAAGCCAATGCCTATGGACACGGTATGATTCCGATTGCCAGTGCCGCAGTCAATTCAGGTTCTGACTGGCTCGGGATTCATTCTATTGATGAAGGGATAACGCTGAGGGAGAATGGATTCAAATGCCCTCTTTTGTCAGTCGGATATATTCCTTTGCACAGGCTGCAGCAGGCCGTTGAGAATGATATAAGGATAACGGTTTATAATAATGAGACCATAGAAAAGCTAGGGGATATATGTCGATCTCTTCATACAAAAGCTTATCTCCATATCAAAGCAGAAACAGGAACATACAGGCAAGGTCTTAATGAAAGTGAAATCATCCCTTTTATTGAAAATATTGAGAGACATGAGGGGTTGGTCATAGAAGGCATTTCATCACATTTTGCCAATATAGAAGACACCACAGAACATAGTTATGCACAGGTTCAGCTCAAAAGATTCAAAAAGATTTTAAACAGGATTGAAAATCGCGAAATAACCATACCGTTCAAGCATATGGCCTGTTCCGCAGCTGTCATACTGTTCCCGGAAACATACTTTAATATGGCTAGGATAGGTATAGGCCTCTATGGATTATGGCCGTCAAATGAAGTGTACATATCCAGTTTACTGAGAGACAGGCCTGAATTTAATTTAAAGCCCGTGCTTTCCTGGAAGGCCAGAATTGCACAGGTTAAGCATATCCCCAAAGGGCAATTTATTGGGTACGGATGTACGTATAAAACAACAAGGGAGACGGTTCTTGCCATTATTCCAGTCGGGTATTATGACGGGTATTCAAGAGGCCTCTCAAACGTATCCTATGTATTGATAAAAGAGTCCAGAGCTCCCGTAAGGGGAAGAGTGGCCATGAATTTTATCATAGTGGAGGTTACGGATATACCAGGAGTTAAGGTGGAAGACAAGGTCACTCTTCTTGGAGAAGAGGGAAGTGATTCCATCACAGCGGACAAACTGGCTGCATTGACCGGAACCATCAATTATGAGATAACCGCACGAATCAATCCAGGCATACCGAGGATTGTAACCTGACTGATTCGCTCAAAAAAGTCCGGATGGCGAGGGGTTAAGATTAAATATATAATTCCTATAGGAAAAATTGACAATTAGCTTGTATTAATGTATATTTTGATATAAACAGCGGATTTTCATATAATGTTAAATCTATCATTTTTTATCAAGGAAAGATCAAACACAAATAAGGAGAAAATGGATGAAAGAAAAAGTAGAAGCCGCTTTAGATAAAATTCGCCCTTCTTTGCAAGCTGATGGAGGAAATGTGGAGCTGGTTTCAGTTAAAGATGGAGTTGTAAAAGTCAGGTTGACTGGAGCCTGTGCAGGCTGCCCGATGTCTCAAATGACTCTAAAAATGGGTATTGAAAGGCTTTTGAAAAAGGAAATTCCAGAAGTGAAATCAGTGGAAGCTGCATAGGTTTAAAGAATTCTTTAAATCTTTCCGGATTTTTGATTGAGAATTTGAGGGAAGGAAAAAATGGAATACAGTGATAAAGTCATGGATCATTTTCAGAACCCGAGGAATGTCGGGATCATAAAAGATCCTGATGGAGTCGGGAAAATAGGGAATCCCATTTGCGGTGATACAACCACTTTTTATATAAAAGTGAAGGACAATGTTATTGATGATATCAAATTTCAAACTTTAGGATGCGGGGCGGCGATCGCCAGCTCCAGTATGGTCAGTGAAATAGCTAAGGGGAAAACTCTGGAAGAAGCCATGAGCATTTCAAACAGTCAGATCGTGGAAGAGTTGGGCGGACTTCCCGAGAAAAAAGTACACTGTTCAAATTTAGGTGCGGAGGCCCTTCACAAAGCCATTGAAAATTATAAAGCCAAACAAAAAGGAGAGAAGAGGGAAGCGGATAGAAAAATATTAAAGGAAAAAATATTTATGTGCCCGAGATGCGATGATCCTTTAGCTGGATCCGAATTGTTTTGCCGGAGATGTCAGATGGAGCTTGAACTCTGTATGGAATGCGGAAAACCAAAAAAGAAAGACGATGAGAAATGCCCTCACTGCGGAGCCACAAAAATCCGTGTTTAAATTTTTATACCAAAGAGAGAATCATCATGGAGACAAGAGAATTAACTTATAAAATTGAACAGCTTAAAAAGGAGAGAAATGCCATAATCCTTGCCCACAATTATCAGCTAGGAGAGGTACAGGATGTTGCGGATTATTTGGGGGACTCTTTAGGCCTGAGCCTAACAGCATCCCGGACCGATAAGGATGTGATTGTATTTTGTGGCGTTTATTTTATGGCAGAGACCGCTGCAATATTAGCTCCTGATAAAACCGTTTTGATTCCTGAAGAGAAAGCACGCTGCCCAATGGCAGATATGATAAGAAAGAGCCAGTTGAAGAAATGGAAGAATAAATATCCTGGTTGTAAGGCGGTTTGTTATGTCAACAGCACAGCTGGTGTCAAAGCCGGATGTGACGTCTGCTGTACATCATCAAATGCCATTCCGGTCGTGAATTCATTAGAGGATAGAAAAGTGCTGTTTGTTCCTGATAGAAATTTAGCTTCTTATGTTGATGAAAACAGCTCGAAGGAAATCATTCCCTGGGACGGTTACTGTTATGTACACGATGAGATCAAGCCAGAGGATATTTTAGAGAAAAGGGAGCTCTACCCTGATAGCGAAGTATGGGTCCACCCTGAATGCCGGCCTGAAGTGGTGAGGCTTGCTGACAAGATTTTTTCCACCGGAGGTATGGTTGAAGAGGCGCACAGGACAGCTAAAAAGGATATCCTTATAGGAACAGAGACGGGAATTATTTACAGATTGAAAAAGGAAAATCCTGAGAAAAATTTTCATCCTCTACGGAAGCGCGCTGTGTGCAGGGATATGAAAAAAATCACTTTAAAAAAAGTCTACCTGGCGTTAAAGAACATGGAGACAAAGGTCACGGTGCCGGATGAAATAAAAGAGAAAGCCGGTAGAGCCATAAAGAAAATGATAGATATCAGCACTCATGAATGAGATGGATAAAAAAGAGAGAGTCACAAAAATCATCAAAATTTTAAAGGAACTGTATACCCAGAGTCAAACGGCGTTAAATTTTCAAAGCCCTCTTGAGATTTTGGTGGCCACCATATTGTCAGCACAGTGCACAGATAAAAAAGTTAATGAAGTGACTCCCGGTTTGTTTAAGAAATATCAAAGTGCAAAAGACTTTGCTGAAACAGAGTTAACAGAAATGGAAAATGAAATCCGCCCCACCGGATTTTACAGGAACAAGGCAAAAAATATTCAGGCTGCGGCTCAAAAGATTGAAAAGGATTTTTCAGGAAAGGTGCCGTCCTCTATGGATGATTTGATAACTCTTCCCGGAGTGGCAAGGAAAACAGCGAACATTGTCCTTTCCAGTGCCTATAACAAAGCTGAAGGAATTGCCGTGGACACGCATGTCAAGCGTCTTTCACAAAGACTGGGCTTAAGTAACGAGAAAAATCCTGATAAGATAGAGAAAGATTTAACAGCTATCGTCCCCAGGAAGGAATGGCTTCATTTCAACTATATGATGGTAAACCACGGAAGAAAGATCTGCCAGGCAAAAAAGCCCCTCTGCGGAGAGTGCCAGTTGAACCAGATCTGTCCTTCCGTTCAAATAGAATAGTTCTTTTCCACTGTCTTTCTTCCAGTATAATATTTGAAATAGAGAGCCTGTTTCTATTATCATTTTATATAGGCGGGAAGCGTATGAATATATTTTCATTAATTCAGGAGAAGAGATGATAAATAAAGCCTACCTTTTTCATAAAACCAAAAATGATGAAGTCCAGTGTGATCTGTGCAGCCACAGGTGCCGGATCGCTCCCTCAAAGTTCGGGATTTGCGGAGTGAGAAAGAATAAACAAGGGGAACTCTACACATTGGTGTATGGAGAATTGATAGCGGCGCATGTGGATCCGATCGAAAAAAAACCTCTCTATCATTTCTTACCCGGGACATCGGCCTTTTCCATTGCCACTGTCGGTTGTAATTTTCAATGTGAGTTTTGTCAGAACTGGCAGATCTCACAGGCCTCAAAAAGAAAAGAAGAAGTGTATAGCGAGAGGTCATTTTCTCCGGAGGAAATCGTTGCTGCGGCTAAAAAAAACAACTGCCAGAGCATTAGTTATACCTACACAGAGCCGACTATTTTTTTTGAATATGCCTATGATACAGCTCAGATTGCCGCAAAGGAAGGCCTGGCAAACACGTTTGTAACCAATGGATATATGACCCGTGAGGCTCTGGAAAAAATAAGGCCTTTTCTGGATGCATGCAATGTTGATTTAAAGTCTTTCAGAGACAAATTTTACCGGAGAGTTTGCAAAGCCCATCTTGAGCCTGTTCTCGATTCCATACGGATTATGAAGGAGATGGATATATGGATAGAAGTCACGACCTTGATCGTTCCCGGGCAGAATGATTCGGATGAAGAACTGAAGGACATTGCCGGGTTTATATCCGGCCTTGACAAGGATATTCCATGGCATATAAGCCGTTTTCATCCGGATTATAAATATTCGGATTTAAAGCCGACTCCGTTAAGTACAATGAAAAAAGCTTATTCCATAGGAAGAAGTGCCGGTCTCAATTATGTTTATCTTGGTAATATCCCGAACGAGTCAGGGACCACGGTGTGTCCTCACTGTGGAAGAGACGTTCTTGTACGGAGTGGATTCTGGCTCATAGAAAACAATATCTCTGATTCGAAGTGTGGCTTTTGCGGGGAGCCCATAGCAGGAGTTTTTTAACCTTGCTTTTTTTAAAATTTCCATGTAAATGGGGCATTATATGAAGGTCAAATACAGATTCCTGAATCATACAGCGGATGCAAAGTTCCAGGCCTATGGCCATTCCCTGGAAGAGGCTTTCCAGAACGCTGCGGAAGCCACTGCGAATCTGATGTGGTCAACAAAAAAAGTGAAACCCAGGATAAAAAAGAAAATTAACATAACAGGAAAGGATAGGGAACAACTGCTGGTGATGTTTCTGGAAGAAATACTGTTTCTCCTTGATTCGGATGATTTCCTGGTTCGGTCCGTCAAAGATTTATCGATAAGGAAAGAGAAAGCGGATTATGCTCTTGAAGCCTGTTTTTTGGGAGACAAGATTTCTGATGAAAGTGAAATTTTCGGAAGTGTCAAGGCTGTCACATACAATGATATGATCATAGAGGAAAATGACCATTATTTGGTTCAGGTCGTTGTTGATGTATAGGGAGGAGGAGTATGAAATTAAAGCGAATCAGTGAGTATATCTGGGAGATACCTAAACAGGGTGATATGAATGTTTCTGCGGTTGTGTATAGCTCTTCGTCTCTTATTGAAAGTGTGCAGAAAGATCTGACCCTTGAACAGACCAGAAACATGGCCTGTCTCCCCGGGATCCAGAGGGCTGCTTATGCTATGCCTGATGCGCATCAGGGGTATGGATTTCCTATCGGCGGAGTGGCTGCTTTTGATATGGAAAATGGTGTTATTTCCCCGGGGGGAGTGGGATATGACATTAACTGTGGGGTGAGATTATTACGAACGGATTTTTTTGAAAAAGACATAAAAAAGCACAAAAAAGCCCTGTTAGATGAGATGTTTGCACGGGTTCCGACCGGAGTAGGCAGGGGAGGGTCTGTTCATTTAAGCAGTAAAGAGATAAAACAGGTCTGTATAAGAGGGGCTCAGTGGGCCGTAGAAAAGGGATTCGGCAGGGAAGGGGACCTTGAAAGAACAGAAGAAGGAGGGTGTATAAAGCCCGCCAATCCGGAGAATCTGTCCCCTAGGGCTCTGAGCAGAGGGTCAGGTCAGTTGGGGTCATTGGGCTCAGGGAATCACTTTCTGGAAATTCAAAAAGTGGTCACGATATATGACAGGAATATTGCTGGGGCTTTTGGCATCCATTCAGAAGGACAGATATTGGTCATGATACACTGCGGCAGCAGGGGATTGGGTCATCAGGTCGCTTCCGATTACATAAGACTCATGGAAAACGAGATAGGAACCGGAGGGCTCCCTGACAGACAGCTCATCAATGCTCCGTTGAAGTCAAAACTGGGAAGAGAATATTTTGAATCCATGAATGCGGCCGTTAACTTTGCTTTTGCGAACAGGCAGATGATAGCCCATCGTGTAAAAGAAGCTTTTCAAACCATTACAGGGACACCAGAGGGCATGGAGCAGGTGTATGATGTGTGCCATAATGTTGCCAAATTTGAGAATCATAAAATAAAAGGACGGGAAGCAAAACTGTGTGTCCATCGAAAAGGGGCGACAAGGAGTTTCGGGCCCGGTCACGCAGAAATCCCTGAAGTGTACCGTCATGTGGGCCAACCTGTTTTTATTCCGGGAAGTATGGGCACTTCTTCATATGTTCTTGCTGGAACCCAGAAGTCCGAACAGCTGAGCTTCAGTTCAACGGCCCATGGGGCCGGACGGGTTATGTCCCGGCGACAGGCGCTGAGGAGTTTCAGAGGAGAAAAGATAAAAAGAGAGCTTGAAATCAAAGGCGTGGATTTGAGAGCCAAAGGATGGAGGTGTGTTGCAGAGGAAGCCTCTCAGGTTTACAAAGATGTGGATGAGGTCGTCAAAATATCAGATTCGCTGGGCATAGGAAAACGCGTAATCAAGGTAGATCCCATTGCTGTGATCAAAGGGTAAAAAAATCTTTTGAGTCGCTTATAGGATTTGTTATATTATTCTCACTGGTTTTGGAGACCTGAGGTCAAAGCCTTTTTGTTTGAGGAGCTGGTATGAAAGTCATTTTGGCAGGTTACAATGTTGACAGCACGGTTATAGAGGAATTAAAGAAGAGAAGTCCTGAAAGGGGAGACGTCACCCCTGAGACTTTATCCGCTTCTTATGCACGGATATCCAGAGATCCCCGATCAGTGGATGAACTTCGTGCTCTGGCCCGCACTGAAGTGGAGAGAGCGCAGAAGTCCAACAGAACCATTATTTTTAAAATGGGCCATCATTCTGTGGCAGAGCATGCGGTCTTTAATTTTGACATTATCGGCATGAGCCGTTTTGCCATAGAGGAGGTTGAAAAATTCAGGCTGTGTTCTTATACGGAAAAATCCCAGAGATATATAAAATTGAAAGACGATTTCGTGATTCCCGAAGAGGTCAAAAAAGCAGGAAAAGAAGAAGTATTCATAAAAGTCATACGGGAACAGAATGACATGTATCAGAGATTGTACGAGAAGCTCAAACCCTATTTTTATGATAAATACTCTGATCTGGCAAAGGACAGGAAAAAGCATTCCCTTCTCAATGGCTGGGCCAAGGAAGATTCAAGATACATCGTGAGCCTGG
>Ga0307430_1002116_pt1 | contig 13569 bp, 10 predicted proteins | sample SalMarWE160130MG_FD_202159 | JGI IMG/M metagenome (GOLD analysis project Ga0307430, IMG submission 202159) | Salt marsh sediment microbial communities from the Plum Island Ecosystem LTER, Massachusetts, United States - WE1603-130 | ecosystem: Environmental > Aquatic > Marine > Intertidal zone >... | reverse complement strand
ACCCCGATCGAGGTGTACAACGGCAGCGACAACGCCTGCGCCTACGACCGGGCCGCCGTCGCCATCTCCGGGACCACGGCCCACGTCGCCTACGTCGTGTTTGCCGACTGCACCAACAGGCAAAACACACGGATATACTACACCACGTGCTCCCTGACCAACGGCACGTGCGGCTCCAACGAATCGGTGCTATCCACGACGACCCAAAAGATCTTTTGGGTGGACATCGCGGTGGACGAGGACGGAAACCCCCACCTGGTGTTTGCCAGGTACGAGCAAGAAGGCCCCGACCTCCACGGCAAGATCTTTTACATGGGGCACACCGGCAGCGGCTGGGGGAGCGTTGAGACGGTATACGACCAGGCCCTCACCAACAACCACACGCCCGCCATCGCCTGGAGCGATTCGAACGGTGGCTGCGCGCACGTCGCGTGGGAAGACGAGACGGCAGGTGCAATCCTCTACCGACGGCGCTGCGCCGGGGTGTGGGACGACCTACGGACAATCGATTCATCCCCCGGTGAACCGCCCCACAAACCCGACATAGCGGCCACGCCCGACGGCCGGCTGTTCATCGTGTGGGACTATCTCGCCCATGAACACACCCCGCCGACGCATTACCTGGTGTACAAGCGCTCGAACGATGGCGGCGACAACTTCTACCCGCCTGCCGACCCCCTGGGCGTGGGAAACGACAATACAGGTGGGCTTGACGCATATACAGACTACGTCGTGGGAGCGGCGGAAGAAACGGCCTATCTCAAGAACCTGCAGCCGTCCGTCGCGCTGAACCAAGATGGCTGGCCGACTGTGGCCTGGCACACGGGCGGCGGGACGGGTGGCGTCTATTACACCTACGCCATCTCGGGCAACGATACCAGCGTGGACTGGGTGACCCCAACGCTGCTGTTCGAGGGCCAGGCAGGCGCCCCGGCAGTCGCTTTTGGGGGCTGGATCACCGACACCATCCCGCTGCTGCACTTTGCCTACATGGGTACGACCGGGGAGTCTTGGAACGTTTACTACGACAGCAACGAGGCCGCCATCATAGACCCGCCCAAAATCTACCTGCCGCTGGTTATGAGAGGATATTAGAGGTCAGAGACACCCTGAGAATGACGACCGGCACTGGATCACAAAGGAAATGGCTGACGGCTATCGGCCTGGCTTTGATCGTCGCATTGGGACTGCTGGCATACGGCCAATTGACAAACTCCGCGTCTCGACCGGCGGGGGCAACAGACCTGGCCCTGAGCGGCGACACGGCCCGCCGGGCGTATACCCCGGCCGTCGAGCTGGCCTTGGAGTGGCAACAGGACGCCCGCCTGGCCGGCGTCTCCGGCCAGGCGCTGGCCATAGGCAAGAAATCGGGGAAAGAGGTCGAATGGGGGTTCCAGTTCTTTTCGTCATCGACCCAAGAGCTGGCGCTCGTGGCCGTGAGCGGCGGGGAGGCGCGCATGGTGCGCCCGCCGATGTTGAGCCCCTACAAGTTGTCTACTTTTTCACCGGACGAGTGGCGCATTGATAGTGACCAGGCCCTGCAAACCTGGTGGGAGCACGGGGGCTACAGCCTGGTGAAACAATACGCCCAGGTGGACGCAGCGATGCAACTGCGCGTATCCGAGGAGTTGAGCAGCCAGCCGGTATGGGTGATCGCCGGCGTCGCTGCCAACAAGAACACGACCCTCACCATCTTTGTGAACGCCAGCGACGGCAGCGTAATCGTCGGCCCGAAGTGAAGAGGGGTGGCACCTTCTCAATAAGTAGGGAAAAATGGGGGGTGTGAGGGCGGCTGCGCCGCCCTCACACCCCCACCCCCCGGATTATTGAGAGGATACGAGGGGTACAAAACTAGGAGATGTAAAGTGAACAGGCGAAAAAGAGAACAAGGTCAGAGTCTCCTGGAAACGGCCGTCGTCCTGCTCTTACTCGTGATGATCCTCTACGGCGTCGTCGAGGTGGGATTTGGGCTGAGAAACTATTTACTCGTCTCCAACGCCAACCGCGAGGCCGCCCGTTTTGCAGCCCGGGGCCGTTTCAACGACGAGCAGATCGCCGAACGGCTGGTCAGCTCCGGTGGGGTCGAACGGATCGTAAACAGTGACGTGCCCTTCCTGCGCTCGCAGGAGATAGCGGAGCCTGCGGAAGCCACCCGCAACACGGGCATCATCATCACCACCATACTGATGGACGACGAGGGCAACTTTGGTGACCCTGATGTCACGCGATACGCCGAGGGGGTGTTTTCGTGCGGTAGTTGCGATGGCGTGCCCCCGGCATACATGGTCGACGAGAAGTTGGGCTTGAGGATACTACCCCCTGACGAATACGCCAATTACAGCCTGGTCGACCTGGGCGATATCAGGGCAAACCACAGCGACATCACAGACCAAATCAACGACGAACGTGAAGCATTAACTCTTCCACGCCTGGACAACCAAATCATCGTCGTGGAGACGCTCTTCATACACCGTCCCTGGGGCAGAGGGCTGCTGCCCGACCCCTGGGTCATGTACGTCCATACAGAAATGCGGGTCGCCACCGGCCGCAGTGGAACACCATAAACCCAAAAGTGGTGGCGGAAAAGTCGGCACTGCCAGGCTGGCAAACCGAGCCTGACCGGAGGTGAGAAATGGGTACAAGCGTGAAACAGTGGTTACGAAGCTTGCTACAGAGAGCGAGCGAAAAATTGCAACGGCCCCAAAAAGGACAGAGCCTGGTCATCGTCATCCTGGCCATGATCGGCATCCTGGCGCTGGTGGGGCTGAGCATCGACCTGGGCCTGGTGTACGTCGAGCGCGTCCGCGTGGGCCAGGCCGCCGATGCGGCGGCGCTGGCAGCGGTGGTCGAATTGCCGGCGGAAAACGCAGCCCACGAGCGCGCCAGGGTCTATTTGATGGAAAACGGCTACGATGCCGACGCCCCCGGCGTGCGCCTGGTCATCGACGGCGCCTACGTTTCGGGACCCGCCGAGGAGGATGCCAAAACCATCCTGTGGGTCGACACCGCCTTTTCGCGGTCGACCGAGGGCGTGGCCAACCGCGTCCGGGTGCGGGTCAAGCGATGGGTGCCCATGACCTTCCTGCAGTTCATCGGCTTCCGCCGTCTCCCGGTGGAGGGGGCCGCCGAGGCGGAGAACATCAACAACCTGGACGTCGTCATCGTCTACGATGAATCCGGTTCGATGGAGTTTGACACGCTGTGCTACGGCTGTTGGGAGTGGGACAAAGATATCCTCGGTCCCAATAAAGAGATCATCTTTCCCCTGAAGTGGTCCCAGGACGGCCCCACGGCGGTGCCAGAGCGCTGTGAGCAGGACGACACTTACGACTACTACAATTCCAGTTTCGACGTCAATGATCTCAACTATCAGCACCGCGACTACAGCGACAGGTACTATATCGTCATCGAAGCCGAGGAGTACTCGTATCTCAGAGAGGAAGCGGATTATCATGAGTGGGGTTACACGCCTTACAAGACCTTCTGGGTCATGCAGCGCAATGGCAAGGAGTCGACGGGGCGGGACTCGAGAGGGGGTTATCTCTCGCATCATCCTTTTGCCAACACCGAAACTACCCAGGGCGGCCTGGGCGTGGCGTGCACGTGGGACGACCTCAACGACGGAAGGTTTTGCCGGCGCAATTGGTCGAAATCGCCGTACGAAGAGGTGCCGGGTGGACCCTTCCCCGCTCCACGGGCCGACTATGAGTTTTACGCGCCTGCCTCAACCACAACCAATTACTACGTCTGGATACGTGGACAGGGTGGTGGCTGGGGAGGAGAAAGCAACCATATCTTCTGGGGTATGGATGGGAATCCGGTGGGAGGGGAGGGCGATTTCACCAGTGGCGCCGGCTACGACGGCGCTTCCAAATACCGTTGGGACTGGCACTGTCTTGGGAGCAAGACCCTCGACGAAGGCAATCACACGTTGAACCTGTGGGCCGGCGGGCCCGGCTTTGACGTGGATCGCATCGTCATCACGACGAACAACGACAACTGCTCCTGGGACTCCTATCCACCGGACAGCGCTGGCAGCCTACCTGCAAACAACGGGCGCACCCGCTGGGCCTGCGACCCCTGCGACCCGCGCTTCGCCGGGCTGCCCGAGGGGCTCTACGTGGACACGGACCCGGACCCGGTAGACGAGGACTGGTGGTGGCTGCCCGATTGCAGCGTGGGCGCCAACCCCGACCAGCGCGAGGATTCCATCTACAACGGCGAGATGCCCATCCGCCGGGCGCTGGACGCGGCGAAGAACTTTATCACCCGCATGGACTTTAGTCTCGACCAGATCGGCTATGTATCTTATCAATCCAGCTTGGGACACAGCAACGAGTTGGAATGTCTGCGGCGCCTGGGGCCGGAAGACTGCACGGCAGACGTCATCAACGACACCGTGCTCTACCAACTGAACGACACCGAGGCCGGAGGCGGCACGAACATGGCCAAGGGGATGAAAGAAGGCATCGACGTATTGAGCAACAAGAAGGATGAGCACTGGCCCTATAAACAGCACTACGGGCGGCCGGGGGCGGCCCACATCATGGTGCTGATGACCGACGGCGAGGCCAACGAGACTCCTAACTCTTACTGTGACGATGATCCCGATCGCCAGTGGCCTGGAGGAACAAGAGCCCAGGACTGTGTGATCTATTACGCCTACGAGGCGCGCGACAACGGCATCGTCATCTACACCATCGGCTTAGGCTATTCAGCCGACCAGGAAATCATGAAAGCCGTGGCCGACATAACGGGCGGTGAGTACCGCTGGGCGCCCTCGCCCGATAAACTGGATGACATCTTTGACGAGCTGTTCGAGCGCATTTTCGTGCGCTTGACCGACTGACCCGATTCCGGTGGTGAAATCCGGGAGCGCCTCACTACATCCATCAATGTCACTCGGCGCTCCCCTTTACTGCCCCCCATCCGTTGGCACAGGGTAAAGCAGGACGCGCAACAGCTCACCCTCCCGCAGGTTCGAAAATGCCCCAAACCTGCGGGAGGGTGGACTGCGTTCGAGATCCTTCCGCGGGCCGGATGCAGAGCCTCACAAAGCCTACCCGACAGTTTGCCACCCTCCCGCAGGCTGCACGCTGCTTTGCGGCGAAAATGGCTTGTCAGGTGCCTTCTATGACACCATTCGAGCCGTGCAAAGAACCTGCGGGAGGTTCAACCCTAAAAGTGTCAGGTGGCTAGATGACAAAGCAACAAGGCTTGACATTCTGGTCTTAAATAGTATCATTAAGGTGCAAAGCGGCATCTCTACCTTGTTATTTCTCACCCCCATCAGGCGGCAAGAGTGCCTACGCCAGGGGAAAATCATTGACGATAAGGAGGCAACATGCGAGGCGGTCGAATACTAATAATCGTTGGAATCGTCGGAGTCGTGTTGGCATTGATCCTGGGTGGAATATGGCTCATAGGAAGACTGAGACCCGCCGCCCCTGAAACTGGCGAGGGTGATGGTGAAGAGGCTCCCGCGATAGGCGACATGCGCGAGATCGTCGTAGCGGCGCAGGAAAAGATCCCCCGGGGGCACCGGATCACTGAAGAGGAGAAGGCGGTTCAGTTAGCGCCTTGGCCTGAAGAGGCAATACCCGATGACGCCTTGTTCGAGCTTGAGAGCGCATACGGCCAAATCGCCCGCGTGGACATTCCGAAAAACATGCCTGTCACGAAAGATCTGCTCACCGATGATGCGGGCGACCTGGCGGCAACCGGATCAGAAGCAGCCCTGATGATCCCGTCGGGGAAAGTGGGCTACGCGATAGCGGTAGCGGGCAATGCCAGCGTGGCTTGGGCCATCCAACCGGGAGACCACGTGGACGTCCTCATCTCGCTCTTGTTCGTAGACCTCGACGAGGAATTCCAGACCGAGACGCCCAACATCGGCGCAGCGGTGGGCGGCGAGGGAGACGTAGCGGGAGGGGGGGTAATGGGGCGGTTGGAGGTGCTGCCCGACGGCACATTGGTCATGGTGATGCCGAGCGAGGTGAGCCAACGGCCACGTCTCGTCACCCAGTTGACCGTGCAGAACGCGCAGGTGCTCCACATAGGTTCCTGGGCAGAAGAGGTGGAGGTACCTCCCGCAGATGGTGAGGAGGGAGAGGGAGAAGGTGAGGAGGAAACTGCATCCGCACTTCCACAGGCACTGACGAAGTGGGTGACTCTGGCCGTCAGCCCCCAAGAGGCCGCGGTGCTCAAGTACGCCGAAGAGGTCGGAGCCAGTATCGACTTTGTGCTGCGCTCCGTCGACGATCACGCCGCAAGTGTAAAGTTCGGCATCACGGCCGTCACGCTCGATTACATCGTTGCGGAATACGGTATCGAAGCGCCGCCCAAGCTGCCGTACGGCGTCACGCCCCCGGTCGAGAGCCTGCGTCCAGGCGCGTCGGGCGAAGTGGTTAGCGAAGAGCGCCCCGCAGGAACGGTCGAGTACAGTCGATCAGATAGAATAGAACGGAAGGCAGAAGAAGAGGTACCGAGAGAATAAGGCCGCGTTCAAAACCAAGTTCGTACTTTTCGGGCAAAATCACTCCGGGCAACAAGGAAAAACTACTCAATAGTTTTTGAACGCTTACTAAAACGGCGATATAAGCCCAGGTTTAAACAAAAGTGGCAGCAAAAGAACAGATCCGAGTATTGATCGTCGACGATGTCGCCGAGACGCGGGAGAACCTACGCAAGTTGCTCTCCTTCGCCCCCGACATAGAAGTCATTGGCGCGGCAGCATCGGGCCAAGAGGGCATCGAACTGGCCAAGCAGTTCCAGCCTCACATCGTCCTGATGGACATTAACATGCCGGGCATGGATGGCATCACCGCCACCGAGGCGATCTTGCAAGAAGTGCCGATGACCCAGGTGGTGGTCCTCTCCGTCCAAGGCGAGAGCGACTATCTACGCCGGGCCATGCTGGCCGGCGCGCGGGACTTTCTCACCAAGCCACCCAGCGGCGACGAGCTCATGGGCACCATCCGCCAGGTCTATGAGACGGGGAAAAAGCGCGCGGCTGTGGTCGCACCGACGCAGCAGGTCGCCCGGGCAGCGGCACCGACCGCCGCGGAGGGGCTGAAGCGCGAGGGAAGTATCATCGCCGTCTACAGCCCCAAAGGCGGCGTGGGATGTACGACCATTGCGGTCAACCTGGCAGTCGCGCTGCAACAACAGGTCGGCACCTCCAAAAAGATCGGGTTGTTGGATGCCAACTTCCAGTTTGGAGATGTCGGCGTCATGCTCAACCTGTCGGCCAGCCGAAGCATCGCCGACCTGGTGACACAGCTTGACGCCCTGGATAGCGATATGCTGAGCAGCGCCCTGTCTGCCCACGGCTCAGGAATCAAAGTGCTGCTGGCTCCCCCTCATCCAGAGGCAGCAGAGCCCCTGATGATTTCGACGTCAGATGGAGGAATGGGAGGCAACTCGGTCCTCAAACCCATCTTGAGCATGATGCGCCGGGAGTTCGACATCATCGTCGTAGATATGTGGAGCCGGGTAGACGACATAACACTGAGTATCCTCGACATTGCCGCAATGATCGTCCTTGTCGTGACGCCCAACATCCCGACCATCAAAAACGCCCGCCTGTTCCTAGAGATCGCGGGCAAACTCGGCTACCCGACGGGCGACATCGCGCTGGTGGTAAACCGTGCAGACCGACGCACAGGCATCCGCGTGGATCAGATCGCACAGGCGTTGATCCCGGTGGCAGCACAGATTCCACCAGACGAGCAAGCCGTGCTGGCGGCTGCGAATCGCGGCGTACCATTTGCCATGCGTGACCAGAGCCGTCCTATCGCCCAGGGGATCTTGCAACTGACCGAACACGTGCTGAAACGCTTCCAAGAGACAGAGGAAGAAGAACAACAGGATGAGGAAACCGACGAAGGAGGACTTCGCCTAGGACGCCTTTTCCGGTAAAAGATTAGGGGCTCCTGCCGCCGAAGGGCTTCGCGGCAGAGGCGCTATCAGGAGGTATTGGGATGTCTCTATTAAGGCGAATCGAGCAGGAAAAACAATCAAGCGCACAGCAGCCCACGCAGATGAGCGAGATGCAAGTGCGACGTCGAGCAGCGCCTAGCCGCGACGCCTACATGGATCTCAAGACACGCATCCAGAACAAGTTGATCGCGGAATTGGATCCGACATTGGACGTCACCCGGACGGACGAGGTACGCAAGACGATTGAGGAGTTGTACGACAACATCCTGACCGAGGAAGCCCGTGTCCTCAGCAGGGTGGAGCGACAGCGCCTGTTTGAACAAATCGTCTCAGAAATACTGGGCCTGGGGCCGCTAGAACCGCTGATCGCCGATCCCACGATCACCGAGATCATGGTGAACGGATCGAAGAACGTCTACATCGAACGAGACGGCAAGATCGTGCGCACCAATGCCATCTTTGAGTCAGACGAACACCTGATGCGCATCATCGAAAAGATCGTCGCGCCTTTGGGGCGACGCATCGACGAGAGCTCTCCCTACGTAGACGCACGTTTGCCAGATGGCTCCCGCGTGAACGCCGTGATTCCGCCCATCTCCCTCGTTGGGCCGGTGCTGACGATCCGCAAGTTCTTCAAGATCCCCCTCACCGTCGAGAAGCTGATCGAGTTCGGCACCGTGACGCCCGAAGTGATGGAGTTGCTGAGAGCCTGCGTGATCGCCAAGCTAAACATACTGATCTCGGGAGGCACTGGCACCGGCAAGACGACCTTCCTGAACGTCCTGTCCGGCTTCATTCCCAACGACGAGCGCGTCCTCACCGTCGAGAACGCCGCTGAACTGCAGTTGCGCCAGGAGCACGTCGTGACACTGGAATCGCGCCCGCCCAACATCGAGGGCCGCGGCGAGATCACCATCCAAGACCTGGTGATCAACACGCTGCGAATGCGCCCCGATCGCATCATCGTGGGCGAGTGCCGTGGCCCAGAGGCTTTCGACATGCTCCAGGCAATGAACACCGGTCACGAGGGGAGCATGACCACGGTCCACGCCAACGGCACCCGCGATGCCCTGGCCCGCCTGGAGAATATGGTCCTGATGGCCGGGATGGAACTGCCCCACCGTGCCATCCGGGAACAGATAGCGGGGGCACTGAACGTCATCATTCAGCTGCAGCGTATGCGAGACGGTGGCCGCAAGGTTGTCTCCATTTCAGAGGTTCAAGGCATGGAGGGAGACGTCATTACGATGTCCGATATCTTCAAGTTCGAGACGGCCGGATTCGAAAACGGCCGAGTCATTGGAGCGCTGCGACCAACCGGGCTGCGCCCCAAGGCCATGAACAGAATCGAAGAGAGCGGCATCCACCTACCTCCTAGCATCTTTGGCATCGCATCTCAGAGGGGACGGTACTAGTCCGAAAATCCCGGGGGAAAACCGATGCTTGGGACTATTATTCTCATAGGGCTCGTGCTCGCCATAGGGGTCACTGTCGGGGGAATTATCTACTCTCGCCGGGCCGGCCGTTCTCTCATCGAAGAGCGGCTGGGGATTACCACGGCCGAAAGAGCAGCACAAGCGGCAGAGGTTGCGCAGAGGAGCTCCCTGACAGACGCGCTGAACCGCGCGCTTGCCAGCCGAGGCGTGGGAGCTAATCTAGCGACACAACTGGCGCGGGCGAACCTCAAGTTCACCGTCGGTGAGTTTTTCGCCCTCACCGTCATCCTGGTCATAGGCTTTGGCCTGGCGGCATACATCCTGCGGGGAGACCTGATCATCACCGCCGTCGCCTGCCTGGTGGGATTCTTCGGTCCGTGGGTATACGTTGCGCTTCTACGTGGCCGGCGCCTGCGGGCGTTCAACGACCAATTGGCCGACACGATCAATCTAATGGTGAACGGCATCCGCGCGGGTTACAGCGTCATGCAGGCAATGGAGGCAGTAGCCGAGGAAATGGGCCCACCGATCTCTATCGAGTTCGGCCGCGTGGTCAGAGAAGTACAGCTCGGCATCACCCTGGAGCAGGCTCTGGACAACATGCTGCGCCGCATCACCAGCGACGATCTGGATATGATGATCACCGCGATTAAAGTGCAGCGCGAGGTAGGCGGCAACCTGGCCGAGGTACTGGACTCGATCAGTTACACCATCCGCGAGCGCGTTCGGATTAAGGGTGAAATTCGAGCATTGACGTCCTACGGCCGCGGCGCAGGCAACCTGCTCTCCGCCCTGCCGATCATCCTGTCAGGGGTTATTTACCTCCTTGCACCTGATTTCATATCGCAGCTATTCTCCGATCCCTGCGGGTGGATCATGATCGGCATTTCTATTCTGGGCATTATACTGGGCTACTTGATCATCAGAAAGATCGTGAACATCGACGTATGAACTCCCAGGAGAGATGAACGATGGAGATTATCATAATTATAACCCTGGCAATTGCGGCAATCCTTATTTTCTTGGGCCGGAGTCGCTTGCAACAGCCCGACACGCTGGAAGAGCGTCTGGCGCAATTCGGGACGCTGGAACGACCGCCCACGCTGGAAGAGATCGAGATGTCGCAGCCCTTCACCGAGCGCATCACGCTCCCTGTCCTAAGGGGAATCGCGCGATTCGTGTCACGCTTCACGCCACGCCAAAGTATGGAAAGCGTGCAACACCAGCTTGACCTGGCGGGTAACCCCTACAACTGGGGGCCTATGGAATACCTGGGAGTTCGCGCAGTCGCATTCATCCTGTTCGCAGCGATAGCAGGTCTCGTACTTGTGGCCGGGCAACTGCCGGGCATACAGAAATTTCTGGTGGCCGGGTCGTCAGCCGCGGCAGGCGTCGTCATGCCGATCCTGTGGCTGCGATCCAAGATCAGCAGGCGACAGAAATCCATCGTCAGGTCGCTACCCGACGCTCTGGACCTGTTGACCATCTGCGTCGAGGCAGGACTGGGCTTTGACGCCGCTATGTCCAAATTGGCCGAAAAGTGGGAAGATGAATTGAGTCTGGCGTTCATGCGGGTGATCCAGGAGATTCAACTGGGCAAGCTGCGCCGCGAGGCGCTGCGCGACATGGCGAACCGCATGGAGGTCATGGATGTGTCGACCTTCGTGGCGGCCATCATCCAGGCAGACCAATTGGGCGTCAGCATCGCCCGAGTGCTGCGCATTCAGTCGGATCAGATGCGCGTGCGCCGGCGGCAACGAGCCGAGGAACAAGCGCGCGCTGCGACGCTCAGGATATTGCCCCCCGTCGTCTTTCTGATCTTTCCGTCCATCCTGGTCGTCCTGCTGGGCCCGGCCATAATCACGATAAAGAATATGCAAGGCCTCTTTGGCTTCTAGGGTAGAGCGGAGAAAGATCGAACCCAGCGCCTGCAAACCTGTTGCCACAGTCCTTTAGAAAATGGGAAGACTCCCTTGTCTGTGTCGGCTATCATTGAGACAATCGGCCTACAGTGGCGTGACCTCGGCGACCAATTGCTCGACCTTTTGTTCCCTCCGCGTTGTGTTGGTTGCAGCCGAGTAGGCACGTTGTTGTGCGGCGAATGTCTGAGTCAGATCCCCCGTGTTGAACATCCCTTTTGCACCCGCTGTGGAGATAAGGTCGCGACCGAGGGCCTTTGCGCCCGCTGCCGCACGTCCCCGCTGCGGATCGAACGCATACGCTCCGCAGTCTATTTCAAAGGTGCACTCCGGGAGGCAATACATCACCTCAAGTACAAGGGACGCACTGCGCTGGCCAAACCGCTGGGGAATCTGATGACGACGTATTGGCAACAACATCCCATGGCCGTCGACGTCGTGGTACCCGTCCCATTGCACGCCGCCCGTTTGCGGGAGCGGGGATATAACCAGGCCGCGCTTTTGGCCCGCGAGCTGGCGCAGCAGGCGGGATTGCCTATCGACGAAGAGACACTCGTGCGAAAACGCGCCACAGCACCACAAGTCGAGCTCAACGCCAAGCAGCGCAAGGAAAACGTGCGTGACGCCTTCTATTCCTCCGGCAACGCACTGGCCGGAAAGCGGGTGTTGTTGATCGACGACGTCTGTACCACGGGCGCTACGTTGGAGGCCTGTGCGGTCGCTTTGTACGAAAACGGAGCGCGCAGTGTGCAGGCCCTGACGCTGGCCCGTGCAGATTAGCAACGACCAAGCTCTGGTGCTTGGCAAATCCAGTTTTTAAGGAGAGAGTCAATGGCAGAAGTGTCTATCTTTGCCCGGAACATGGAAATGACCCCCAGACTGAGGGAGTACGTAGAAAGAAAAGTCAGCAAGCTGGATCGCTACCTGCCCTCGGTCGATGAAGCCCGCATGGAACTCAAGGTGGAGGACACACGCAGCGCCGACCACCGGCAGGTAGCCCAGTTGACCGTCCGCGTGCGGGGCACGATCCTGCGGGCTGAAGAACGCACCAACGACATGTTCGCCTCGATCGACATAGTACTGGACAAGATGTACCGCCAGATTGCGCGCTACAAGGGCAAGCGCCGCGATCGCTGGCATGCAACTGTCGAGGAACTCCCCATCGAGGAGCCCCCAGAGGAAACCACTGGCGAGATCGTCCGCGCCAAGCGCTTCGAGATACGGCCCATGTCGCCGGAGGAAGCCATCGAGCAGATGGAATTACTGGGTCATATCTTCTATATCTTTTTGAACGCGGACGAGGATGCGATCAACGTTTTGTACAAGCGAGAAGATGGAAACTATGGATTGTTGCAGCCCGAACTGGCCTGATGCGGCGCGGGGCATAGCCGAGTTCTCCATCGACTGACCCGCGCCGAGCCAGAATATGCTCAAAGAGGCCCGGTTGATGCCGAGCCTCTTTCATGTAACATGGAGATCTGGTGACAGAGAAGGTGACGCTGTTCCTCCTGGTCGGGGGTTGGGGACCAAGCAAGGTAGAGCGAGCCCTGGCAGAGTCTCACCAAGCCGCAGCGCGCGACCTGCTGGACGGGCTGTTGCACACCGGATTGGTCGACCGGACCGTGATTGCCACCGACGACGCAGCGTGGTGCGACACGCTGGCCGATATGCCGGTCGAGGTAGACCTCGATCCGCCGGGGGCGCCCTTTCACTTTGGCCGGCGGCTGTCGGGGTTGATCGAGCGATACAACGCACGGTGCGCGCTCTACAGCGGCGGCGGTTCGGCACCGCTGATGGGCATCGAACATTGGAAGGCGGCGCTGGCGCCGCTTGGAGATGCAGAGCGGCTGGTTGTGACCAACAACGTGCACTCCAGCGACTGGGCGGGGTTCATCCCCGCGACCGAAGCAGTGCCACTGATCGCCCAACAGGCAAACGACAACGGAATCGCCTGGGCGCTGGCAAACGAGACAGGCTGGCCGGTCGAGAGCGGGCCGCCATCAGCTGCCACGCGCTTCGACCTGGACACCCCCGCCGATCTGCTGATCGCGCAGCGCCATCCGGGCATCGGGCCGCACCTGCACCAGTTCCTCGACGGGTTGTGTTGGGAAGCACCACAGTTGGACGGCGTGCTGGCAGAGATGGCACGCGAAGGCGGCAGTCTGGCAATCGCGGGGCGCGTGTCGGAGGCGGCGTGGGCCGCGCTGAAGCGGGCGACTCGCTGCTGGGTGCGGGTCTTTGCCGAGGAGCGAGGGATGCGGGCCAGCGGGCGG
>Ga0307430_1002114_pt1 | contig 13570 bp, 11 predicted proteins | sample SalMarWE160130MG_FD_202159 | JGI IMG/M metagenome (GOLD analysis project Ga0307430, IMG submission 202159) | Salt marsh sediment microbial communities from the Plum Island Ecosystem LTER, Massachusetts, United States - WE1603-130 | ecosystem: Environmental > Aquatic > Marine > Intertidal zone >... | reverse complement strand
GTTTCGTTGTTCCTAACTGTTTCAGCCCATTTCATACGAAAAATAAACCGTTTTGCGACCTCTATTTTCCAGATATTTCCTGGTTCAGGGGAAATTCAATTATCCCTTAAATCGCTTTAAATGGATAAAAAAACTCCCTGAAAAAAGGGTTTTTGGACAAACTCCCGTTACCTGCAAGCTAATCAAACACAAACGATCAACATAGAAAACTGAATGAATAAAAGCATATATATTAAAGACTGGTTGTTGTTCAAACCTTATGACAAGCAAACATTAACGGATAGTTATTATTTAAAACTGAGCAATGATGTTAAACACGCTATTATAACTAATAAACAATCATTCGTATTACAAATGTATCTGGGAAATGAAGATATTAATCATTTGGCGTGTTTTTTAACTTCTTATTTCGAAGATATTATTTCTGAAACCAATATTTGGAGCAGCTTTGTTAGAGTTCACAAACGCTTATATAAAAAACAACTACCTTTTTATATTCTTAATGAATATTACGAAGATCAAATAAATACTCAAGATGTAAGTTTTTTGATTTGGTATTTTTTAAATACAATTCAAGAAGAAAAATTCATTGCTCCTTTTAATGACTTTATTATTGAAATAGTAGAAAAGATAATGATTATTTTTGACGATGCATGGGATTATGCACCCGAAAATGAAGACCTTAAATCATATTATCAAATAGATAAAACAGAAGACGATTTTTATGTTGCAAGGAATATGATTGATGCCATTTTATTTAAATCATATCTGTTCTATACCGATACTTTATTGAACTTAAAAGAAAAAGAATTTGAGATAATTGAAGAAAGTAAGAATGATGAGAACATAATGATGTTCTTAAACGAGAACAGAGATGCGACACTTCATGAAAGTCATACTCGATTACTTAGTTTAACAGGAAAAGAATGGGCATCAGAAATAATAGGAAGTAAACATCCTCTGAGTTCTGACTTTTTAAAAATTTCTAAAAGAATAGGAGGCTACTTTTTGTATAAAGGACAAGACCAAACTGATATTTTTCTTGAACATATTGCATCAAGTAAAAAATTTAAACTAACAAAAAAATCATTCGATTATTCAGACAATTTAAAAGAAGTCGATACTATAATATTTATGGGGATTGTAAAATGGAAAGAAGAATGGTGGTTTTCTGGAATACAATTTCAAGCCCCATTTAATCCTGATTTGATTTTAGATGAAAAAAATTCTCTTGAAAGCAGAATGGCAGTAAACTTTTTAGACCATCAAACAAAGGAAGTTAACGAAATGCTCGAAATGCAATTGAAGGCTTTTAAAGATTTTAATAATGGTTTACAAATAGCATTTATGCCATCGGATAGAATTGATGAATTTATCAGAGCCTATACTGAGTTTTTTAACAACTCATTAAATCTTTCTGATAAAGAAATTAAGGACGCCAAAGAAAGAAGTCGTAAAGAAGGTTTTTTTGGCACAGAAGATAAACCTAAAAATTACTCAGAAGTTTCTGATACAGGATTAGCTTTTTTCAATTCAAAGAGTGGTTGTGAATTAGCCTTGGCAGTTAATTCTGCATTTCCTCTACCAAACAACCCATATTTTAAGAAAGAATTAAGCGAGGACCATATTATGCGTTTGTTAATGGATGAAAGCATCTCTCCCGAACTGGCAATGTTTTGTATTGATAACTGTAAAACAGAATTGCCTTTTTTTAACACGAGTGTTGGTAAAAAATATTTAGACGATATAGACTTTTTACTTCGCTTTTGGAAAAAAGATAATTACCAGACGAAGCCATCAATAACTTTTACAGGACAGAATGAAAAATAGCCAGCAGGTAATGGTATATAGTTAATTGGCGGAATTGTGGTTTGCGAAAGTTTTGTACTTTTATTCAACGTAATTTGTAACTTGATAAGAAAGAGCTTTGAAATCGCCAACTAACCATATACCAAAACCGTTAGGTATAATTGCTTTTTTTGGAATATAAAAAAATATGTAATTTGAAGGTAATTTAAAATCCAAAACTATGAAACTTGAAAAAATCCTTGATCAGCTAAATTCCTTTGAAAAAAACTCCTTTCTCAAAGTAATTACCAATATTATTGATGATGTTCCGAAAAAGTCTAAAGAAATTGAAGCAATACTTGTTAATTCAGATAAGGATTTAAAAAATGTTGACAATATAAACATTGCAAAAGTGCTTAATCTGGTTGAGGATGAATTTGCAAATTTTATTAAATCTGAATTGATTGAGGCAACATCTCAATTAGATATCTTAATTGATATCTTAATTAGAGATGGCAATTGTATAATGTCAAGAGAATGGTTTAATTTACTTTATGATCATGAGATTAAATCATTGGAAATTAAATTAAAAGAATTTGAAAAGGAAATTCAATCAGAAAAATCAGAAATTAGTGAGAGAAGAAAAAGAGATTATAAAATTTATCGGGAATGTTTAGGAATAGCATATTATAATGATGAGTTAAAAAATCAGGATTGCAAAATAACATCTGATGAACAATCTATTCTGCTTGTATTATCAAAAAACCTGGGATTGTCACAAGAGGAAATTAAATTAATCAACTATTTAATAATTAAAATTAAGAAAGAAAGTATTGATAAAGTTATTAATGAATTAAAGAATCTTGGAATTATTTTTTATTCAAAAAAAACATTAGAAGTATACATTGCTGATGAGATTGTTAGAATATTGAGAAAGGTAAGAGGTAAAGAAATTGCTGATAAATATTATAGAAGAGTATTAAAGAATTTAAGAGAACCACAAATTAACCTGATAGCAAAGAATCATAATATAAATTGGAAAGAAAATATTGATATCAAAATAAAAAAAATCATCAAAGAGGGTATAAATTTTAGTGATATTCTATCAGATGACATATTTAAAGAAGAAACAATGGTCTCAGAAAGAAAAATCTTTATAAATGAACTTATTGAAAAACGTCTAAATATTGAACATCTTAGAGGAGCAACTCTTGAAGAAAAAATAAAAAGCTTAATAGATTATTTTGATGAAATTGACAAAGACGAAAAGGTTGGAATCTCAATTGATGGCTATGAAAAATTATTATCAGATTTAGAAAGAATATTACCGAAAATTAAAGAAAAAATCAGGGAAGAATTTGAAATACAAGAAGAGAATTTTCTTAAAAGTGAATTTCTGTTAGACTATAATATTAAACCTCGTGATATATTGGATTTATTGTCAGAAACAGACCTAAAATCATTCTGTGAAAAAATGGGAGTGAAATCAAGAGGGAACTTAGTTACAAATGTTTTGGAAAAATATAAAGACGCAGAGAATTTATTTATTGAGAATTATCCGTTAATTGCCTATCGGGATATAAACCAATTAAAAGAAAACGGTTTAATTATTAAAGAAGCTGATATTGGTATTAAATTTGAGGAAATCACAAAAAAGATATTTAACAAGCTTGGATATAATGTTGATGAAAAGCTTAGAAAAGAATTAAATAACGCAAAAAATAAAATTGATATAATATTGAACCTAGATACTGATGGATTAATTCTAATAGAATGTAAGACAGTTAAGGAATCCGGTTATAATAAATTTTCTTCTGTTTCAAGACAGTTAAGATCATATATTGATTTAGCAAAATCAAAAAATTATCATGTAATAAAATCATTGTTAATAGCACCGGAATTTAGTGAAGAATTCGAAAAAGAATGCAGAGAAGAATTTCAATTAAATCTTTCACTTATAACGGCTGAAACACTTGTCAATATTTTAAATGGCTTTAAAAACACTAAACACAAACAACTACCTTATCAATTATTAATGAAAGATGTATTGATCAAAGAAGATTGGATATTGAAAGCTATAAATAAATGATAATTTGAATAGCCGCAACTATACCTAATACATAGGGCTTCATACGGTGCGTAGCACCCAGTAATGAAGCCCCGGTTGAACTAAATCCCTTAAAAAATATAATCTATGGGAGTTTAACAGGATTTCGAAGTAAATCCTGTCAGTTTTCTTCAGGATTTCTTTGAAGGATGTGAGTTAAATGAAGAAAAAAATGACCGTCAGGAGTATTTAATTGCATTGTACCGGATAAAAGGATTGGTTAAAATATCGTTTTTTCTGCTGATTTTAAGAGTTTTGGTAATATTATCCCATGTCTGTTCAAAGTGGCAGACAAATTTAACAAATCATTATTTTTCAAAGCTGCAAGCATCCATACCTGTCAAAGTTGGCGAACGGCTCCGGGGAATAATATCTACAAGTATCAAACGGCCTGTTTTGCAGCGGGGACACCGACATATATCAATACCAATGAGACGATTTATTCTTTCAATGTTCGTTTCCACCGGTTTTATAATCATCTTGCTTTTATTTTTCAAGACGGTGCTGCGGAACCGTGAACTGTAGATTCCATAATGACGTATTTTGACAAATCCCCTGGGAAATATATGCAAACAAAACCGGCGCAGGAACTCTTCACCAGTGAGTTTTGTTGTTTTTTGCCTGCCCTGATCACTATAGTCTTTAAGACTGAATGAGACTTCATGGTGCCCTACATCAACAATACGATGGTTGCTAATGGCTACACGATGGGTATACTGGCCGAGATATCCCATAACATGTTCCGGTTTTCCAAAAGATGGTTCACAGTAAACCACCCATGGTTTGTTCCATGCATTTTCAAGCGGGTTATGGTATTTCGAAAGAAGATTTTGTTTGGCAAGATGTTTTTTCACACCAGCCATGAACTTTCCCCGGAACTTCAGACTTAGCTGAGTAACGGGGTAAAGATATTTACCTGTTTTACCAATGTGTTTCATATTGCCTTTCAGGGTATAGCCCAGTGCAGGTACGATACAGTGGATATGGGGATGCAGGCTGAGGTTTTGTCCCCAGGTATGCAATATACAAATGGCTCCGCTTTCTGCTGTTAAATGGCTCCTGTTTTCGTCAATGCAGCACCCTGCTCTGAAAGAGCCAAATATGAATAACCCCCGGTGCAACCGGGGGTTGGCAACCTACCAACAAAGGTCAGCTCTGAAGGAGCTGAATATGGTGATTATGGAAAGAACCTTTCATCAATCTTGATCCCAAACTCCATAAGTAGACTCCTGTACTCCTCCTCGAATGTCTTTTTACTGTGGTGTTCCTGTTGAATCTTTACATAGTCAATAAGCCTTCCCATGTCCATATAGGAACAAGTAAACGAACCATAACCCTCTGCCCATCCCTTAAAAGATGGAAAAAGACCATTGTTCTTCATCCATATTGAAGATGATACCTTGATCTCTCTCACAAAATCCGCAAGTGCAATTGATGGATGTATTTCTGTGAGAATATGCAGATGGTTTTCGACACCATTAATTCGATACAGGTGACTGTTCTTGTTTCTTATTATTCCTGTAATGTAAGCATAGAGCTGACCAACATGGTCCTGCTTAATTGTGGGCTTACTATCCTTTGTTCTGAAAATAATGTGATAGAGAAGTTGACGATAACTTGACATAGTTGTAATTATTTGATTAGTAATACAGCGAGAAAAGACTAAGATACAAAAAACGCATATTATAACCAACCATATTAAGCCCCTTCAGGGCTTTAAATCCTATTTTAGTCCTCTACCCCCGGTTGCACCGGGGGTTATTCACATATAGCCGCATTGCGGCTAATTTTGTTGAAAATATTGTCCCAAAAAAAATCATCCCTGTTATACCAGGCAAAAGATTCCAGGGCACAAGATATGCAGTCCGGTTTTCATCAATGCAGCACCCAAATTAGAAAAATGAATATTGGATATCAAAGAGTTATAAAGTCATTTTTGAAGTGTGACGAAAACAAGAGGGCAGAGCTATTAATAACATCTTTATTGAAAGACTCTGGAGATCGGTTAAGTACGACTATGTTTACATTAAAGTACCGGCTGACGGACTTGAACTATACCAGGGATTAACGGAGTACTTTGATTACTATAACAATCAGCTTTGTCATCAGGGAATCGATCATCAGATTCCTGCAAACAGATATTATCAGGCAGCATAATGATTTTTCTTTCAAAACACCAGGATAATCAGCCTTCAGAACCTGTCAGGATCAAGACAAGTCCTTTCAGAAATCTTGACAGAACCTGTAATCTGATAGAAGAAGTATTTACAAGAGAAAAATCAAGAGAAAGAAAAACTTATTTTAGTAAATCCGTGGTCTGAGGGAAGGGAGTATTTTTAACCAATTAATTAAATTTCCATTCAGGTAATCGTACATTCTTACAAAATATATCTAGCCCTTTGGATTTGTTGTACGATTGAGTTAGATTTAAAAATTAATTTTTAAAAAACATAACTTAATCAAAAGGAGGATGATATGGAAAAAGCGTTATTGGCAACTCAATTATTGTTTTATCTCTTGGGTGGTTAAGGACTATTCTTCCTGGGAGTTGGAGTTCTTTGGTTTGTGTCGGTTTATAAGGACAAGCATAAGTAGTATCGATGGATCGCAGTATGATCTCTGAACCTGTAATAGTCTTCCGGGCATTTTTGTTAAAGTTATAATAAAGAACAATTTAACTAGGTAAATAAAAATTCACCTACCCAAGACTTAATTTAGATGGATGGAATCATTGCAGGTTCATATGCTTTGACTAACATAAAGAGAGCAACTCGAACACCTTCTAGGAAGTGTATTAAGCATCACAGGTAAAGTTCCTTCAATTATCTAAGGCACCTAGGGCATCATCAGTATGGACCATTAGCGAAGCTGATGCCGCGGCAAGCACTGACTTCATTCGCTCATCAAGATTTTGATTCAGCCACACAAACTTTTTCTGAAACGTATCAAGACTTGACTGTACCGCTGCTATTGATTTATTATCAATGAGAAACTCATAACCACAAATCACCTTAAAGACTGGACTTTTGCCATCTTCCCATTGCTTTATCTCCCTTATCTGAATATTCGTTACACCATTTGTTAAAATACCTTCTGCTCTAAAATTACCTTCTACCTCTGGTCCACTTCTGAAAACTACAATCATTTTCCATACGACCGTGTCCGCAGAAGGAGAAATTATAGCGATATAATTATCATTGCTTTGATTTAACATAGACTCATCACTAATGACCGTTTCGCTGACTTTCGTATTTGTTGAAGTATTGACCAGTACAGTATCTTTATCGTTTGCAACAAAAATAAAAGATGATTTTTTCTTAGATTCTGACTTTGTTTCAAAACTGAAAAGCCTTTTCCTTGACGTTGTGGTAGTCCATCCAGCTTTACCGGATACTATTCGGTAAGGACCAAATTGATACTTGCCTACACTGCTAATGCCCTTTCGCTTCGCTTCCATGGGTTTGCTATTGGCTTTCAGTTCATTATCCAACTTCATAATTTTCTGTGCGTAAGCGTTTGAAGAGTAGACCATCATCAGTATTATGCTGATGTTCATTATTAAGAGCTTTTTCATACTTATAAGTATTGATTAAATCAAAGTTACGCTTTTCCTAAGAGTAGGAGTATCAAAACAGCAAGCCCCCTGAGCTGATTTCCGAGGATTAAGTTGTATCCCTTTATTATGCCAATTAAAAATTAAAGCCTTATGCTGATATTATGTTCTTTGGTATATTCGAGGAGACGTTTTTTAAATTCAGTGATATCCTTTAAATTCATTTTAGCCCAACGTTCACAATCGGCAAGATACATATCAGCCCAAAATTTTTCAGTAGATATCTTAATATATGATCTATGGGCTTCTAGGTAATAATCTCTTCGCCGACTAGAATCATAGACATTATGATAGTTCATCTTATATGAAACACCATGTCTGGCATGGTTTAATGCAAAATCTTCAATTTCTTTTATCCAGTCATAGAGATTTTGAAATAGGGAATCTACAGTCTTTTCATTTCTTTTAGCACCATAAAATCCTTCATATTGTGAATCTGACATGTTTTTATCTTTACCCCGTATCATAGTAGATTCTGAAAATATCGCATTAAATATGGGACCCCATTTATAGGTAGATCCTGAAAATATCGATCCAGATTTGCGATGCAGATACTTTACCTCTTTGCAATAAGTCATACAATTTACAGTAAGTCTTGAATAGAAATCAGAAGGATCTTCATCATATTGATCTACACTTAAATAAACTACTATGCTTCCTTGACCATAACTAATAATAGAATCTCCGCCTTCTACATCTTGATATACAATCTGAGAATAGCTAATCAAACAAACGTTCCAGAAAAAGATTAACAATAATAACTTTTTCATAGCCACAGCATAAATAATATCGAAGTTACACCAGCAAAAAGCCGAAGTCAAATTTATTTTGCTTCAGTAAATCAGAATTTGAGAGTCAGAATTTATGAGGTTTAGTTATATTATTATATAAGAGGAGGTTTATTCTGTTAATTAAAGGCTAAAAAGGTGGGTGTGTTTGGCATAATTATTGCAAATTTCTTTAAAATTCAACTTCCTGAATTATGGTAAAACGCAGTAATTATATCTACCTAAGTATAGTATTCCTCGCTAGTTTACTTTTTATTTCAGGCTGTGAAAAACAATTCACACAAGAGGCAGGTTTCCTGGAAGGTATAATTTCTATCGGACCGATTTGTCCTGTTGAAAAAGAGCCACCTGCCCCGGATTGCTTACCTACATATGAGACATATAAAGCTTATCCTATTAGTATATGGACATCAAATGGAAAGAGGAGGATCGCTCCAATAAATCCAGCGTTAGATGGTTCTTATAAAATTGAGTTGAATCCTGGTAATTATTTGGTTATCCTGGAAACCGAGCAGAATAGAATTGGCAGCAGCAATCTACCTGCGGAAGTAGCAATAAGATCACAGGCTGAAACAATACTTAATATCGATATCGATACAGGTATTCGATAATTCAACGATTGCTGAAAACCTCCACTCTACAAATTAAGTAACATATTCATCGTTACAGATCATGGTTTTAGTTTTAATAATTACATCTGCAACATTTCATTCTGGCTGGAGGAAGGTTGAAAAAGGGGGGAGTTGACTTACCCTACACTCTTACATTTTGTGATTCATAAAAGTTCTTTTATATTTGATTTACTGTATTGAACCTGTGAAATATTAAGATATATAACAACCCAAGGCGACACTTCCTTTCATATCCTTATCAGACTAGGATTGTATTGCAAACATTAACTTTCACACTTAAATTCAATCAAGTGTCGCCTTTTTTTTACTTTACCCAAAGTATTAAAACAAAAATCCCCAGTGTGTAAGCTGGGGACTATGGTTCCTTAATGTTGAATTACTTATACTAGTGGCAATGAATAAATTGCAAAAACCGTAACAAATCAACTTACCTATACCCACTTATTATCGGGAGTCGCATCAGTCATTTTACGAATCTCCCATTATCTTTTGATCTCGAGAGTTTGCTCACATTTTTCTCAAGCCATCCTATTTTTTCTACTTCTCTTATATCGAATTCCGGCACATACGGTTTAATATCCAAAAGAGGAGTTCCATCTATGATGTCTACATCTTGAATGTATAAGTTATTCTCTTCAATTCTGATAAGACGTACTATTGACATTCCAATCGGATTTGGTCTACTTGGGCCTCGCATTGCAAAGATTCCATGCACTTTGCTATCCATATATGGCTTTACTTTTAATGATGCCTCTTTGGATAAATGAAAATGGTATATCAAAATAATGTGAGAAAAACCTTCCAAATCTTTTAATCCATCGACATATTCAGAAAATAACTCAACTTTTCCACTAATATTTTTAGCACCCGTTGGCTGTATAGGTGTTCCTTCAGGTTGTTTAAATAGAGAATGGATGATTCCGATGGGTTTGTATTTTATTTCGTTCATAATTTTATCTCTCCACACATGCAATTACCGATCACTTAATTGTGCTTAATATACAATTTTATCAAGATTTAGCACCTGGGTTTACTTATCATTAACCAAATTTACACCTTGTTTAAAACAGAAACAACTTTATTTTCTGAGCAATCCTTTCTTCAGTTGCCATCAGAATAGAGAGATGAATAATCTTTACAACAGCCTTATCATTTTACCTGAAATCTGCCTCAACCGCCAATTAAATGGGGCCCTTCAAAAATTCTTACAAACAACCTCATAAAAACTGTTAAATAATCAAACAAATTTCAGTGGTTTTGCCTATAAAAATTGATTGTAACCCTATCATTTCCTGTGAGATAATACTTGTTGCAAAATTTGGATATTAAATTATTTATGCGTATCTTTGTAGTGCTGTAAAAATGTGAAAATAGACTCCGAAAATTACCAAATAAACAAGCCCTCGAATCAGTTTTGACACAGTTCTGAGAATGTAGGTAAACCATTCAGTAAAAACAGAGATAAAGCCTCATCCGTGAGGTAGTAGGGCTATCCCGGCGAGCATAAATAAAAGTGTCGGCTCTGAGTGCATTCTTCTCAACCGACGACCAGTAAGTATTCCGAAAGGTTATCCTTGCGAACTGTGGTTTGCTAAAACCTGAGAGTTAATATGTATCAGGTACGTCTGAAATGGACGTCTGGGGGTAATTAATAGTTTATAATCCTACAGCCAAATATGAAGATTAATCTTGGATTAGTTATAGTATTTGTGGGTATCTGAGCAATATACTGGGATATTAAAGATGTTTTACCTATATTAAATTCCGTCCGTCCACTTACTATAGGATTATGAACGTACGAACGAATAAGAGAGCATACCCGAACACCTTATTATGCATGATCAGAATAGGTGAAACAAAATTGATCTCTTCATCAATTGATTACAGGAATCACTTAACAACTTTGACACACATTAACTTGCCTTGATCCCGGATCAGGAGCTTGCCATCGACAAGTGCCAACGGTGCCCAGTTTTGATTTGGCCGACGTTCATCCCCTGTTCCTTCTTTAAGCAACTCTGCTGTTGCAATCGGCTTAAAGGCTGAAGGATCAGGCTCAATAAGATACAACTTACTGCTGCCTTCGGTGCTGAGCAGCAAACCATCGGCCAGAATCGAACCACCCTTATCAAATAACGGAGACCTCCCAGTTTTCCATTTAATCTGGCCGTCAATACTCATACAAACCATGCCGTCTCTTCTTTCGTTGGTTGAATATTGAGCATAAAAATAGCCGTTATATAGAACTGGCGGCTGCGTATGTGCGCCAAAATCAACATTTTTATAAAGTTCTGTAACGCCGTAGCTGCCATCTGCTTTCCTCTCAATTTTTATCATTGCCGCACCGGCTTCGTATCCGCCTGTAATCAGCACTCTACTTTCACCGGAATCAACTGCACTGGGGACTGGAATTGAACATTGCCAGTTCGTATATTCCCACAGGATTTTCCCGGTAAGCGGGTTAATTCCAACGACTTTACCACCACTGGCGCTTCCTCCACGACCAGCTGAAGCGGTTATCATAACAACATGGCTCTCTCCGCCAACTTTTACGATTGCCGTCTAAAGTCGGCACACTTCGCGAGCCAGGAAACTGAACAGACCCGGGAGCTTCATAACCAAAATTCCAGAGTTCTTTTCCACTGGAAAGGTCAAAACACCTCAGTTTATCGCCAACTTTGTCATCTCTATCCAGTAAATAGACCTTACCGCCTTTTACAACAGGTCCGCCAAAGCCTACTCCTACACCAACAGTCCATAGAACTTCCGGTCCCTGCTGAGGCCATGTGCGTAAAATGCCTGTTTGGGCTGATATATCATTTCTGTTGGGTCCAAGATACTGGGGCCAGTCTTGTGCGTATACATTCGCTATGCTAACTAATAAGACAACCACCGAAACAAACATTTTACTTTGTTTCATTTTAATTTCTCCTTTCTTTTTTCTCAAATAAACTAATATTTAATTAATTATTAAACCTTTTATTATAGAGTGCTACCAGGTTTAATATTTTTAATGAGTATCGGAAATGAATAATAAAATGATTATATTATAGGAACATTTTTGCCATGAATCTAATCAAATTTATTGAGTCATTTCCGGATGAATCCTCATGCAGGACCAAATTTAAGGAATTTAGAGATGAACAAGGAGTCATATGCAGAAAATGTGGAAGCAAGGATCATTATTGGTTATGTACCATAGAGAAATACCAATGTAAGAAGTGTAAAACCAGGACATCTTTACGAAGCGGAACTATTATGCAGGCAAGCAATCTTCCATTCAGACACTGGTTTATAGCGATCCATCTGTTAACTGGTACAAAAAAAACCTTTTCTGCATTGGAACTACAAAGGCAAATAGGCCATAAGTATTACGAACCAATATGGTATATGATGCAGAAACTCAGGATGACTATGGGATCCAGGGACAGTAAATATCAATTGGATAAAATTGTTGAATTGGACGAAGGCTTTTTTGAAAATGTTGATACAGAGAAAGATGATGATGCAAAATCTACTCCAAAAAAGAGAGGGCGAGGAAGTCAAAAGCAAAGCACGGTAATGGTAATGGCATCAACGGTACACGATTTTGAAAAAACCAGGAAATTCAATAAACCAACAAAATTCAGATTTGTCAGGATGTTAGTGGTCGATAATCTTAAAGGGCAAACAGTTGGAGAAAAAGTCTCGGAAAACATTAAATATAATACTGTTGTAAAAACAGATAATTATTCAAGTTACTCAAAGATCAAAGATCATGTCTGGTGCCATATACCACAGAATGTCAGTCCAAAAGATACCGGAAAAGTATTGCCTTGGGTGCATACGATGATAAGTAATGCTAAGAGAACATTGCTCGGTGTGCATCATATGATGTCCACGAAATACATTCAAAATTATCTTGATGAGTTTTGTTACAAGGTGAATAGAAGAAATTTTGGCGAACAATTATTTGACAGATTTTTAATAGCCTGTGTAACTACCAATTACCAAAATGTTATTAATCATAACCGATAGTCATATAAATTAAAATAAAAAAGATATTTAGCTTATAAGCCTAAAATTACAGACAACTATACAACTGCTACGAGCGATTAGGTTTTTAAGTGGACTTTAAAAGGAGGTAAAATTTTAATTTTTATTATTAAAATAGGCACTTTTCGGCTCAGTTTTTGCAAATCTGGACAATATCCGTGGATTAAGTTCCAATTTATTGGAAATGAACTCAGGTTTATTGTATGATTTCAGGAAAGAATTATAATATAATGGATTTTTTTGAGGTAAAACGAAAGGTTTATTTGCTTTTCCAAGTGTATCAAAATAAGCTACCTGCAGACGGGTAAAAAGACCATCTGCCTTACGGCTGCTGAATACTATCCATTTTCCGCTTGAGGACCATGAGTGATAGCTTTCCGATTGTTCACTGTTAATATCTGGCTTTGTTATTTCATTGCTCTCAATATCATACATGTATAAGTCGCTTTCTGAGTGCCAGATAGTAAAATTTCCATAGCCCGACATACAGAATAAAATATATTTGCCATCAGGAGAAATACGCGGGAAAGAGATACTCTGACCGGTTTTTGCAGAAGATATAATTGTATCGATTTTTCCAAACTGGTGAGTCTCAGGATCAAAGTCA
>Ga0307430_1002112_pt1 | contig 13572 bp, 12 predicted proteins | sample SalMarWE160130MG_FD_202159 | JGI IMG/M metagenome (GOLD analysis project Ga0307430, IMG submission 202159) | Salt marsh sediment microbial communities from the Plum Island Ecosystem LTER, Massachusetts, United States - WE1603-130 | ecosystem: Environmental > Aquatic > Marine > Intertidal zone >... | reverse complement strand
ACAAGATGCATTCGAAATAATAAAAAAGCTGCCGTACATATATGATGAACCATTCGGTGATAAATCCGCGATACCAACATTACTTGTAAGTACTATGGCAAAAAAAGAAATAAAGGTCGCGCTATCGGCTGATGCCGGTGATGAGAGTTTCGCAGGTTATAATAAATACAAATATACTTTAGATAGTTATTTATTATTAAAAAAAATACCCTGGTTGTTAAAAAAAGGATTGCGAAATATTTTAGAAATTGCCGATCCCAATATATTGCCTTTTTTAAATCGAACATATAATTTCGCGGTCCGTTACGGAAAAATAAAAAACATGTTTTTGGCTCGAACCGTTAATGAGAACATGAAATATATAAGTCAGGTATTTTTAGAAAATGATTTACATAAAATATTACGCTTTAAATACAAGAGATTATCTACTTATTTTGATGAAAACAATTTTATTCATGAAAGTGATTATATTAATAATTTACTTGCAATTGATTATAAAACATATATGACAGATGACGTATTTGTTAAAGTTGACAGAGCCACTATGGCGGTAAGCTTGGAAGGAAGAGATCCGCTTTTAGATCATAGAATAATTGAGTTTGCGGCACAGTTACCGGCAACTTATAAATATAGAAATAATACAAGAAAGTGGTTGTTAAAGGAAATTGCTCATAAATATATTCCAAAGGCACTTTTAGAAAGACCGAAGATGGGATTCGGAGTTCCGATAGAGATATGGTTAAAAGAGGAATTGAATGAATACATAAATGAGTATTTATCGAAAAAAAGAATCGATAGTGAGGGAATGTTTGACAGCGCGTATATAATAAAACTCCGCGATTCATATCTGGCGGGGAAAAATGTGAGCATCATGAAAATCTGGGTACTACTTATGTTTGAGATGTGGTACGAAACATGGATGAATTAATACAAGATCTATAACTCATGATAAAAATAGTATTTATAATATCAACCCTTCACGGCGGTGGTGCTCAAAAAGTTCTTTTGAATATACTAAACAAAATAAATCCTTACCATATTCCCGGTTTAAACAAAGCATACAATTTTGCAACACGGTATATGAAGATAGCGGATCTCATAGGAACTAATTCGATACCGGAAATGCTGGAAATTATAAGCAAAAAATATTCGGAAGCGGAATTAAAGAAGATAATGAGAATAAAATATAGCAGAGTAGAAACCTTTTTTGATGAAAGCTGTGATTTTAAAAATGGCGATGATAATTTAAAAAAACTGTTGGCTGTGGATTACAAGACGTATATGGTTGATGATATCCTGGTCAAGGTGGATAGAGCAACAATGGCTGTGAGTTTGGAGGGCAGGGATCCTTTTTTGGACCATAGAATAGTTGAGTTTGCAGCCTCCCTCTCTCCAGCGCTGAAATATAGAAACGGTACAGGAAAATGGATATTAAAAAGCATCGTACATAAATATTTACCGAAAAAAATAATGGAACGGCCTAAAAAGGGTTTTGGTGTACCGATCTACGAGTGGTTTAGAGAAGAGTTAAAGGATTATTTTTTAACATATCTATCCACAGAGCGCATAGATAGAGAATCACTGTTTAATGCAACGCCGATTATAAAGCTTAGGGATTCTTAACTTACGGGAACAAAAGAAAATGTAAAAAAACTGTGGTTTCTGCTCATGTTTGAAATGTGGTATGAAAGATGGATGGATGAAGAACTAAAATACACAAAATATGAGGTTTAGATAGTGATAAAACAAGCATTAATAAAAAAATATAATCGAGAAGGACTAGTATATACTCTCTTGTTAAATATTAAAGATTTTTTAAAAAGGATATTGCACATAAATAGATTAATTGTGAGAAAATCAAAAATAAAAAAATATATTATTTCTCACGAAATTAAAAAGATTCAATTAGGTTGTGGGAAAAGTCATTTAACACATTATTTAAATACTGATTTAATGGGAGAAATCCCTGTTGATATAACAAGACCATTGCCGTTTAAAAATGATTATATTGATTTATTTTATTCTGATAATCTAATTGAACATATTTATAATTATCAATTTGAATATCATTTAAAAGAAATATTTAGATGTTTAAAAAAAAATGGAGAATATGTTGTAATTACACCTTCTTTAGAAAAACTAATTAAGACTGTATATGATAAGAAAAACAAGGATAAAGAATATCTATTTAAATATCATGAAGCTAAAATGAATATAAAACTAAATCCGGCAGACTTTATAAATAGATTTATGCATATCAACTATGGTCATAGATATTTGTATGATTTAGAATCGATTAAAAGAATTGCGAAAAAAATTGGTTTTTCCAAAGCTATTAAAATCAATATAGATAAAATACCATGCCCCATAATTAAAGAAACAATTAAAAATAGACCAAAAAGATGGCATTTAGTTGTAGAAACATTCTTATTAACAAAAAGATAAATAATGAATAATAAAAAATATACTTTCACTGTATTTACATCAACATTCAATAGATCATATCTATTAGGTACAGTATATAATTGTTTAAAAAATCAAACTTTTAAAGATTTCGAATGGATAATTATTGACGATGGTTCTACAGATGATACAAAAAAAATTGTGGAAAGTTGGCAAAAAGAAAGTATATTTCTCATTCGTTATTATTATCAGAAGAATATGGGTTTACATGCTGCGATTAATCACGGTGTAAAAAAAGCGCGAGGAAAATTATTTTTACAAATGGACTCTGATGATATGTGTGAACCTATCGCATTAGAGAAATTTAAATATTACTGGGATTCAATACCAGAAGTTAAACAAGCCCAGTTTTCTGCTGTTACAGTGTTATGTAAAAATAAAGAAGGCAACATCGTTGGGGATAAATTCCCAAAAGATATTTTTGATTCAAATACAATCGAAATTCATGATCGATTTAAAATAAAAGGGGAAAAATGGGGGTTCCATCGCACAGAAATATTGAAAAAGTATCCCTTTCCTGTGTTTATTGGGGAAAAAAGGGTGCCATCTTCGCTTATATGGAATAGGATTTCATTAAAATATAAAACAAGATATGTTAATGAAGCTTTAAAAAGATATGCATCACAGGAAGATAGTATCTCAAAATCAATTACTACAGTGCGTATAAATTCACCTAAAGGAACGTCTTTATTTTATAATGAATATATGTCATTACCGACAACCTTATTGGCTAAGATTAAAGCATGTATAAATTATGTGAGATTTTCTTTACATGGTAAATATAAATTTATTCATATATTTAAAATATCAACTAACAAAGTATTAACAATTATATTTTTTGCTATTGGATTCTGTATATTTTTATTTGATGAGAAATAAATATTATTAACGGAATAAAAAAATGAAACCAAATGAGAGAGAAAATAAAGGCTATATAAATGATAAAGGCTGTAATGTAGAGCTTGATGAAATCATTATGTTTAATGCATTGGATAAAATAAAAGAGAAAGATAACATAAATACCGTATTAGATTTAGGTTGTGGCAACGGTAATATATCTAAACTAATCAAAGAAAGGAATTTAGATGTATTAGGTCTTGATTTTGCTGAAGAAGGCATAAAAAAAGCGATAACGAAAGGAATTAATGCAAAGGTATGTAATTTTGATGAAGGCATAGCAGCTAGATCACATAGTTTTGATTTAGTTTGGGCTGGTGATATAATCGAACATGTTTTCGACCCTATTTTTTTATTAACAGAAGTAAGAAGAGTTCTACGAAAGGGAGGATATTTATTGGCTAGTATACCAAACGATCTTTCAATTTTTAATAGGATTAGAACACTTTTTGGAATATCATATCAGCATAAAACATATAGAAAATATGGATATTTTAAGCATCATACTTTTTTTTCATTAAGGTTAATTAAATACATGTTAAGAAAAGTTGGATTAAAAATATTGAAAGTAAAGAAAATAATGAATTTGAATATATATTTAAGAATAAATAAAAAAATATCAAATGTGTTAATTCCATTACTGTTTACAAATACCTTTTTTATTATTATTATGAAAAAATAATTATGAAACGCAAGAAAAACGAGAGAAGATTTAATTTCGGAAGAAACTGGAAGAGATTTTTAAAAAAAATAAATAATGAAAGAATAAAGACTGCTGAAAATTCTTTAAAGCAAATGCTGGAAATAAATGATTTTTCAGGAAAAACGTTTTTAGATATCGGATCTGGTAGTGGACTGTTTTCATTAGCAGCTAGAAAGATGGGTGCTGAAGTAATATCATTTGATATTGATAAATTTTCTGTATACTGCACAAAGCATTTAAAAGAGAAATATTTTAAAAATGATAATAATTGGCAGATAAATCATGGAAATATCTTAGATAATAAATATATCAACAGTTTGAATAAATATGACATTATATACTCATGGGGGGTTCTCCACCATACAGGATTAATGTATGAATCAATAAAAAACGCGATGAAGTTAGTTAACAAAGATGGGCTTATATTTATATCTATATATAACAACCAAGGATGGAAAACAAGATATTGGAGATTTATTAAAAATCTGTATAATAGTAATCCAGTAATAATGATATTTATTACAATATTTCATTTTCCATATTTGTTTATACTACGATACATATATAGATTATTCACTGGAAGATTAAATCTGGAAAGAGGTATGTCCATATACTACGATATGCTGGATTGGTTGGGTGGATATCCATTCGAGACAGCAAAGCCTAACGAAATAATATCATTTTTTTTAAAAAATGGTTTGAAAATAAAAAAAATTAAGACTGTTGGAAAAAAATTAGGATGTAATGAATATATATTTGTAAAAAATAAATAATAATCTCCATATGAAAAACAAAATAAAAGTACTAATTTTCTTAAGCTCATTACAAGGAGGGGGATCGCAGAGATTAATAGTAAATATTTTAAAATATATTAATTATAATAAATATTCTATTGGACTTGTTTTATTTAACAATAAGGGAGAATTTATCAAAGAAATACCATCTTGTGTAAATATCATTGGACTTGATGTGAAAAGAGCGCGAAATGGTATCATAAAAATAAATAGACTCATTTCTAAAACTGAACCGGATATTGTATTTTCATTGCAATACTATGTTAACTTTTTAATAATAATTAATAAAATTATATTAAAAAGAAAAAATATAAAATATTTAGGAAGAGAATCAACAATTGCTAGTATTAATAATTTAAGATTAAAACCTTCCTGGTTTTATAATTTATTATATAGAATACTATATCGGTATTTTGATTATATAATATGTCAATCGAAAAATATGAAATATGATTTATTTAAAAATTATAGATTAAAGAATGATAAATTAATTGTAATTAATAATCCTGTTGAAATTAAAATGGACAATGTTACTGCATCGCGAAAAAAAAACAATAATAGAAATAGGAAGAAAATACTAATTGCAGTCGGAAGGCTTTCAATCGAAAAGGGATTTGATCTTTTGTTGCAAGCTTTTTCAATGTTAGCATCATCCGATTATAAGTTATATATTTTAGGTGAAGGAAACGAAAAAAAGAACCTCATGGAATTGAGTAAAGAATTAAAGATAGAAAAACATGTATCTTTTGTTGGATTTCAGACTAACCCCCAATCATATATGAAGCAAGCGGATGCACTTGTTTTAAGTTCGCGTTATGAGGGTTTCCCAAACGTCGTTTTGGAAGCTATGGCCTGCGGTACACAGGTTGTTGCATTTAATTGCCCGGGAGGTACAAGTGAAATAATCACTCATGGAGTAGATGGATGGTTAGTACCAAATGGAGACACAACTATACTTGCAGAAACAATAGAATATGCTGTTAAAAATCCATTAAATGAAGATGTTATAAAAAAATCAGTATTTGAGAGGTATAATGCTGAAAGAATAGTTGGGCAATATGAAGCATTATTTAAAAAGGTGCTTGAAGTATGATATGAAAAGAATAACATTCTTAATTAATTCACTGGCAGCAGGAGGAGCAGAAAGAGTATTATCATTAATTGTAAAAAAATTAAGTGAAGATAAAATAAAAATCAATATTATTTGTCTTGAAAAAAATAATTTTTATACAATTCCTAAAAAAGTTAAAATAATATATCTATCAAAAAATAATAATAATAAAAATATTGTAATTAAAATTGTTAAAGTTTTCTATACAATATTCAAACTGCGCAGTTTTATTATTAATCGAAAAATAAGAGTCGTGCAAAGCCATCTGTTTCGTGCGAATTATGTAAATCTGTTAACAAAATTGATTGGCACCGGACATAAAGTACAGGTTGTTAATACAGTTGCAGTGGGATCAAAATATAGTAAAAAAACATTAAAAGGTCGACTAAATTTATTACTTATCAAATACTTATATCCATTAGCTGATGAGTTAATTTTTAAATCACAAGCGATGACAGATGATTTTAAACTGGATTTTAAATTTAGAATTAAATATACGGTGATAAATAATCCATATGATTTTAAAATGATAAATAGTTTATCTAGTGCGAACTGCAACAATAATATTAAAGTAAATAAGAATACAATAGTTTCTGTCGGCAGGTTTGAATCTCATAAACATTATGAATTGTTGATTGAGGTATTCAAGAAATTATCAATTAATTTCCCCAAATTAAATCTTATGGTAATTGGGGATGGTCCTGAAAAGCAAAAAATACAAAATCAGGTAAAGGAATTAAAAATTGAAGAAAGAGTACAATTGCCTGGCAGGCTAAAAAATCCATTTTATTTTTTTAAAAATGCCGCAATCTATGTTTCCTGCTCAGAAAGCGAAGGTTTCCCCAACGCTTTGGTGGAGGCAATGATTTGTGGCTTGCCGGTAATTTCTACTGATTGTTTGTCCGGACCGCGCGAAATATTAGCTCCTGATACTGATCCAAACCAAAGACTTGAAAGTGGATATGAATGCGCACAATACGGTATTCTTTTTGCTGTGAGTGATAAGCATGCTTTAGAAAAAGCAATAAATCTACTGTTAAAAGATAATACTATTTATAAAAGATATCAAAAAAGAAATAAAGAAGTAGTAAAAAAATATTCAATAGACAATATTATCAAACAGTATAAAGCTGTTTTAGGCATTACTAAAGATTAAATATTATTATGAAAATATGTTACATTGTTACCCGCATCGATGAAATCGGAGGAGCTCAGATACACGTACGAGATATGGCGTGCAAGATGTCAAAGTTGGGCCATGAAGTGTCAGTAATTTCCGGTAAAAAATACGATAGGCAATATTTGAATGAACTAAAAAAGAATAGAATTAATGTTTTTCATGTAAAACGGTTAATCAGAGAAATAAACCTTTTCAGCGATCTGCTAGCACTAAGGAAGATTATGAAAGTTCTACGGAAAATAAAACCGGATCTACTTTCGCTTCACGCATCCAAAGCCGGATTTCTGGGAAGGATTGCCGGAGTCTTAACCAAGATTACGACTCTTTTTACGGCGCACGGCTGGAGTTTTTCCGAAGGCGTATCCATGAAAAAAGCAATATTCTATGCTGCGGCTGAAAAGCTTGCTTCATATTTGGTAAGAAAAATTATTAATGTTTGTAATTATGATAAAGGATTGGCATTAAAGTATGGTATTGCACCTTCCCGTAAATTCACAGTTATTCACAATGGCATGCCCGATATTACTCCCAATTTATTGGCCATCCCTAAAAAAAACCACTGCCGGATTGTAATGACTGCACGTTTTGCACCGCCAAAGGATCATGAACTGTTGCTTTTAGTGCTTAAGAAATTAGAAGAACTGCCCTGGCATTTGGATTTAATTGGAACCGGACCTAAGGAAGATGAAGTAAAGAGGATTGTAGGAGAATTAGGATTAAATGAAAAAATTACCTTCCACGGGCAGACACATCGAGTAGCTGAGATTTTAAGCAGGGCTCAAATATTTGTGCTGATAACCAATTGGGAAGGCTTGCCACGCAGTATTATCGAAGCATTGCGAGCTGGTCTGCCGATAATAGCAAGCAATGTCGGGGGAATTTCAGAGCTTGTTGAACACGAAACAAACGGCTATCTTATTCCGCGTGGGGATAAGCGACAGCTTACAGAATATCTGCGTATACTTTTAAGTGATTCTCTTCAAAGGGAGTACATGGGAAAGGAATCGCGAACGAAGTACGAGCTAGGATTTACTTTTAACAGTATGTATGGAAAAACTACTGCTATATATAAAGAATTGACTTCTTCCTAAGCTAAAAATATAATCATGAGTTACAGCTTGAAAATAAAAAAATATTCATGGCAGAGAATCAATAATAATGAAGAAAGCACTTAAAACATTTCTTTTAATCAGCATTGATATTATTCTCCTTTATTTATCGCTTTTGCTGGTTGTGTTCTATCGCTATCATGATAAATTCGACATCCTCATGTTCACAAGACATGTTATACCGTTTTCAATTATTTATCTTGTATGGTTTATTGTGTTTTACTTCTGGGACTTTTATAAACTAAAGCAAGCCTGGGATTTTCGAGATGTGTTCAAGGCTATGTTTATGAATGGAATTATTGCTGTTATATTTTTTTATATAATTCCGTATTTCCAAATACAGCCTAAAGTAATTTTATTACTGAATAGCGCGGTTTATTATTTTCTCTTTACGGGATGGAGATACTTCTTTAGGATTATCTTTAAGGATATCGGTCAAAGAAATGAGCTTTTATTAATAGGTCTCGATGAACACTCTTTGGAACTGGCTAAGAGTTTATTATCGAATACAGAAACACATTATGCTTTATCCACAATAATAAATATTGATAAGGTTAAACCGCCGAAATGGTTAGAACAAAAGAGCGGAATAGATATTCTAACTGATTTCTCGAGGGTGGATGTACTATTAAAGAAGAAACAAATAAGTATTATTATCGTAAACAATAAATGGTATTCAGAGCTTTTTCAGGAGCTGTATCATTTGATTCATCAAGGAATCGATTTATATCACATAGCATCATTTTGGGAGCTTTATAACAAATCCATACCTATTTATACTACGAATGAACTGTGGTTTTTGGAAAATCTAAGGGGTTTTAGCAAGGATCTCTATGAAAAGCAGAAGAGAATACTTGATTTGATTATCTGCTTTCTTTTGTCTCCGATCCTCATTTGTATATCTTTTTTTATTGTTTTCGCCATCCGATTCAACAGCAAAGGTCCTATTATCTATAAGCAGAAAAGAGTAGGGAAGGGTAACCGCCATTTTTATATGTACAAATATCGAACTATGGTCACCGATGCGGAAAAGTACGGTCCGCAGTGGGCAAAAAAAGCTGATCCCCGTATAACAAGGGTTGGGAAAATACTGCGTGTAACACGTTTAGATGAAATACCTCAGCTTATTAATATCATTAAGGGTGATATGAATATTAACGGGCCTCGAGCGGAAAGGCCTGAATTTGTAAAGATGCTTTCAAAACAGATACCCCATTATGATTTAAGGCACTTAATTCGGCCTGGGCTTTCAGGCTGGGCGCAGGTAAGTTTTGATTATGCAGCATCCTTGAAAGATACGGCAAAAAAACTTGAATATGATTTATATTATTTAAAGAACCGCTCGCATCTGCTTGATATCCAGATTTATTTAAAGACAATTAGTACTATTGTAACTCGAAAAGGGCGCTGAATTAAAAAATGAGGATTATAAAGAGATTACTGATTAATATAAATTATATCTTACGTAGAAAAAATATATTTATTAGGAATTTATCGTTATTAAAGCTTTGGAATGCTATGAAATGCATGGGAGCTTATGTACTAGGTAAAAAGAGAGTAAAAGTCTATCCTGTTATTTTAAAAGTTGATATTACACCATACTGTCATTTGCGGTGTCCGATTTGTATTCATTCAAATACTGCTGTACTCGCTGAACAGCATATTAACAAACGGATGCAGATGCAATTCTCAATGTTTAAGAAACTGTTAAAAGAAATAGCGGGTAAGACGTGGATATTATCATTACAGCATTTGGGAGAACCGTTATTTAATAAAGATCTGGCTAAGATGTGCAGCTATGCCAGACAAAAAAAAATAAGCACTTTTTTTGTCAGTAATTTTAGTGTAAAGTTACAGGATTCTCAGATCAAGGAAATAGTACAAAGCGGTGTGAACTGGATAACTGTGGCGCTGGACGGATTTTCACAGGATACATATAGTAAAACCAGAATTGGCGGTTCGATTGCTCTGGTTAAAAAAAATCTGGAGACTATGCTTGCTTTACGCAAAAAATTAAAGCAGAATGAACCGTTCATAGAGGTACAATCTCTTATATTTGAACATAACAGGCATGAGAAACAAAAGGTTATTGAATTTTGCAAAACATTGGGTGTAGATAAATTGACCTTTAAAAGGGGATCAATAGAACCATGGATTAAAAGACCAAAGGAAAAAAAGCCGCAGGTTAGGAAGAAAAAACGCTTACCGCTCTGCTTCTGGTCTTATTTTAGTGGTGTAGTGCTTTATGATGGGGATGTCATACCATGTTGTTGGCACAGACATGATAACGCTTATGCAGAGGACAAGAAAAGAATAACAATGGGCTCAATAACAAAGAGTACATTTCGCGATATTTACAATAATACCAAGTATCGAGAACTGCGGGCTTATTGTGTGAATCCTATATTATTAGCAAAAAGTGATAATGCAGCAGAAAATTACTGTTACGGATGTAAGCGCTTATTTAATTAAAAGCTGAATGAAATCGTAGATGGTATAAAAAACGGGGGGAGAAATGAAACTTTTAGTTACAGGCGGAGCCGGTAATGTAGGATCTGTATTGGTAAATCTGGCTTTACAAAAAGGGTATGAAGTAAAGGTTGTTGACGCGCTGTGGTTTGAAAAAAAAATACCCCTGCTAAATTTGAGTAATCCGAATTATGAATTTATTTTAGGTGATATCTGCGATCAGGTCTTGATGAAAGAATGCGTAAAAGATATTGATTATGTGATTCATGCGGCAGCAGTTGTAGGAGATCCGGCGAGCAAGATGTTTCCCGACATTACTGCGAAAGTAAATCAGCAAGCGGCAATCAATCTTATTAAACTCTGTGAAAAAAATGAAGTGAAAGGATTTGTGTTTCTCTCTACCTGTTCCAATTACGGAATATCCAGCGGGCTGGCAAATGAGGAAAGCGAGCTGAAGCCTTTGTCGCTTTATGCTGAGACTAAAGTAAACGTTGAGAAATATCTCATGCAGGAAGTAAAGGGAATAGACTGGGTGATCGGAAGATTGTCTACGGTTTATGGGATCTCACCGCGGATACGTTTTGATTTGACGGTAAATGATTTTGCCATGAATGGTTATAGAAATAAGTGCTTGGATATATTTTTACCACTCTCGTTCCGGCCTTATGTCAATGTATGGGATTTGGCACGCATTCTTTTAGTGATGATTGAAGATTTTACCAGGGTAAAAAATAATGTGTTTAATATCGGTTTTCCCGGTGAGAATTATCAAAAGATAAAAATAGCCGAGGCTGTAAAAAAATATATCCCAAATTTGAAAATAAATATTGTAAAAGAGGGAGGAGATCTGAGGGATTATCAGGTTGATTTTTCTAAACTGCATAAGATGATTAATCTCAACAGGGAATATGATGCAGAAAGATCTGTAAAAGAGTTTATAAATATTTTTAAACAGGGTGTAATTACGGATTTTGATAATCCTGTTTATTACAACACATCTCCTCATTTTTCGAATTAGAACCATTTGGTAACATAAGTAGTATGAATAACGCACTATTCAAAGACATCATTAACACAATAAGAAGCTTATTTGGAAGCGATGATTTTATTCCCCTGCATATACCGATTTTTTCCGGAAACGAAAAAAAATATCTTATCGATTGTATCGACAGCGGGTATGTCTCGTCGGTGGGTGAATATGTAAATAAGTTTGAAAAAATATTCAGTTCTTATGTAAAAAGCAGCTTCGCTGTAGCCGCAGTGAACGGCACAGCGGCCCTGCAGGTAGCACTGCAGCTGGTTGGTGTGGGGCAGAATGACGAGGTACTTACTCAGCCGCTCTCTTTTATCGGCACGGCTAATGCTATCAGCTATTGCGGAGCAAGACCGGTATTTATCGATGTGGAAAAAACAACATTGGGAATGGATTCGCAAGGATTAAAAGGTTTTCTGGAAACAAATACATATGTGGCTGACGACGGCCGCTGCTATAATAAAACCTCTAAAAGGCGCATAGCGGCGTGTGTGCCGGTTCATATATTCGGACATCCCTGTAGAATAGATAAGATTAAAGAGGTGTGCGATGTTTTCGGCATCCCGTTAATTGAAGATGCGGCGGAATCGGTCGGCAGTATCTATAAACAAAAACACACAGGGACATTCGGCCTTTTAAGTATCTTTAGCTTTAATGGTAATAAGACAATAACAACCGGTGGCGGCGGCATGATTGTAACCGATAATGAAGATATTGCAAAAAGAGCCAAACACATTACTACGACCGCCAAAGTACCGCATGCCTGGGAGTATGTACATGACGAAATTGGTTTTAACTACAGGATGCCCAATATAAACGCCGCTTTGGGCTGTGCGCAGATGGAGCTGCTTGACAGGTATTTGGCAAACAAAAGAGAGCTTGCTGAGGCTTATAAAAATTATTTTGCAGATACACCGATAGAATTTGTGTGTGAGCCGCCTGCCTGCCGTTCGAACTATTGGCTCAACGCTGTCATCATAAGGGACCGCACGGAGCGGGATGCTTTTTTAAAACATTCGAATGATAATGGCGTCATGACAAGGCCGTGCTGGCGTTTACTCAGTTCACTTCCCATGTATGAGCAGTGTGAGACATTCGCTTTAGAAACCGCGCAGTGGTTGGAAGACAGAATTGTCAATATTCCCAGCAGCGTGAGATTGTAAAGTTTCGGGAGAATTAGTGTTATATCAGTTTATTAAGCGACTTATTGATATTGTGTTTTCGTTAATCGGTTTGCTTCTGCTTATGCCGTTGTTGGTGGTGGTAACAATTGTTTTAAAACTTACCGGTGAAAGGCAGGTGTTTTATTTGCAGGAGCGGGTAGGGATTAACAATGAAGCGTTTAATATTTTTAAATTTGTGACTATGCGCAAAAACAGCGAGCTGAAAGGCAGTATTACCTATAAAGGGGATCCCAGGGTGCTGCCGTTCGGGAAGTTTTTACGCAAAACAAAAATCAATGAGCTGCCGCAGCTTTTTAATGTGTTAAAGGGTGATATCTCACTGGTAGGGCCCAGGCCATTAATGCTTGAAAGCTTCTGTATGTATCCCAAATATGTACAGGAAGTGATCTATAAAGACAACAAACCGGGTGTAACCGGTATGGGGTCATTATTTTTTCGCAATGAAGAAGACATACTCTCTTATAACAAGCAGGATGTAAAAACCGTTTATCGCGATAGTATAATGCCTGTTAAAGGAGATATCGAACTGTGGTACCGCGAGAATAAGAATCTGCGGCTGGATTTTAAGATTATTGTTTTTACTTCACTTTCGATAGTATCACCGCTTAGGAAATATCATGTTACTGCGT
>Ga0307430_1002109_pt1 | contig 13577 bp, 11 predicted proteins | sample SalMarWE160130MG_FD_202159 | JGI IMG/M metagenome (GOLD analysis project Ga0307430, IMG submission 202159) | Salt marsh sediment microbial communities from the Plum Island Ecosystem LTER, Massachusetts, United States - WE1603-130 | ecosystem: Environmental > Aquatic > Marine > Intertidal zone >... | reverse complement strand
TGAAGTGATTAAGGGCGACGACACCAGCAGCGAGACCATAAACGCAATAATGGATGTTAGCAGAAGACTTGGAAAAACGCCGATATTATGCAAGAAGGACGCCCGCGGATTTATTGTCAGCAGAATCCTTGTGGCAGTTTTTAACGAAGCCTTCTGGACATACATTCGCGGAGAAGCCTCTAAGGAGCAGATAGACGCATCCGCAAAATATATTGGAGGTTTTCCAATGGGCTGGTTCGAACTTGTTGATTATGTTGGAGTAGACCTTGAATATGATGTCAGCAAGATTTTGCATGAAGCCCACGGTGAAAGATTCCAGCCATGCCTAGAAGTTACTGAGCCTCTGGTGAAGGAGAAGAAGCTGGGTCGGAAGACGGGAAGGGGATTCTATGACTGGACGAAAGGTAGACCACGCATACCCTCTGAATTGGCTGGAAAATACGATATTGAACGGTCTTGGGCTGTTGCCGTGAACGAGGCGTCGTGGATGGTTCATGAGGATGTTGCAGAGCCGGAGAGCATAGACTTGGGAATGAAGCTGGGGACAGGATGGACTTCAGGTCCCTGCGAATACGCAGACAAAAAAGGATTAGATCGGATGTTGGATAAGCTGGAAGCAGCCTACAGCCAACACAAAACGGAATTGTATAAACCAGCTCCTCTGCTCAAAGATTATGTGAAGAAAGGCTGGACTGGCAAAAAAGCGGGAAAAGGATTCTACACGTACACCTAGAAGCAACTGGTAGCTGTAGTTTCAGAAAAAAGCTGTTTGCCTCGACAGGAATTGAAGAAAAAAGAGAGGTGGAGAACGTGAAAAATCGTAATCCGTGTCGCCCCCTATGTCGATGACCTTAGGTTTTCTACGCGCTTACTCTAGCCTTTTCAGGTTGGTTTTCCGTGGTTGCTGCAATAACGAGCGTTTCGCCTTCAATTTGCGCCGTTAAAGGTTTTTCGATTTCGAAAGGTAACGATGACCTCACTTTCTTGGGGATGTGAAAGAATCCGTATTTATTGACTTTCGTTAGGAATTCCGTTGGGCGCGTCCTAGTGAATTTTTTCGCGTCAATTCCTTCACTGAATATGCTTTGCGTAGTTTTCGCCTGTAAACAGCTAAAACAATCACTAGAGCTATGAATGTAAAAAGTAGGGGTGTCCATGATGGAAACTCTGGAATTACCTCAATGTCTACTGGTTTCATGAGCGGGAAATTGTCATGATTAATTATATTGTCTACAGTAAAATGTGAATTGATAACAAAAGAGTAGGGCAAATCTCCTATACCATCATTGTCTCCATCTGTTCCATTATAGTCACTCCAGTAGTTACCTTCTTTGCCGTCGTCCCAAATGCTAACTGAAACGGGAGGACCCCACCAATAGGGTGAAATGCCTTCATCATGCCAATTCTTCGTGTTGTCGATGAAGTTGTTGTGATGAATCATGTTTGTTTCGCAGTATGTTGTGTAAACGCCAATTTCACTATCTGTTATGTTATTTTGCATTATGGTATTTCCAGATGCATCGTTCATATAGATACCGCTGGACAGCTTCCCTTCGTCAGAAACGACTCTTTTTGCTGTTATTTCATTTCCACAAATAATGTTCTTCGAAGAACTGGATGTTAAACCAATGCCGTTTTGATTGTCTGTTACTAAATTATCCTTTATGGTGTTGTTATCGGAGCCGGCGAGCCGGATACCGAACAAGTTACCTGAGAATTTGTTGTTTATGATTATGGAGTTTGTGGTTGATCCTAAAAGGATGCCTTCCAAGTTGCCGGTGAGATAAAGATTTTTGACTGTTATGTTCGTACAGCCTATTAATGCCACATATCCAGCATCCTCAGGTATTGTTTTGCCTTGCTGGTTAACCCAATAGTAGATTGGCTTTCCATTCACGGTGTTCGAGGTATCAACTTCAATGCCTTGAACATTATAGGCTTTAAAGCCGTAGATGTTATCGGTCATAGTGTTGTTTCTGAGTATGCTACCTGGACCCAGTCCTACGACAAGAGCGTATTCGTTTTTTTCTAACTTATTATCAAGAATGCTGGTGTTAGGGAAATCCTTGACTACCATTCCGTTAGTATTGTTTGTAATTAAATTTCCTGAAATGGTGTTGTCTGAACCGGGGTTAACACTGGAGAGCTGCAGTCCCATACCATTGTTTTCCAGATGATTTTCGATGATCCTGTTTCGGGAAGAGTGATCAACCATTTTAATACCATGGCTATTGTCTGTTATGTTGTTCTGGTAAATGTGGCAGTTGTTTGAGTTTAGGAGTAGAATGCCTCTGCCGAAACTTCTGATTCTGAGGTTTCTCACTGTTACGTTGTTTCTGTCTCGTAGGTCTATTCCTATATTATCCGTTGCTGTCTCTGGCTGTAGAACGTATCCTGACCCATCAACTACAACATCGTCTTTCTCCACAATGATTGAACCATTAATTTTTTTTAAAAAGGTATATACATTCCCCATTTGTGAAATCTTGTCCGTTCCCTCAACGCTTCCATCAGCTCTGATGTAAATTGTGCTTTCTGCTTTAACTACTCCAATTTGTGGAAGAGAAAACAGAGCAAAGGAAAGAAACAGCAATAGAACAAGTGCACATGCGGATTTTTTCACTAATTCCTTCTCCCCTGATTACGTTTGTGTAGGCTACGTCTGTAAATGACTGCTACCGCCATGACAGCAAGCAGCATAATCAGTAGGGGTGCCCATGATGGAAACTCTGGGACATAATCAACTGGTGTATACTTTTCGTTTATTGCCGAGTAATTGTCTCTTTCAGTTTTACCTCCAATGGCGTATAGTTCATCATCTATGACAGCAACTCCCAATCCATAGCGGGGGGTAGGGATTGGAGTACCAGTAGTCCAAGTATTGGCTTCAGGACCATACGTTTGAGTTAGATTGTAAGCAACGCTGTAGTATGCGCCTCCTAAAACGTAGATTCTTTTTGGTGCAAAGACGCCAGTAGTGGCTCCAGCGTCAGCATGCCATAATCCTGTGGGAATGTTTTGTCCGAAGTTCCATGTGTTGGTTGAAGGAGTGTAAATCTGATTGAGAGTTACAGGAAAAGTGCCGTCTGAAGTTTTGTTTCCTCCCCCTATCAAGTATATCTTGTTATCTACTACAGCCGATGAGTAGCCCCAAACAGCAGTTGGAAGAGGCGCTTTGGTAGTCCATGAATCCGTGGGAGGGTCATAAACCTCATTTTCATCAAACCCCGGATGGATGTATCCACCCACGTATCTCACTCCTCCTATAAGGTAGATTTTGTCAGTTACAACGTTAGCTTCCAAACCCTGCCTTGGCGTAGGCATTGAGGTCTTTGTTTGCCAAGTATCTGTTTCTGGGTCGTAAACTTCAGTTGCTCCTGTGAGTAGACTCTCACCCCAAGCTATTCCAGAACCGATTGTTCCACCAATTACGTATATTTTGTCTTGGTAAAGTGCTATTCCAAAATCGCTTCTCGCCGTTGGCATTGATGTTTTGGTAGTCCATTCGTTTGTAATTGGGTCATATTCTTCAGTAATATTTAGAACCCCCTCCCCATTTTGCCCTCCAATCGCATATATCTTCCCATCTACAACAGCGACCCCCAAGTTACTTCTAGCAGTAGGCATTGGCTCCAAGGTTGTCCAAGAATCCTCAGCTGCCCTAACGGTCTCAACTTTTGGAAGAGCAACCATTAGAGAACAGAGAATCAGCAGCAGAATGAGCGTTGCCCCTTTATCTCCCACTATGGGCACCACTAATTTAATAGTTAACGACCAAGAAAAGTGTTTTTATCAAGAAACTTTGACTAAATGTTTCATTTAGCTAGTCAAGAATTTTTGACTAGAACTGAAAGAGAAGATTGCACATCCTTAATATACTCACAAGAGTTGTTAAGGAAAAATCTTTTGTTTAAACGTGCGTCTCAATTCTCCCTTCCTTGTCGCCGTAGAAGCTTAGTTATGACTAATGTAAGATACCCAAATGCAGCAACAAATCCAGCTATTCCGTAATAGAAGTATGGTTTTTCTATAATCTGCCATTCTACGTTAGGTGTTAGGACCCCAGCCCATTCACTTGAGCCGTTATTTTTTATTACAAACCGGTAGGTGCCTAACTGATTAACTTCGACAGTGGGAGAAGTGAAATGATCTATTTTGCCATAAGTCCAATCGAGTTTACCTAATGATTTGTTTTCATTTGGTATGTAAACGTCAACTACTAAGTCGTTTGGGAACCCAAAGGGCATCAGGATCATCCTGCCCGGTCGTGTACGACTTGTTGTATTTAATCTGAAATCAAGCCACATTGAGCCTGCTGCTTGGGCAGTTAAGCTGTTTAGTGCGGGTTGCACTTCAAAGGTGTATGCCTCGGGACCAAAGGGACCGCCATAGAGCGCTCGTGAGACTATTAGATTACCAATAGGCGTCATTGTTGATGCGTACTTCCAGTACTCTAGTGTAACGTTAAATACGAACGTTTCACCTGAGCCAATAACGAATGGAGTGGGATAGATCCAGTCTTGATTTAATGTTGAAGTTGATATTGGCGTTGTGTAAGTGACAAAGTGAACGCTCATGGCAATCAGTGCTATCACCAAAATGAGCGAGTAAACTTGAGGTATAAATTTTGACTTTCTAGGCTTTTGGTGCGGAGATGTGGATGGATGTTCTTCAACACCGCTCATGAGCCGCACAGCAGCGACTCCGATGCTTGATAGCATATATTTTCCGTTTTGATTGTGCACGATCAGGTCGCCAAGGCTTTCAAGATGATAACTTAAGTGTCCACTATCGATAGTTAGGGTTTCCAGAATCTCAGAGAAAGCTAATGGCTTGTTAGCCAGCATTCTAAGCATTCTTCTTCGAATAGGATGCTTCAGAGACGTAAAAACTAGCGAGTATGTCTCTTCTTCAATCTTGTCCTCGACCATTGTTAACCCTCTTTCTACTGAGAGACTAAAGTGTTGAAAAAGCTTTTTGTGAAGAAACTTTTACCAAAAATAACTATAACAAGTAAAGAAACCTTTACTAGAGAAACTTGCACCTCACCTTATGAGTTGTGGGTGATTATTTTTCCGCATTTGGGGCAGTGTATGTTGCGTAGGCTACTTTGGAAGTCCCATCCTGAAATTATGGCTTCCTTTTTCGGTTTGGTTGGTGCGGCGGGTTTCGGGTTTTATGTCATAGGATGGGTTCCCTAATCTTGCTTGTTCCTTATGCCAAGCTTCTGTCGCCAATTCAATAATTTCCTCTTTGGTTGGAGTTCCCATCTTTTCACCTTTCGAAGTCTAGAAGCGTCTTTTTTCGATTTGCTCAATAATCTGTTGCGCCTCTGTCAGTTCAAAGCGTTTACCGATTTTGATTTCAATTATGGGGAAGGGTTTACCATTTCGTAGAAAGAGAGCTTTCTTGACTGTTCGGTTATGATGGTAACGGAGTATCTTAGCTTGCACTTTTTGACCCTCTAAAGCAGAATTCCGCATGCCTTGAAGAATTTCTTAAAGTCGAATCTTTTGTTATCTTCTGAGAACATCTTGGCTAAGTCTTGAGCTACCTGATATTTTGTTTTTGCATTTCGGATTATCTCCGTTATTGCCCTGTAATGCCTTCTAGAGAAACTGGACAGCTTTGACCCTCCCATTTTTATACGAAACCTTGAGGCTAGGCTCTACGGATAGAGCACAAAAAACCAGCTTCAATGCTCCGCTAGATTTGCTATTGTTTTTGTTTTCGCTCATAGTTCATACCCAACACTAGAGGGGAATTTTTCCTTTAAAAATGTATGGATTAAAAGAACTTTCTAGAACGGTAAATCTAAATCATAAAAAATAACACATAAAATGAATGTTTTTAGAAATTTTTACATACCCTACATAAGGCAACAAATTTATGACTTCACAAAAAGCCTGATTTTCTAGAATAAATTAGATTGGGGAATCAGAAACGAGTAGGTATGAACTATGAACTTCCGAAGAAGTTAGTTCCTCGCTTCCAATTCCCCATAAGAAAATTGCCAAGAATCAGATTATAAGGCTTTCATTATAGCTTGTTACATGAGAAGGCAATTTCTAAGTAAGGTTATCAAAAAATCGAAAAACAGGAAGGTGGTAGGGGGCTGCAAAGAATGTAAATAACAGAATAATTACACATATATGGGGGAGCAAAATGAACGATATTCCAATTGAGTTTTGGGGAGTCGTAATTGTAGCTCTTTTTTCAATATTTGGCAACATTCTTGTGTGGTTTCTTAATTATCGTAGTGCACAAATAAAGTTCGAAACTGAAGCCCGTGCAGGATATATCCAAGAAATTTTAAGAGACCACTATAGGCTATTCAATTTTATTAGACAACTCCGAATCACTCCATTAAAAACAACTGGAGAAATCTATATGATGTGATAACTCTAACCGAAGGGCGTCCTAGTGAGGAGCAAATATCTACTTTTGAGGAAGAATTATGGGAAAGTCTACATTACTTCGACAAAGAATATAAACAAATTCTGGGCATAAAGAGAGACCGTGCAATATACGGAAAAAAACATACCGTGAGAGCTATGCAGCAAAATGATGAAGCCAACTTGAGAGCATTATATTCGCATATATCGAGAATGTTTAATAGTTCTATTAATGCCCTGACAGCAGTCATTTTCGGTTGGCTAGCTATTTTTGGGCTATCTATGAATCCCTCAATACGCAATGTTTTGAGTAAAGAAATAAATTTGCTAGTCTTCAGTCCTAACCTTCTTCAAACAATTACCCTAGTAGCTGCTACTATTTTTGGATTAATGGCTTTATACTTTTTTTATTTTCGGATTTTGCAATTTGCTAGATGGATATACAAAATAGAAAATGATTTGAGGTTAAGAGGCTATTATGACACACTTCCATTATCTCGGGGTATTAGAAAGGTAAGCATAAGAAAAAATCTTGAAAAATGGACTAATGGCGAGATTATTTCAGCAATTCTTTTGGCATCCTACTTTCTAGGAACAACAATTATACTCCTTGTAACTATTTAGAACGGTCTTTCGAAAATCCATAAAAGCTAGCCGTTTACTGGAAGACCTAGAAACTAGGCTTTTAGGTCTTTATCACCGTTTAACTTAAATTCTCAGTAAACCAGAAATGAATTATTCTAGTTTTTAGTAGGGGAGAGCCGATGGTAAAGAAGAAAACTCGGAGAAAAAAAGTTTCTTTCACGGCAACTAAAAAAGTTCCAAAGAAAGTTCCAGTTTCTTTCACTACAGGGAGAGGCGAGAAAGTGTCTTTTCGAGCAACAAAGAAAGTTCCTAAAAAGGTGAAGGTGGAATTCTATGCCAAAAGAAAGAAAAAATGAAAGTGACAGCGTTAAGATTTACATTGATACTTGCATTTTACTAGGAGCAATTAGCAGAAGAAACAAAGAAGACACGATTTTCATGAACAAGGTCAAGGAAAAAAACTGGAAAGTCTATACGTCTATTCATACTCTTATGGAACTACTTGACACAGCAAAAGATAGAAGTTTTCTAATGAAATCAGTCATTAAGAAATGGGTTGACGTGGGCACTTTTTTATCAGAAAGAAAGACGAAGAACCTTAGTAGCAACGATTTGGATGAGATAGCCGAAGAGTTAAATAACTTTTTCATAGACCATAATTTTATCGAATTCATGAACATTGATACAGAAGTATGGAACGATGTTAAGGACATAGCAGAAAAAACAAATCTTCATTCCTCTGATGTTCTTCACCTAGCGTTGGCACGTATGTGGGGATGTCATATCCTTGTAACACATGACACGTTTTTCATAAAAGAAGGCAACAGAATTTTAAAAGAGGCAAAAATGTATAGCAAACTTAGAGTCTGTAACGTAGATAAGGTTGAAGAGACATTAAAGGAAATCTTGCTCTAAAGAATAGTTTTTGTTATTTCCGTTTTTTTCCAGCGTCAGAGCGTTTCTTTCTCCATGAGCCATCTTTGGTTCGTTCTCTTTCTTTAGACCATTTTCCTTTTTTCACTCGTGGTGCGGGCATACTAAATCCCAGAAGTATTTATGCATTTTCCTAGATTTAAACATTGTAACCGTAAAAAATAAGGCTTTTTCTGGGTTAATTTCCATAAATATTGGTTTTTTAATGGCTAACTTTACGGTATTAAGAAATAATTCTGCACCTAAATGTAAAAAATGCGGAAAAAGTTAAAGCTAAATCGTCATAATTCAGTTACCAGAAAGGGGAGTTTGACATTTTGACTAAAGACAATAGCGGGCAAAAAAAGACAGGTAGCAATTATTTTATGAAGTATGCTGGTGGTTACAAATCAGCAATTTCTATTGCTGTCATTTCGGTAGTAGTTGTTACATTCATGAGTTTACATGAAGTGTCAGAAAGTTGGGCTTGGGAAATAGCTAAGTCTCTGATTACAATAAATGGTATTGTTCTTGGCTTCATAATTGTTGGCGTAAACTTGATTTTTTCAGAGAGAATTAATTCTATTTCCCAAAAGATTGACATCATAAAAAAGCATTGGGAAAACTTCTTCAAAGAATTAAAATTAGGAGAAATAGCTGACTCCGAAAGGGTTAAAGAAAAAATGGAAAAAAGTTTAGAATCAGCATTTGTCGAGATTTTTGTACCACCTTATTCAATAACAACTTCAATGAGTTACTTGGTTGTTTCGATTGTTTTTGCTTTAACTTTATTTGGTGTTAGTGACACAACTATCGAAAATCCTATACTTCCTTTCATTTATCCAACTATCTTAACTCTTTCAATTGGATTCTTTATAACGGGAGTTTATTTAGCCATTAAGTTCATGCAAAGTTTGGTTTCATCGTTTTTGACAATTGAGATTGAAAAAGCTTTGAAAGAATATTTTGAAGCGTTTGAGAAAGCTGGAAAAAAGGAAAAAAGCGGAAAATCATAAGAAGCAAAACAAGTTAATTAAAATAGTGAATAATCATGATGGAAAGAAACATTGAGAGGCAAAAAGCGTTTGAATCATTAGAGGAAGAAATCGCTAAATACATTGTGACTTTAGAAGATGTGATAAATATCTTTTCCAAAATTAAAGATGACCCCGCTTCTGTTGAAAAGTTCAAAGTTATACTTACTAAAGTAAGCTACTTGAAAGATTCTCGTGGAACTTTACGAAAATTTGACAAATCTGATTTAGATGAAATTGCGGGGAAAGTAACGAACTTATGGTCTGCTCTTAAACGAATTGAGACATATAAGAATAGATAAAGCAAACTTTTATGTAGATTTAAGGTTATCGTTGAAGAAGAACGACAATGAGTAAATCTACAGATTCTTACACCTGTCCTCGTTGCGGATTTATTCTTCCCAAGAAAGATGCTAAGGTTTCGGGTTGGGATTCACAGTCCTCTCTAAGGCATATTCATTGTCCAAAATGCGGAAAAATAATCACACATTCGCTTTAAACCAATAGAAAGTTTTTATTTTCGGGTAGTAACAAGTTCCGAGAAAAACCTTTGAAATATCAATAATTTTTGTTTATTCTCTCTTCATAAACTTTTTAATTGAAAGTATTTTAGAGACAACGAAAAGAAATGTCATCAGTTATGAGCGAACTGAAATTTGACTTAACTTTGAAAGACCCAAATGCCATAAGAATTGTTAATAATCTCCCTGTAGAGCAACGAAATTCAATAATTGAAAAATATATTATTCTTGGAGAAATGGTTGTATCGCATGCGACCATAGCTACACGTAAAGAGACAGTTGAAGAGTTCTTTTCACCATTAAAATCAGATATTGAAACAATAAGAGAGCAATTAAGACAAATAATCCCAACAATTGCAAAGCCAGCTAAGAAAGGAGAAGTGACTGTTGATGCAATTTACGTTAGTCTTCAAGAACATTTTATGGATGACTCCTTTGAAGATGTATCTGCAATAGGCAAATATGCAGATATTCTTGCAACAACAGGGGACACAAATACTTCTATTCTTATTGAACTCAAGGATTACAAGTATAATGTTCCTGCAAAAGAGGTTGATAAATTCTGGCGAGATATGGAACGAAGAGGAACAAAATATGGAATTTTCGTTTCTATGCGTTCAGGAATTACTAAGTGTTCCAGTTGCATCAACCTTAAAACACGAATGGACAGGACAGCAATATTTGTAGTTAATAGCGAGCTTAATTGGTCTGGGCATCTATTTGCCCATTATGTTGTAAAGAAATTGATTGAACTTGAAACTATGAAAAAGAAGGAACTGAATGGTAAAGAAATTAGTAAGGTATTTACAAGGATAAATAGCTACATAATTGAAATTCAAAAAAATACTGCTATAGTTGATGAAATCCAGAATATTGCAGACAGATTAAAAACAACTTGTAGGAAACGACTTGATGAACTGATTAGTTTGTCAAACGAATACACCAGAAAGCAAAATGAGAAAATTAATGAAATTTTGGAAGAACTGGGAAAGGTGGAAATCTGATGAAGAATTTTTGTCCATTTTTGAAAGATGATTGCAGAGGTAATGAGTGTATGCTGTTTAGAAATGAGGAATGTCTTTTTGTCACATTTTTACAGAATGTTTCTGAAGAGATTCCTCAAACTGAAGGAATAATGGAAACAATCAGATTTGAACAAGAACAAGAAACAGATGCACCTGATTGGTTAGAAACAAAAACGGCAGAAGAAATTGCTGAAGAAATTTTAGAGTTTAAAAAGAAAACCTTTCCTGAAGAAGAACGTTTATCGATTTATACAGTTACTAATTTCTTTTGGGAAGAACACGGGATAGAGCAATTCCGTATGCCCTCTGAGATTAGATTGAAAATGCAGCAAACAGTTACACTTGCCCAGATAATGGCACGTAAAGAACAAGAGAAGATGAAGAAAGAGCGAATGGAAAAAGAAAATTCAGAGCTTCCTTCTTTGGTTAGTCGTTGTGTGGATTGGGCTAGAACAAATGGTCTGAAACGACTGACTGTTGCTGATGTTGATGCTTACATTCTGGAAAGAAACCTCGACCTTTTAAAAGAGACAAGAAGAGCAATTTATGCAAAGGCAAACTTTGAACTGAAATCTAATAGATAGCAGCGAACTCAAAAAAGCTGTTTCGTTAAGCTTAAATAATCAAAAAAGTGACTCATGAACTGTTTTGGTGAAAATAATGGACATCAAAAAACAAAAACCCAACGAAACGTTTGATGCTCCTAATATGACTGTTGAATGAAAATAAGTTGCTTCTAAACACTAAGAAAAATTATTCAGGTGAGATTGCCCTTTTAATTTATAAAAGCTGCATTAACTAAATGTTTACGAGTTAACGGGTTGGAGAGGAGAAAGAAAACGTAATGAAGCCATTCAGTTTTGTTCACGCTGCTGACTCGCATCTGGGTTATGCCCAGTATAATCTGGATGTGCGCCGCAGAGACTTCAACAACGTGTTTGGGGAGCTGATGGACAAAACAATCGAGTTACAGCCTGACTTCATGATAATCGCGGGGGACATCTTTGAGCATGCCCGCCCATCAAACTCCACGCTTGAAGTGGCTATAACCAACTTTCGGAGGCTCAGAGACGCTGGGATACCTGTCCTCGCCGTTGACGGCTCCCACGATTCTGCCCCTAACGTGATCACAAGCACGATTCTTAATCCCCTAGACAGTGCAGGTTTGATCTGGTACTTGCCCCGTCATGAGGGCGCCTGTTGGAGAAACGGAAGCTGCTACGTTTACGGCATTCCCAACTTTCGAACAGCCAGAAAAACCCAAGAAGAGTTGCCTGCCTTTCTGGAACAGAACAAGCCCAAGCCTGATCCCTCCCTCTTCAACATCTTTGTTTTTCACATGGCTTTGGATATTCCCGCAATCAAGCCTCCCAAAATGGAAGCTGAAGCAAAACCAGAAAGTCTTCCTGAAGGCTTCAACTATTACGCGGGCGGACATATTCACAAGCCGTACAAGTCTAGTTTCAAAAAGGGTCTCCTTGTGTACAGTGGAAGCACTGAAACGGCAAGTTATGATGAGGCGAAAATCGAGAAGGGCTTCTATCATGTTAAGGTTAACAAGAATGGTAAACCAAAACTGGATAGAATAAAGCTGGAGACTCCGCGTAAGTTCATTATTCTGGAGCAGACCTACACCGGTTTGACCCCCTCGAAGATAACTGAAGCAGTGGTGCAGTTGGTGAAAGAAAGCGCAGAACCGGAAGCGGTTGTAGTTCCTGTTATCCGCGGAGTATTGCCTGCTGAGGCTGCGCGTGGAGAAATTGATCTTGTGAGAATAAGAAATGCTGGCGAAAAGGCTCTTCTTGTTCACACAGTTCTTCGCCTTAGAGAAACAGAAATTTCTGAGGAAATAATCCGTTCAATATTCGGGGGAGACATGAAGGACATGAAAACCAAGTCTTTCGAGTACTTCTTCGAGATTTTCTCTGAAAGCTACAGCAGAACGGAGAGCGAAAAGATTGCGCGGCTCGCCTTTGATCTGATAACTCCTTTGGTGGAGAAGCGGGAAACGAGGGTGAAGGAGAAGCTGGAGGAGTTTCTTTGAAACTGGAGTCTCTGCAGCTGGAGAACATCAGGTCGCACGTCAAAACAGTGGTTCAGTTTGGTGATGGATTCAACTGTCTGGTGGGCGGTCTGGGGCAGGGGAAGTCCACTGTTCTGTATGCCTTCGATTTTGTGCTCTTCGGAGACCCCTTAGGCAGAAGCTACGATTACCTCCTCAGAGAGGGCGCTGAGGAAGGTAAAGTAACAGCGGTTTTTGTTCAGGATGGCAGAACTTACAGGCTTCATAGAGCGCTTCACAGACGCGGAAAGGGCATCAGCCAAGACATTGATCAACTCAAGTTTTATCGAGACGGCAGGTTGGTTGCAGGCACCAAAAACGATGCAGTTGCCGAGGAGCTGAAGGCTCTGACTGGACTGGACAAAAACCTTTTTCGAGAGGTTGTTTGGGTGCGCCAAGAACGCCTCAAAGAACTGTTAGACATCACGCCAAGGAAGCGACAGAAAAAACTGGATCAGCTATTCGGGCTCTCCGACTACGAAGCGGCTTGGAGCGGGTTGCACCAGTTTGAGAGAGAATATGAAGTTGAGAAGAATGTTCTTGAACGGGACGCAGACGTAATCCGCATCAACAAGCTTGAGGGTGACTACATCAGTTCAGTTGAAGAATTTTCGTCAGTTACAAGTCAACTCAAGGACGCGAAGGAAAAACTTGCCCAAGCAGAATCTGTTCTCAAAGAGGCGACTGCCCATCTTGAGGGTCTTGAAGAGTTGCGAAAAACAACAGAAGCGTTGCAGAGAAGGGAGATTCAGATTCAAACAAACATCACCAACATCGAATACATGATCAAAAAATTGGCAGACCAAACTGAAGCAGATAAGAGGCGCCTTGATGACTTAGAAAAGCTCTTGAAGCAGACGGAAACGCAGGAGAAGTCCCATAGAGATGCGCTCCAAGAGATCGGGTTGGGAGCAGATAAGTCAATTGAAGACTTGAGAAACTATCTTTTTGCTGTTGAGGAACAGTTGAGGGACATAGGCGGTGAAGAGGAGGCTACGAAAAGAGAGATGAGCGCGTCTCAGAACAGGATTTCAAGCCTAATA